>RRYU01021319.1_pt1 | contig 51413 bp, 43 predicted proteins | sample 2162651 | NCBI WGS metagenome assembly RRYU01 (sample SAMN10267283, study PRJNA491782) | microbial mat metagenome | isolation source: biomat in the production well | place: Japan: Minami-Kanto gas field, natural gas well KTG3 | collected 2017-06
GGAGCATTTGCTTAACACGACTTTTGCCTTGCTCATAGACTTTAAACAAACTTAATTGATCTTGCTTTATACTATTTTCAATATTTTTCAAGAAATCAAAATCTACCGGTTTTAATTCCTTGACGAGCGATAAAAATTTCCCATAATCTTTTTTTGATTCTTCAATAAGTTTGCTTCTAAAAAGCACTACTGGCTTAAAATTAGCAATATTATTTTTGAGTGCAATTTGGTTGCGGTACCAATTGAAAAGTAAGGCAAGTAAAATTTTATTTTTCTTTGTAAGTGATGTGGAAACGAGATTTATTTCTTTGGTATAGCCGGCATTTAGAAAATCTGCGAGCTCAAATCTGTAAATTATTTTCGTGCGATATTTTTCTATAACATCCGAATTTCTTGGTATGGTTGCCGTAAATTCCAGCAGTACATTTTTGTTTTCTGTTTCTTGTTTAATCTTGCCTTTTCTTAAAATTTTATTAAGTACCGTATTCTCCCAGCTTTTTTCAATATCTTTCTTACTAGCGTTTTCTTTCAATTCCATCGGCAAATTCATTTCTATTTGTCCGTTTCTTATAGTTGAAGCATTGAGATGATGCGCTTCATCTCCGATCATCACTAAATCTCTTTCCTGCAGATCTTCAAGCGTAACCGAATTTTCTTTTGTAAGATAAACCGCATTATGAAGTTTATGAATTGAAGTAAATTTAATTTGTATATTATTAGTGTCATCAAAAGTCTCCACCTTTTGAATATTTACTATTTTATCGTCAATCACAATATTTTGGCGAAAAAGGTACTTAGTATGATCTTTGTTGATAAAATTATTTTCGGTTTTATCAACGATATTATTTTGATTGACAAAGAAAAGAAAATGCCGGTAGCCATTTTTGTAGTAATGTAGAATTAAAGCAGCCATGAGTAGAGTTTTGCCAGTGCCGGTTGCCATATTAAACATTAAATGGGTCGGTTCGTTTATATTTTCAACAAATCTTTCTCTTTTAGTTTCAAAAACATGGAAAAATTGCATTGCCTCTTTTTGCCAATACCAAAAATCATGTTTTAGATTGTTATTAATATATTCAGGAATTTCAAAAGATTCACCTGCAATATCTAAATATATCTTTATTTTTTGAAATAAGGTTTCCATAATTATTTTTTGTTATAAAACTCCTCGCTCAAAGTAATATCTTCTTTAGAGAGATTGTATTTTTTATCCGATCGCTCGCTAAAGTTCACATACATTTGGTTCATATCAAGCATTTCCACAAAAAGATTCTTTTGCTCATCCAAACTAAGCTTTTTAAAATCTTCTTCTTTTAATATTTTTTCCTTAAATTCTTTTGTTTTTACATTGTAATTTAGAAAATATCGTTCATAAAGCTCATTAAATAGCTTTTCTAATTCAGTTAAACTTTTTGCCTTCAAAATCTTTTCTTTTGCTTCCTCATTCCACTTGGCAAGTTCAAAATAGATAAAATTATCATCAATGTTTTCTTGTGCTAAAACTTTCTGATTTCTTTCTTTGCAAATTTCTATATGTTCATTTAATTGCTCAACTAAAATAAATTTTCTGTTTCCTTTATCTTCCTTGTTCACCTCTAAAACTGCGTGCGCAGTTGTTCCACTTCCAGCGTGAAAATCTAATATTAAATCATCCGGTTTAGTCATTAATTTAATAGTATCTAAAACTGTATATAAAGATTTAGGAAAGCTAAAGTTCTTTCCGCCAATTATTTTTTCAAGTAATCTAATTCCATTATGGTTAGCATTATATCTTTTGTCACTCCATACAGTCGGAACCTTTTGTCCTTTTTCAATTCTGTATTTTTCATAAATAGTAATATTATTTCCATTTTTTATTGCGACTAATTCATTTAAAAAAATTTCTGTTGAATTTTTAGACAACTTCCAAGTTCTTTCTTGTCCAGTTGGTGTAATCGGAAATATTTCAAAATAATTTTTCTTTTTTTCTAATGTTATTTCCTTTAAATCATGACTAACATAAATAGGATACCAAAAATTGGATTTGTTTACTCTTAAATTTGCATCACCGCCACCAATTCTTACAAAACTTTTAAGTTTATATTTTCCTTTTTTGTCTTCTCTATCAAATGTTTTGTAAAATTCAGGATTTAACACAACACTATTAAATTCAGCTAATTCTATTTTTTTTGCATAAACAATCATAAAATCATTTATTGTTGAAAAGTATTTTGCTTGATTTCTCCCCATTGGATTATTAACGATTGAAATTATCCCAATTCTGTTTTCTCTCCCAAGGATTTCATCTCCTAGTGGTATTAAGTAACCTAATTCAAAGCGATCAATTGCAATTGCAATAAAGCCATCTTCTCGCAATAAATTTTTCCCAACCATTAACCGATTCTTAATAAAGGTTAACCAAGTAGAGTGTTTAAAATTATTATTGTAAGTAAATGTTTCTGCGTCACCACCTGTGTTATACGGTGGATCAATATAAATCAGCTTCACTTTTCCGGTAAATTGCTTTTTCAAAGCATGCAAAGCCAGTAAATTATTTCCTTTAATAATAAGGTTTTCTTTTATTATTCCGTTATCACTTCTTTTAATTTCTTTGACTTTCCGCTCTCCGTCTTTGGTATACCTTTTCCAGTTTACTAGTGCCTTTTCATCAAAAAGCCGGTCAATTTCATCTTTTGCTAAAATCTCGTTGAAAAATATCTCATTTCTCTTTTCGTCTTCTTTAGTCATCCCACCTTCTAATACACAATCCTTGAAAGGCCAATCTAAAACAACCTCATCTCGTTCTGAAAGAAGTTTATTACCAACCTTCAAGCCAATTTTGTTCTGGTATTGCGTATAAGAATTATCTAGCTTGTTTTCGTCAACAAAAAACTTCAGTTCATTTTGTTTAAAAACAAAAACACCTTTAACTTTTATAAAAACCATTTCTTTCGTTTCTTCATCACTAAGCAATAACTCAATAAGTTTTTCATCAAATTTATCAATTAAATCTTTCAAAAGAGTTTCATTGAGTTCCTTCTTTTCTTCATCCCAAAGCCGAGAGTCTATTTTTAGCAGGTCGTATAGCTTAGTTTTAAAATTAGTTTTCATAATATTTAACCCCAACAATTTATTTATTGTTATTATAATGAGCTATCCCCTTGTAAAGAGGATTTTCTAATATATATTTAATAGTTCCAGTATATCACTTGCCACCGGGAAACAAAATAAGTAAATATTTTTTACTTATTCTACACTTCATATTTATTCGACAAACAGTTTACAAAATCCTTCTTTTTTCAAAATATATTTCAAACTTTCCAGTATGTAGTTCTTGGTATTTACCGATAAAGCGGTAAATACGGTTTCAGGTTGCTAGAAATAACAGAAAATAGCAAAAAGCGGGTTGCAATAAATCGCGGAATATCGTCAAAATATCCGGATATATCAGGAAATATCAGGGAACAAGTTAGCATTGAGATAATAAATAAGCAATGAACTTATTTCTTTGGAATTTCAATTTTAATGACTTATAATATTTAATGTTTGTAAATTTAATATAGGTGGTAAATATGAAAAAAAAATTGAAGAAACAATTAAAGAAAGGGCTAATAATATTTATGGAAAATATTATTCTGATAATCCAGACTTTGCATTAGATGAAAAAATAAACGGTAAAGAAAATTTTGTCAATAAAATTTGCTTTATCTTAAAAAAAACATTAATCACTCCCAAAAGAAAAAGATATTTAGATAGAAATTATATTTTATCTGCTATTGATACTTTTGGAGCCGATTCAAATGTATTTTTCTCTCCAAATTTTGAAGAATCACTAAAATACCTCTCACCCTTAAAAGCATTAGATCTTTTTGAAGAAAAATATTTAGGCGATGTTAACAGATTTTATGCTAAGGAACACCTGATTTATCAACAAGACAACGGGATTATTCCCTATTTTACAATAAAAGAATTATCTTGTTTATATAAAAATTTTGCTTTGTTTATTGAAGATAATAGTGAATCTTTAATAGAAACGGGCTGGCCTGATTACAATTTTACTGACAGTGCCTGGCTTTTTTATAAATTGGCCCCGAACTATCCGATAGAAATACCGATTTGCCTTAAATATTTTGGTAAATTAAAAAATCCAAGTAGTGACCCTTATTTTTTCTTAAAAAATATTTTTTCAAATAAAACCAATCAATTTAAAAAATACAAATATAAAAGGTCTTCGTTATCGAAAATACTATCTTATAAAGAGCTTGGTTTTATTGAAGATATGAGATATAAATTATTAAGTTTAAAAAAAAACATTTTAAATGAAATTAATCAAAATCTTTTTTTGAAAACAACCGATAAAGATGTTTGGTTTAAAAATTGTGCAAGAATAATTTTTAGCAGTTTCTCACAAAAAGATCTTCAAATTATAGCATCCATTGAAAAAAAATATGGTGAAATTATATTATTTAACAATATACTAAATGGGGGCTTAAATGGGTTATTAGAAAATATTATCTTTTTATATGAAGAATGCAAATTCGAGAAAATGACCCTGGAAAAAAATACCATGAATTCAATTTTGAAAGGATCGAAATTCAATTATCAAAGAAAATTCAGCTCGTATTATCAATTAGCCCAATTCATAGAAGATGATTATGAAAATAAACGCTTTAATAAAATGAAAAATAAATTAAATAGTGAACTTAATAAAATTGAGAAAGAAATAATAAATAATAAACAATTTGTGTCTGATACTTTAGGCTTTATTAAAAAAGAGTGTTTGAATGTAGACTATTTATTAAAACAAAAATATCACCCCTTTGTAGATAATCTTGTTAAAAGCATTGAAGAGGGAGAGAACTTTGAAATATGTATACCATTTTTAAACCGACTGCCGCCCCCATCCCAAAAAAGAATAACTCCCTTAAAGCTCCCATCTGATACAAAGTGGGAATACATCACTATACAATTCCTGGATTACGAAAGAGTTAAAATTCAAGCCTCTGATAAATTTAGCAAGATAGTAAATTTTCAGAAAATGGGTTTTAAAAACCTGAAGAACGGGAAACCCAATACGCAATGGAATTTGCTTTATGATCTCTCCCGATACCGGGGAGACCTAAGCTGGACAATAACTACTTACAGGAGAAAAGTTGACTCCCACCCCCTCTCCACCCCAAAGATAAAAAAACAGATTCAAAGACTGTCAAGCACCTTAAAGGAATACTTTAGCATTAATGACGCTCCATTTTATGATTATGTAAAAATCAGAGCATATAAAACGAAATTCTTTTTACTTCCTGACCCCCTCAATATAAAAACCTCCCGTGACGTCACACGGCGCTAATAAAAATATCTTTCCGGAATGACCCCTTTATTTATAAGGGTTCTAACCTTTTTATTTCGCCTAAGCAAAGATATTACCCTTTTATCGATAGTCTTGCTAGATGTTTTTTGGTGCCTATAAAACCAAGTTCTTTTTTCTCCCCTATTCGCTTGATACTAAAAATCTCGGTGACGTCACCGAGACCCTAAAAAGTATTTTCCAAAATTAAAATCCTTTATTTACAAGGGTCCTAGCATTTTTTTTTCGCCCTGTGTGACATGTCACTAATTATATATAGAGGTGAAAATATATGGCGAAAAGAATATCTCCCAAATATTCCAGGAAGTTTTTAGAAAAAACGATACAGGTTTGGCAGCCCTATTTTCCTGATTCCCTATCTTTAAGTGATGCCAGGGAAATTACGGAAAACATGACTGCCTTATTTAATTTTCTAATAGCTCATGGGGATAAGCCGGAAGAAACCAAGTAATTGTTTTTTTAAAGTTTTTAAATCATTTATCAGGAGGGTAAGTAGAATCATTGAAAAGTAGAATTTTTCATTTATGGGATAATCAAGAAAGAAGAATAGTATCTGTTGAAGCTACTAAAAAAGAGGGTAAAAACTGGATAGCTCTGTGTCCTTTTCATCCGGATAAAAACCGGCCCAATCTATGTATTGATGAGGAAAAAGAAAAATATCACTGCTTTACCTGTAATAGAAGCGGTTTTCTTTATAATCCAAAATACGGGAAATTAAAATATAATTATCATAGAAATATTGCCGCCACTTATGATTACAAAGATGAAAAAGGGAAATTAATATACCAGGTGGTGCGCTACAAACCTAAAGGATTCAGCCAGAGAAGACCTGACGGAAATGGTGATTGGATCTGGAACATGAAGGGCGTCAATCCGGTGCCCTATCACCTACCCGAAATCATCCAGGCCATTGAACCGGTCTTGATTGTAGAAGGAGAAAAAGATGTCGAAAACCTAAGAAGAATGGGTTTCATTGCTACAACCAGTCCGATGGGAGTAGGAAAATGGAAAGCATCTTATAATAGATATCTAAAAGGTAAAGAAGTGATTCTTATTCCTGATCATGACCAGCCGGGCAACCAGCACTGCCGGAATATCGGCCAATCTCTATGGGGAATTGCTAAAAATATCAAATGGGTAGAATTGCCGGGCTTAGATGAGAAAGAAGATGTCAGTGATTGGATCGAAAAAGGCAATACCAAAGAAAAGCTTCTGCAATTAATTGAAGGAGCGCCGAAATTTGTTCCGGATAAATATGATAAAAAAAGAAGAACCGGAAAGACGAGTGATTCAATATTGAAAGACAGGACCAAATCTATCGTTCCCAATCTTATTCATTTGGTAAAGGATCAGGAAAGAACCAAATATCTTTTCTGTAAGGGCGGGCAATGGCACATTGAAGAATATATTGTTAAAGATAATAGAAGGTATTCTCCTAAACAAAATCTTCCCATCAAAATACTTAATCCGAATATTCTAAAAAGATCCTTCGATTTGGATATCTCGCGGCTTGCTACTGAAATTGACGCTTTTATTAAAAGTTATTTGGAAATGCCGTTTGATTCAGATTACCTGATTCTTTCCATGTGGGTTTTTCACACTTATATCATTGAAAAATTCAATACCACCCCTATCCTATATTTTTACGGTGTTAAGGAAACAGGAAAATCAAGAGCAGGCGAAGTATTAAGCGAACTGGCATTTCGGGCCCAAAGGTTAACTTCCCTGACTGAGGCAACTTTGTTTCGTTCGGTGGAATTATTTAAACCAACACTTATTATTGATGAAATAAAACTTATGGGCAAAGGCGGAAACCAGGGATTGGCGGACCTGATCAAGACCACTTACAAGAGAGGATTAAAGGTATCGAGAATTAATTTGAATAAATATGGTGAAGATCAGATTGAATATTATGATACTTTCTCTCCCCTGGTCATCTGTACCACGGAAAGTATTCCCGATATTATCGAAAGCCGATGCATTCTCTTTATCATGCAGAAAAACAGCAATCCTCAGATAGAAAGAAAGATTGATATGAAATGGGCTAATGATTTGAGAGAAAGACTAACCGTTTTTCGGGCAAATTATACGGCTAAGGAATTGCCTGAAGCACAGTATATTGCCCGGGGAAGATTGAATGAAATCATGTTTCCGCTCTATCAAGCCTTGCTGATAACTGAGACGGAGAGAAAAAGTGAGTTTATCGATATTGTAAAACGAATCCAGAGAAATAAAAATAATGAAGATGGCATGGGATTGGAGGCTGAAATTGTAAAAGCCATTGATGATGAATGCCGGGAAAGTAAAGAGAGGCAATTCTTAACCCAGGCTATTTCCAAACGCCTCAATGAGTTCCGATCAGAAAATGAAGCCATTTCCGATCGGGTAGTCAATAACCGGATCAGACGATTGGGCTTCCATAAGAAAAGATTTAATAACGGTAGAATGGGCTTCCGCATCAATATGGAAAGACTTCGCTGCTTAAAAAATAAATATCAGATTGGGGACAAAACTGAACCTTCTGAAGCTTCTGAAGCTTAATTTAGAATGCGGGATGAAGAATTCAAAACTGTGGATAACTTGAAACGCAAGTGCCGCTTTTGTTTTAGCACAAGGGTTTTAAGAGTTTTAACTTTTTCAGGCAACCTTCGCCTATCTTCTATAAAGCTTCAGAAGGTTCAGAAGCTTCAGGAAATTGAAAAAGGTTGTGGAAAACTCATCCTTTAAAAAATGTATGCATTCATTATAAAATGGAATGATCATTATAACTTTTTAGTAACAATAATGGAGGAAAATAAAACCCATGAAAAAATTTGAAAATAAATCTTTTTTGCTATATAATGCGTATATGGATGATTTAATGAAGAAATTAGAAATTTATCGGTTTGAAAATCGAATCAGCCAAAGAAAATTGGCTGACCTACTACATATCCACTTCTCAACCGTAAACCGCTGGTTCAACGGAAAAACCAAACCCAACAAAATTCAGAGCTATCACATCAAAAAATTAATTGAGAATCACAATTCCCAGGAATAGAACTTTTAAAATATTTGACATGTTAATATTTTCTAAAAGGCGGACCAAATGAAAGCTGTTTTATATGCACGAGTTTCCAGTAAAGAGCAGGAAGAAGGTTTCTCTATTCCCGCACAACTAAAATTGCTAAAAGAATATGCTTTAAAAAACAAATTAAAAATAATCAAGGAATTTATTGATGTAGAAACGGCCAAACAAGCTGGAAGATCTAGCTTCAATAGTATGATAGATTTTTTAAAAAATAATAAAGAAGTCAAGAATATCCTTTGTGAAAAGACTGATCGACTGTATCGAAATTTCAAAGATTATCTCACCATTGAAGGTCTTAATTTAATTATCCACCTGGTTAAAGAAAATGAAGTTTTATCTAAAGAATCGAAATCTCATCAGAAGTTTATTCACGGTATTAAAATTTTAATGGCTAAAAATTATATTGATAACTTATCCGAAGAGGTTAAAAAAGGATTACTGCAGAAAGCCCATGAAGGTTACTATCCTTCCTATGCCCCTTTAGGTTATATAAATGTAGAAAAAGAACTAAATGGTAGAAAAATAAAAGCTATCGAAATCGATCCACCCAAATCCCAGATCATCAAGAAAATATTCAAGCTTTACAGTACTGGGGAATACTCCGTTGAGAAGATTAATCATTTTGCTAATGAAGAAGGATTAAGAAGCAGAAAGGGTTATAAATTATACAAAAGCACTATCTATAAGATACTGAAAGACCCTATCTACTACGGAGATTTTAAATGGAACGATAAGATTTATAAAGGCAAACACACGGCCATAATCAGTAAAGAACTTTTTGATCAAGTACAAAAATCCTTCTCGAAATCGAATAGGTCTGAGAAGATCCAAAAACATAATTTTGCTTTCTCCGGACTCTTAACCTGTGCCAAATGTGGTTGTACCATCACTGCAGAAATTAAAAAAAATAAATATGTTTACTACCATTGTACCAACTATAAGGGTATATGTAGGAAAATATTTATAAGAGAAGAATATTTAGCTGAAAAATTGGGTGAGTTAGTAAAAAAGATAAAGATTGAACCTAAGATTATCAACTGGCTGAAAGAAGCTCTATTAATGAGCCACCAGGACGAGAAAGAATATCATGATAGTCAGATAAAATCCTTACAAGAACAATACAATAAACTGCAACATCGTTTGGATAAAATATATATTGATAAGTTAGATGAAGTAGTCACAACTTCATTTTATCAGGAAAAGACTAGTGAATGGAAAAACGAACAAAATAATATACTCATTAATCTTCAAAAACATACAGATGCCAATACCAATTATTTCGAACAAGGAATTAAAATTTTAGAACTTTCGCAAAAGGCTTATTCTTCTTACCTTAAGCAAGATAACGCCGGGAAAAGGAATCTTTTAAATATCCTGCTATCGAACTGCACCTTAAATGAAGAAAAGCTTTATCCTACTTATAGAAAACCCTTCGACTTACTTGCCAATAGTCCTTCTCGTTCTACTTGCCCTATTGGACAGGTTCAGAATTTTTAAGGGTAATATATCAATAGAAAATATCAGATTAATAAGTTGATTATTCATAATTCGAAGTATTTTCTAAACATAAAAAATTTAAAATATTTATAAAAGAAAATACCATTCGGCAAATGTCAAAAGGCTGGTTACTGTATATTTCTGATTAAGAAACTCATCAGGTCATATATATTTTCCACTAAAAGTTAGCGAAACATTAAGTTGATACCTTCCTTATTTATTTTAATCCTACGTACAAAAGATCCTTCAACCTTTTAGTTAAAGAGCCTTCGCGTATACTATGGCGGAGGCTGGTAGACGACTTTCGCAACTTTTGTATGAATGATGATAGTGAAAAGGTGTATCAAAGATTAGCAGAAGCAATGAATACTTATCAGTCAATATGCTAAGAAGGAATACTAAAGTATCCCTTCTTAGCATAGATTCTCTTTATCTTAAAATAATTTTTTAATCATAATAATTTTATTAATGGTATGATTATGCTACAGGTTTTAATTGATAAATTGGATAACAACTTCCAATGGTATCACCACCTGGAAAGCATACTATACAACCATCTTGTGTTTTAGTAACAAGTATCCAAATAATAATGATTGAGCATCATAAAAATATTTATCCCACAGTTTTTGAATTACTCCAATAGAAAACGCATTAAAACTTGTACCTGCCATTTCAAAAAGTCATTTATGAGCCGATTCAGGCAAGGTCAAAACGATCTGCATTCATCACCTTATTCCAGGCAGATATGAAGTCATGCAAGAATTTATTCTGAGAATCTTCACATGCATAGACTTCTGCAATAGCCCGGAGTTGGGAGTTTGAACCGAAGATGAGATCAACACGGGTGCTCGTCCATTTAAGTTCACCATTTGTACGATCACGACCCTCGAACACGTCTTCACCTTCATTTTTCGCCTTCCAAGTTGTGCTCATATCGAGAAGATTCACGAAGAAGTCATTCGTGAGTGACTCCGGTCTCTTAGTGAAGACTCCGTGCTGGGAATCTCCGTAATTAGTATTTAAGACCCGCATACCACCAACGAGAACGGTCATTTCAGGAGCAGTCAATTTCAGAAGTTGTGCACGATCAAGCAACAGTTCCTCTGCTGATACCGAATATTTGGTTTTAAGATAGTTACGGAATCCGTCTGCAATGGGCTCAATTACCTTGAATGACTTAATATCCGTCTGCTCCTGCGACGCATCAGTACGTCCGGGCGTGAAGGGAACAGTAACATTGCAACCGGCATTCCTTGCAGCTTGCTCTATACCCGCACATCCACCCAGGACAATCAAGTCGGCGAGTGACACCTTCTTCCCGCTGGACTGCGCGCTGTTGAACGCTTTTCGGATTCCCTCAAGGGTCTTAAGCACAGTCTTCAGTTGGGTGGGTTGGTTGACTTCCCAATCTTTCTGTGGTGCAAGACGTATTCGTGCTCCGTTCGCCCCACCACGCATATCGGAACCGCGGAACGTTGATGCTGAAGCCCAAGCCGTTGAGACCAGCTGGGAGACAGACAAGCCGGAAGAAATGATCTTACCCTTAAGGTCTGCGATATCCTGCTCGTTAATCAATTTATAATCAACTTGAGGTACTGGGTCCTGCCAGATCAATTCCTCTTTGGGAACCTCCGCACCAAGATAGCGTGAGCGGGGGCCCATATCACGATGAGTCAGCTTGAACCAGGCGCGAGCGAAGGCTTCCGCGAATTTCGCCGGATTCTGTAAGTAGCGCCGAGCGATCGGCTTGTATTTCGGGTCATAGCGAAGAGAAAGGTCTGCCGTGGTCATCATCGGCCGGTGTTTCTTTGTCGGGTCATGAGCATCTACCACCATGTCCTCTTCGACTACATCCTTGGCCAACCACTGATGCGCACCTGCCGGGCTCTTGACCAGCTCCCAATCATATTTGAACAGCACCTTGAGATAACCCATATCCCATTTGATCGGATTCGGTTTCCAGGCGCCCTCTAAACCGCTGCTTATCGCATCACCATCTTTACCACTACCAAAGCTGCTCTTCCAGCCAAAGCCTTGCTCTTCGATAGGAGCAGCTTCAGGTTCCGGGCCCACATGGGAAGCAGGGCCGGCACCATGGCATTTGCCAAAAGTGTGACCGCCTGCAATAAGAGCGACAGTCTCTTCGTCATCCATGGCCATACGTGTAAAAGTCTCTCGAACATCCCGACCGGAGGCAACCGGATCCGGATTACCATTCGGTCCTTCCGGGTTCACGTAAATCAAGCCCATCTGGACTGCGGCGAGAGGATTTTCAAGTTCCCGGTCACCAGAATAACGCTTGTCACCTAGCCACTCGCTCTCAGAACCCCAGTAAACGTCCTCTTCCGGCTCCCAGACATCCTCACGTCCGCCGGCGAAGCCGAAGGTCTTTACTCCCATAGACTCTAATGCGCAATTACCAGCAAGAATCATAAGGTCAGCCCAGGAAATCTTCTTGCCATATTTCTGTTTGATTGGCCAGAGCAAACGGCGTGCTTTGTCGAGATTAACGTTATCTGGCCAGCTGTTGAGGGGAGCCAAGCGTTGAGAGCCGGATCCCGCTCCTCCACGGCCGTCACCCATTCGATAGGTACCTGCGCTGTGCCACGCCATCCGGATGAAGAGTGGTCCATAGTGACCATAATCAGCAGGCCACCAATCCTGCGAGTCATTCATTAACGCATAAAGGTCCTTCTTTAGAGCTATGAGGTCAAGTTTTTTGAATTCTTCAGCATATTTGAACGATTTTCCCATCGGATTGCTCAGATGCGAGTGCTGATGAAGGATCTTAATGTTTAACTGGTTTGGCCACCAGTCCTTGTTCGAAGAGCCAGCGCTTGCAGTGCTATTTCTTGTCTTGCCCGTTACCGGACATTTGCTTTTTGCATTCATGATATTCCCTCCTTTTAATCCTTCTAATTATTGTTGTGTATATTCCAAAGGCATCTTAGACATATGCTTTTAAAACATACATTCTTGTGGATAATTTTAAAACCAGACAATTTTATCGCTATAAAGAAATTGAAGTCTATACTGAAATTAAATAATTTTTCATGACTATTTACTACTATTATACTCTACAAATTATCGAGAACCCTTTTTTTCTGAAAAAATATTTTAATAAATTAAAAGCCCTTCAGTAAAATCACTGAAAGGCTTTATTTATAACAATTTGGTGGAGGATGGTAAACGATTTTCGCAACTTTTGTATGAATGATGATAGTGAAAAGGTTTATCGAAAATTAGAAAAAGCAATTGGTATATGTTAGAAACTTGGGCAATACAAAGAGCATTAATATTGCTATTTAAATATACAGTCATTGTAAATTATAATTTGCAATATTGTTAAATCTCTGTTATAATATCCAATAGTTTAAATGTTAATAATAAAGGGTTTTAGAGAATATATGTTAAATAATAAAATTATTTTTGCTAAATTTCAACATTATAATATTGAACATTTTGCACCTGATTTTAGTTCGAATCTTACTGATCTAATTATTGGACTTGATTATCTTCGTAAAAAACGCCTAAGAGGAACAACACATCCAAAAATTTTCTTTCAAATGAAAAATATATTTCAAATGCTCGAAAGTATTGGTTCATCGAGAATTGAAGGGAACAACACAACAGTCGCAGAATACGTTGAAACAATCATTGAAGGGAAGCAATTAAAAAATGAAAAGGATATTGAAATCCATAACTTAGAAAATGCGATGGACTTCATTGATAATAATATTAAAAGCATAAAAATAGATCGAAGCTTTGTCAGTGAATTACATAAACGAGTTGTGAAAAATATTTCTCCTCCTCCCAAGGGCGAAGGAAGCAAGAATCCTGGAAAATATAGAACAAAAAATCTTAAAATTGTACAATCTAAGCATATTCCCCCAGATTTTACTCAAATAAATAATTATATTATCGAACTCTTTAACTTTATTAATAAAAAAGATCCTTCAAAATATGATCTATTGAAAATAGCAATTACTCATCATCGTTTTACTTGGATTCATCCTTTTGACAATGGAAATGGAAGGACAGTTCGATTGCTCACTTATGCAATGTTATTAAAATATGGATTTAATATTAACATACGTGGAACGCTATTAGTGAATCCATCTGCAATTTTTTGTATAGACCGTGAAAAATATTATAGAGCTCTTTCTTGGGCTGATACCGGCAAAAAAAGCGGAACCCTAAAATGGTGTGAATATGTTATATCTGGACTGAAAAAAGAAATTGAAAAAATAGATAGACTCTTAGACTATAAGTATGTTGCAAAAAAAATATTGTTACCTGCAATATCTTATTCATTAGAAAGAAAAATTATAACTGTTATAGAATCAAAAATATTAAAAATTGCTATAGAAAAGCAAACTTTTAAGTCATCAGATATAAAATCAGTGATGCCAAATAAAATACCTGCAGAAAGATCTCGGATTTTGCGTAAATTAAAAGATAGAAACATGATCGCACCAATTAATGGGAAGGACAGAATATACTACTTGAGATTTTACAGCAATTATCTTTTGAGAGGGATTATAAGCACTTTGACTAAAGAAGGCTTTGTTTCTGTAAAAGATTAACATTCTCGAAATAGGAAAATATAGGGCAAGATCTCAATATTTGACAAACAACTAAACTCCCTTTTATTCTTCTAAAATGCTTTTATATAAATAAAAAGGATAGACTAAAAATAGCTATATTACCATTTTTACCCTGTCCTTTTACCTGGAAGATTCTTCCTAAGAAATCAGGAAATATTTTTAAAAGCCTCTGTCAGGTTATTCCTAATTGTTAGGAATTGTCCCGTCGGTGCTTTTTTTGATAAAGCTTTCCAGCATTCTGTCCGATAACAGTCCTTTTGCCTGAAAGTTTGGATACCTTTAGTATCTTGCCTCTTCGGCTTCTTTTCTTTTTAACCAAAGAAAAGATATCTCCTATTACCTTCATACAGGTTACAATATTAAATTTTAGGCTAAGTAATTAATAACATTGATGGTTAAATGGTTAGAATAGTTAGGATGTGTTGTTTAGTGGATCTCTTGGGATAGAGAAAGAATGCTACTCTTAATTTGAATCTTAGATAATATAGCTTTTTATTTTAGTATAATAATTTTATAGACATTCTGCTTGGATTAAAAATAGACTTCTTCAATTTATTTTTAATAGACTGTTTTTTTATACTACAGTTCTATTTAAAAATCCTTCTTTTTCTGAGAAATAATTTATAAAAAACAAAAAAGCCCTTCAGCAAAGACCAAAAGGACTAGTTATTATCTGGCTACCCTTATTCTAACCATATCTATAATATAGTATTATTTTAAATAAAGTTAGTATTTGAAAGAACATTAAATCCTAAGGATTTCTTTGTTAATATGGTAAGCGCGCAAGAGGATAAGAAGATTCAGGAGAAAAAAGGAGATAATTAATAAAAAGAGGTTAAAAATGAGGTATTTAAGGAACTACAAAAAATGATATCTAATTTAAGAGTATTTTTAGCGCTTGTTTTAAAGTGGCTGGTATGAATCATTAAGTCAGGATAAATCCGCCTTGTATACGCCAAATACGAAGGTTTTTCAAAAACGCCAAAAACCTTATATATCAACGGTCCTATTTATTTTTAGCAATATCAACCCGTAATTCATTGATTGCCTGTTTGATTTCCTTGATTTCAGCAGTAACATTATGGGAAAATTCCTTTTGATTCTTTACGATTTCATTAATAAAAAACTCTAATTTCCATACTAAATATACAGAAAGCACCAGGGGAAAGCCGTTATTTGCAATTAATTTTAGTACATATTCAATATCCAATTCACTTATTTCCTTTCTGCCTGTGCGTGCTCGCACGCAGAAAGGTCTTTCTCAGGGAAGGTCCGCGGAGCCCTCCAAGGAAGATTATTATATTAATTTATTTACTCCCCGATACAAGCCTGTCCTCGACCTGATCGGGGATCGAGTACAGGCTCTGATCGGGGAAAAGACCCCCTGATTTGCCTATATATAAAATCATTATTTGCAAAATTAATAAAATTAGTTTATGATAAACCAATAATTTATAAAGATATACCACAAGGAAAAATTAGTGGCTAATTTTCGAAACCTCACCTGGAGTCGTGTATAAAAGAAGTACTTCGATTATTTTTAGGCACAATAACGTGGGAATAAATTATCTTTAAAAAGGAAGGAAGATACCATGAGCACTCAAATGATAAAAGAAATCAACGAACATCTAAGACAATTATGCCAAGTGATAGGCGCAAGACCAACCGGATCAAATAAAAACAAAACGGCAGTAGAATATATTTCAAGTGAGTTTAAAAAGAATGGATATATTATTGAACTACAAGATTTTAATTGTATAGATTGGAAAAAAGGAAATATTGAGTTGACAATAGGTAGTGAGATTATTCAAGCTTCTGTTTCAGATTATTCTTTACCTTGCGATATTCAGGCTCAATATGAATGTGTTGGTAACATTGAAGAATTAGAAGAGAGCGATTTGAACAATAAAATAGCTGTTATTTATGGGGAACTTACTAAAGAAGCAATCATGCCAAAGAACTTCCGTTTCTGGAATCCAAAAGAGCACCAAAGAATTATTTCCGCCTTAGAAAAAACAAATCCATTGGCTGTAATTACAGTAAGTTTTAACAAGAATATCCCCGTACCAATTATTGAAGATGGGGATTTTAATATACCTTGTGCTGTGGTACCAAAAAAAGAAGAAGATATTCTGCTTCGGAGTTTACCAAAAAATGCTAAGTTAAAAATCACATCCGAAAGGAAGAATACAAAAGGAGCAAATGTCATTGCTAGAAATAGTACAGAAAGAAAAAGAATTGTTTTAACTGCTCATTTAGATACAAAGCCAAATACTCCCGGAGCATTAGATAATGCATCAGGGATTACTACATTATTGGTTTTAAGTAATTTATTATCAAGGGAGAGAATTAATTATGGACTAGAGTTTGTTGCATTTAATGGAGAAGATTATTATTCAAATGCGGGAGAGATTTCCTATATGGATAATTACTTAATATCTAATAATAATGATATTTTTTGTGCTATAAACTGCGATGGACTAGGGTTAGCTAATAATAAAACGGCTTTGTCTTTTATGGAGTGTGAAGATAATATTGTTAATAAAATAAAGGGAATAATGAGCAGATATCCAAATATTGAGAATCTCGAACCTTGGTACCAAGGAGATCATATGATGTTTGTAATGCAGAAAATTCCTACAATTACATTCACATCAAAAGATATATTTAGTTTAGTTGATAACACAATACATACTGAAAGAGATACAATAGAGCTAATTGATCCTATGAAAATAATGGAAACAGCATCATTTATAAATGATATAGTGAAAGAACTATAAATGCGCCCGTTACATCGCCTAACAGCGGATACCCGGCTTCGGGGCTCCGCTCCTACGCCCAAATTCTTCTTTGAGGAACTTCGGAAATAGGCCAGGCTTGAATGTGTTTTTTCTTAATCGGCAAAGAGGGTATTCTCTCACTCCATTAGCTCACCTTAACAAAGGAAAAAGCAAATACCTTAAAATCGATTGTAGATGCCCTCTTTTTCTCTCTCCCCCGGTATTTTATTATTAAATAACCTGTTAACCTGCTTTTATTGATTTCCTACTAAATAACTTCTGAGCATCTTATCCCCATGACCGCCCGCCAGGAGCTTTTTTGCGGTGGCGTAGTTTTTGAGCCAAGGAACAAAATAATATTAATTAATAGAGAGTTTTTGTTAGTGTAAACTTTAATAGGGTAGTCAGAAAGAAAAGATAATAAGAGAAGAATTGTAAAAATATAATAAAAAGGTGTAGACTTACCTATATATAAATTCATTATTTGTAGAATTAATAAAAAAAGACTATGATAAATATAAGAATCTATAAAGATACACCACAAAGAAAATTAGTGGTTAATCTTCGAAACTTCCCTTGTAGCCGTGCATAAACGAAGTAGTTCGGTTATTTTAAGTTGCGCGAAAACGGAGGAAATGGTTCTTTCGGCCCGGATGAAAGTTACTATCAGTAAAACTTAAGAAGGAAGAAATTGGAAAACTAGGATTATACGAATTTCAAGGATATATAGGAGCCATGACAAGCCCTACCTTTGGTGGATGGAAGGGAACTGACAGATTAATTGAGCTATTGAATATTAAAGATATGAAAAAGCCAAAGATTTTGGATGTTGGATGTTCTACAGGCTATATTACCAGATATGTAGCACAAAAATTCGACTGTGAAATAATTGGGGTAGACTTATCAAAATTACTTCTAGATATTGCTGAAGAAGAATCACATAAATTAAATCTAAACAATATTAGTTTCCAGTATGCAAATGTAGAAAATCTTCCATTTTCAGATAATACATTCGATATTGTATATGGAGAAGCAATAACTGCTTTAGTTCCAGACCCCCTCAAGGTTCTCAGTGAATACAATCGAGTTCTAAAACCGGATGGCAAAATCGCTATCCTAGACTTATTTATGAAGGAATCCCTCAGTGACGAATTTGTGGAAGAGACGAATGAAATTATGTCTAATGTCATTGGAACACAGGTTAAAATCCGAAATTTTCAAGAATGGAAACAAATTTTCAAAGAATCCGGATTTAATAGCATTAAGATATACGATTATTATGAAGATCTGTTTAAAAGACATTATTCCTTCGGTGAGAGGGTAAATTTAATCTATAAATTACTTTACCATATGATAATAAACAAAGAAATTCGCCAAAAAATATCCCCAACATTGAAATTTGCGAAAAAATTCCAAAAAGCCCTGAAGGGAGATAATTTCGGGTATCTTATTTTTACAGGAACAAAATAAGAATTAGTGCGTTTTTGAATAAATTATAATCACCCTGAAGATTTTTTGGAAAATACCACCGTCCTTCACGCAACACATCGTATCTGCAAGCCCTTCGGGTCATTGTCAACGGTTTGCTGTGATTATAGGTGCTTTGAAGCATCTAATGGTGACTTTTATTTATAATAGATTTTTTGTAGTTATGTCGAAAACGACAGATACGACGGAAACGTTATATGAAATGGTGGTTTTCACCATTTTGATATAATCCCCCACCAAAAATAATATAAAAAACGAAAAATGATTAACCTAGAACTTTATCACAGCAACGCCATGCTGCTACAAAATATAATAATATTTTTACGAAGAATACTTATCGTAACAAACAATTTCCGATAAAGGTTTTCTTCCGGTTTTAGGCTTTAATTCTTCAGGATAACCCAAGGTTAATAGGTTTACTATACACACGCCTTCCGGTACACCTAAAATTTCTTTTACTTGATCCTGATAGAAAGCACCTATCCAGCAGGTCCCCAATCCCTGAGAAGCTGCCTCTAAACTCATATGATCCAGAGCAATAGCCAGATCAATAGAATAGCTGTGTTCTCCACAGGTCATCACGTAATCAGGATTAGTAGCACACCCTGCTATAACCACCGGGGCTTCTCCTACAAATTTCTGATTTTTACAAGCAGGAACCAATTTTTTTCTTAAATCTTCATCTTTTACTATAATAAATTTCCAGTTCTGTTTATTATTAGCAGAAGGGGCCAATCTGCCTGCTTCTAAAACTTGCTGTAATACATTTTCTGGAATTTCTTTCTCCTGATAACTACGCACGCTCTGTCTTTTTTTAATTACCTCTAATACCATACCATGCCCTCCTTTAATTTTTTAACAACAAATTTAGTAAATTAAATCATAGACAGGCGAGACGCCTGTCCTAGTCATTTAGATTGACTCTTTATCTACTTTTTTCATATCTTCATCTTCTAAGGTGTCTTCCAGATTGTCCAACTCTTTTAATTCATCTTGTGATTTGATATTTTCTAAAGTTTCTTTATCCTTTTCCATTTTGACTTTTCTCCCTTCTATTTACTATTGTCATCTTAATATCTTATTTTCTATTTCTCTTTTTTAAGAAAAAGAAAGATATCTAATATAATTACACAATATTTTATATTATAACACAAAAATCTTTTATCCAAATATACTAAAAAATACTGGCAATTTTGCAAAATTATAAATAAGTAGTATAATATATTTGGAAGATTATTTTTTTAAATTACTTTTTGGGTCTTTTGGGAGGTTTTGTTATGAAAATAACCACAAGACAAAAAGAGTTTTTGCATGCACTAATCGTTTTATACCAAGAGAAAAATTCTCCCGTTCATTATTCAGAAGTCGCCCAAAAATTAGGAGTAAGTAAATGGACTGCTTATGATATGTTAAGGTTACTCCACCAAGAAAATCTCCTGGAAATAGAATACCTGCTCCCGGAATCAGACAATTATAAATGGGGAAAATTGGGCCGTTCTACTATAACCTTCTTTCCCAGTAACAAAGGATATATTGCCTCCAATCCATCCCAAAAGAACCTTCCCACAAAAGCTGCCGAGCTTGATAAATTAAGAAAAGAAATTATTCAAAAATTTGATAGAATTAAAGGAAAATTTAGCTTGAAAGAATTATTTAAAGAAACAATGCAAACCCAATCTCCCTTTATTTTCTGTGCTTGTGTTTTGCTTATTTTAATCCTCCTTATAAAAAAAATTACCGAAGGGATGGCTGAAATACAATTATTGAACCAAATAATTCCTGCTAATACTACAAACACCTACATCGAATTAGCTTTAATTGTCTTTGTAGGAATGTGTTTTGGGGTCCTAACCAAATATATAAATAATATTCCAAAATATGTGACCGGTTCAAATAATAACTTGGACGAATACGCAGATTACATACAAACCTATAATCAATATGTTTCTCAAATGGATAAAGAAGAGCAAAAATCATTATTAGATTTCTTGAAAGAAACTTTGAATGAAATAAAGGTAAAAAACAAAGAGTAAATTTTAAAAAATAATTTTAATTTTTACAGGAGGAAGACATCATGGATTATTTAGAAAAATTTAAAAATTATACTACCAAACAGACTGTAAATATTATTATGAAAGCCCTGGGCAATACCTCTGATGAGAATCTTATTCGATTGACCTATGCAGCAGAAAAAATCGCTCCGAAATTCAAACCCGAAATAAGCAAGGTCAGAAAAATGTTTAAAGAAAAAGCCCCTGCTTATTCTCTTGCTCAAAAAGCATTAAAGGAGATACATCCCAATGTCCGCGATAAAATGGTGTTAAATTTTATGATAAACTATATTTTACTAGGACCAAAAAATAGAGAAAATTTTGAAAAAAAAGAAGGTATCCCTTGTCCTGCCACTATAGTTATCAGTCCAACCATGAGATGCAACCTTGGGTGTATCGGTTGTTATGCCGGAGATTATTCCAAAAAAGATGACCTCCCCCTTGAATATGTGGATAAAGTGATAACTGAAGCCAAAGAAATGGGTACCTATTTCTACGTTATTTCCGGTGGAGAACCTTTTGTTAGAGATGACATGTTAGATATCTATAAAAAGCATAATGATGCTGCCTTCATGATTTATACTAATGGTACTTTTATAGATAGAAACATGGCTTTTAAACTTCAAGAGCTGGGCAATGTAGCGCCCGCTATAAGTATAGAAGGATTTGAAAAAAAGACTGATGAGCGCCGAGGGGAAGGGGTATGGAAAAAAGTAATGCAGTCTATGGATAACTGCAAGGAAGCTAGATTAATTTACGGTTTTTCTATTACTCCCACTAAATATAATACCGAGATTGTTTACAGCGATGAGCTTATGAAATTATTAACCGAAGAAAAAGGTTGTAGTTTTGGTTGGTTCTTTACTTACATTCCTATCGGTAAAAATCCTGACATAAATCTAATGCAAACTCCGGAACAAAGACTATATGGTTGGAGAAGAGTCAATTATCTGAGAAATAAGTACCCGGTCTTTATCGGGGATTTCTGGAATGATGGAATGCACGTAAATGGCTGCATTGCCGGAGGCCGTCAGTATTTTCATGTAAATGTAAGAGGAGATTATGAACCCTGCGTCTTTACCCATTGCGCAACTCATAACGTAAGAAATGCCTCTTTGCGCGAGGCTCTAGCTTCTCCTTTATTTAAAGCCATTAGAAAAAGGCAACCCTACTCTAACAATTTAATGCTGCCCTGCATGATCATTGATAATCCCAAAGTACTAAGGGCAGTTGTCAAAGAATGCGGTGCGTACCCTACACATGGTAATGCCCAAACAGTAATAACCGAATATGCTGAGCATCTGGATAAATACTCTAAAGAATATACTAAACTTTGTCAGCCTTTTTGGGAAAAAGTATATGTTAAAAAAGAGGGAATGCCGGAAACGCTCCCTAAAAAACTTGAAGAAGTGAAAGACCTGATAGAAGAAATTAAAAAATAAAAAAATTGAAGGCTTGTGGGAGTTTTCCTGGCTATAGCGTACTCTCTTTTTGAGATATAATCATTCCGAAGATTATCAACAATCCTCCTGCCCAGGCGATAAGACCTACTTTCTCTCCCAGGAGGAGGTAGGCAAAGACTGCTGCAAAAATCGGCTCTCCGGAAAATATAATAGCTGTTTTAGTGGCAGTGGAATACCTTTGAAATCTATTCTGCATATAAAAAGCCAGAGCAGTAGCAAATATTCCGGTTATCACAATTGACCACCATATATCAGCTGAATAAGAAAGATGAATAAATGGTCTTTCATAAATCAAAGCCATTAATAAAGATAATATAAAAACTACTGTTATCTGAGTAATGGCTAGAAGAACATAATCTAATTTTTTACTAAATAATCCAACTGATATAATATGCATTGCAAACGAAAAGGCACATATGAGAACTAAAAAATCTCCCAAATTAAAACTAAAACTGCTGCTGTAGTTTAAAAACCATAATCCGGAGAAGGCTAAAATTACTCCTATAACCGAATTTCGATTGATTCTCTCTTTGATGAAAAAATGGGAAATAATTGGAACCAGAACTACAGACAAACCGGTAATAAAACCTGCTTTGGTAGCGGAAGTATATTTTATCCCCACAGTTTGGAAGGTATAACCTAAAAAGAGGAAAATTCCAATTAAAGAGCCTTTCTTTAAAGTCATTACATTGATTTCTTTCATCCTCTTCCAGAATATTAATATTAGAATCAGGGCGGCCAATAAAAATCTATAGGCCAAAAAAGTGTATGGGGGAATTAAATCAATAACTCCTTTAATCAAGGCAAAGGTGGAGCCCCAAATAATTACTATTATTAATAAATAAATTTCTGCTTGAATGCTTTTCATAATTATTTATTTTATATCCTTTAAAAATTATTTTTATCTATTTTACATTTATTTTTTATATATTTTCCTGAAACCACCCGTTTTCCAAACCTTCTTCTTTAAAAGCCTGTAATGCTTCCCTGTATTCTTCTCTGTTTATCCTTCGAGATAGGAGAGGAAATTGCCCAGCATGGTAAGCTGGAAAATATTGTGCCATCAAACTTATATAGGTATGAGGAGAAATCTCCCGGGCAATAAAATGCATGATTTCTTTAGTGCCACTTAAACCCTCTGGTAAAACTAAATGACGGACAATCAACCCAGAGCAAGCTATTCCGTTCTTGTCTACTGCCAGATCACCCACCTGTTGATGCATCTCCTTTAATGCTTTTTTTACTATTTCAAAATAATTTGGTGCAGATGAATATTTTCTGGCTACCTCATTATCAGCATACCTGGCATCGGGTAAATATATATCCACAATACTATCAAGCAATTTTAAAGTTCCTACCGATTCATATCCACTGGTATTATATACAACAGGAATATTTAAACCCATTTTAATAGCTGACTTGATGCTCTTTATTATTTGTGGCACAAAATGAGTCGGCGTCACCAAATTAATATTATGACATTTTCTTTTTTGTAAAGCAAGCATAATCTTAGCCAGTTCTGATAAGCTAACTTTATTGCCATTTCCTAACTGGCTTATAGGGTAATTCTGACAATAAACACATTGTAGATTACAGTTGGTGAAAAATATGGTGCCAGAACCAAAATTACCTGACAGGGGCGGCTCTTCCCCGAAGTGGGCATTATAACTGGAAACTATCACTTCTTCATCTGAGCGGCAGAAACCTTTTTCTCCTTCTAATCGGTTCACCCTGCATTTACGAGGGCACACTTCACATGGCGAGAGTATTTCATAGGCCTTCTCGATCCGCCTATCAAATTCTTCTTCTGTTATATTTAAATATCTCGGATATTTTAATTTTTTTATCAATTTGTTGTTTTTTCACCTAAAGATAATTTAATACCTCTTTTAAGGAATCTAACTTTAAATAATTTTCTGATAGGGGTTCTTCGTCCTCAAATTTCCAGCTTAAGTAAGGAATTAGGATACAATTTATACCTAATTTCAAACCGGGATTCAGGTCTGAACGAACACTATTACCTATTATCCAGGTATCTTCTTTGTCTAACTTATGTTCACTTAAAATATTTTGGTATTCCTCGACATTTTTATGTTTTAAGACGTAAATTTTTGAAAAATATTTTTTTAAACCGGTTAAATCCAACTTTTTTTCCTGAACCTGGGGATCACCTAAAGTTGCAAGAATTAAAAAATATTTTTTACTTAAAATATCTAATATTTGATAAACACCATCGATTAGCTCGGGAACTTGTTTAAAAACCTGCCAGCCCACACATTCGATCTTCTTTTTTATATCCGTATTAATTTTTTTGCCATTTAGTTTGCAAAAATATTCATAAGTTTTTCCCATGCTTAGGGGATATCTTTCTTTCATCCAACCATATTCTTTTATGTAGCTAATATCAACCTCGTCAAGCTTGATTAAAGACTCTTCACTATTAAAACCTGAATACTGCATAAGCGATGAAAATTCGTCGCGAGCACTATTGTATAGTTTGGAAGTCTTAATCAGGGTATCATCTAGATCAAAGATAATGGTCTTGATTTTTATTCTCTCCTTTTTTATAAATTCTTTATAATTATAACTATAATGATACACTTTAGCAAACACTATAAATCGTATGTCGCTTTTCGTATATCGTATATCGCAAAAGAGAATAAAATCTAAGAATCAAAATAAATTAGTGTTGTGTAGTACATATCGAGTGAAGAAAGAAAATTAAAAAAGAATAAAAAGAGTTAACATCGAATATCGAGTACAGAGAAAGAAAGATTCCAGAGAAAAGGCATAAAATAAAAATCATTTATAAAGTAATAAAAAATGTGTTATAATAATTTTTGTCAAGTATAATTAGTTTATCGAGTGATTGATCATTTTATATAAAAATATAATATGAAAACTCCTAGAAAAATAAAAAATAAAAAATCTATTTCAAAATATCTATAGTTGGGAAGAAGGTAAAAATGAAAAGAAACAACAAAGATGTGAAAAAAGGAAAAAAATCTATGATAAGAGAACTGTTAGAAACAGTAATCAGTGCAGGGATAATTGCTTTTATAATTATTACCTTCATCGGACAGGTCACGGTGGTAAGAGGTGCCTCGATGGAGCCTACCCTGCATGACCGAGAAAGGCTTATTGCCAACAAGATCAGTTATCGTTTTGAATCACCTGAAAGAGGAGAAATTATAATTTTCAAACCTCCCTTAGAAATAAAGCGGAACTATATTAAAAGAATAATTGGGATTCCGGGAGATAAAATTGAAATTGCCAAAGGAGAAATTTATATTAATGACCAAAAGATAGAGGAGTCATATGTAAAAAATGAATCGTATGAGAATATGCCTCCTACAATCGTACCTGACAATTCTTATTTTGTTTTGGGAGATAACCGGCCAAATAGCAGTGATAGCAGATATTGGGGATTTGTTCCCCGTAAAAATGTAGTGGGTAGGGCATGGATAGTCTTCTGGCCTTTGAACAAGATTAGATTGCCGTAAAAATTAAATTAGTCGCTAGTGAATAAATCTAGCGTGGAGCGTACAGCGTTTAGCGTATACACTTGGTTATATAGTTAGTTGGTTACCTGGTTAGTTAGTTAATTAATTAAAAATACAAAATTAATTATAGTTAGTTTTAGTTGCAAGATGTAAAGTGAAAGTTTTCAGTTTTCAATTTCTAGTAACTAGGGACATATTGCTATACGCCTGTTCTACTCCATTACTGGTTAGTTAACATCCTATCCACGATTTTCTTCTTCACGATATACGAAATACGATATACGAAATACTAGTTTTATTTATACGTTTCAATAAATTTTTCAATCGAACGATCGTAAGTCCTCTCAACTTCAGGGGGGAATAAACATCCGGGGAGTTCACCCATATTCCAATGATAAGTAATACATTCGCAACATTTTCCCTTTCGACTGCAAGGCTCGTAAGTACATGTGCACTCTCTTTTGTTTTTTTGGACATTACATTCCATTATCTTCTCCTCCGCACTTTTTTATAATTTATTTAGACAGTTTTTTGAAAATAAACCGCCTGATATTTTTTAATAGATCAATTATAATTCAAAAAATGTTTCGGTTCAATTCTTTTACTAAAACAAAATAAAGTCATTTATTTTTTTGAATTGCCTTATAGGTTATTATATAATAAAAAAGGTAAAGAAATTGCATTAAATTTAAAATGAAAAGGAGCAAGAAAAATGAATTTGAGAAAGAAAATTATTTTTTTAGGATTAGTTTTAATTATTATTATCACGGCTATAACTACATCTTCTTTTGCCAGTGAAGAGAAAGATTATATTAATCAAGCTTTAAAATTAATTAACGAAGAAAAATACAATGAGGCAGTGAAAGAATTAGAAGAAGCCCTGGCTATAGTTAGGAATAAAGCGGATTTAGAATTAGTTAATCTTTTTCTATGTGAAGAATATCCCCAGATGTTTGGAATTTATAATCCAATAGAAAATACATCTTATAATTCAAGTGACACTATATTTATTTATGGAGAACCAAGAAATTTGACTTACAAGGAAATTCAAAAAGGCTTATACCAGCTTCATTTTAAAGCAGAAATCTATTTATTAGATTCTAATAATAATGTACTCTTGGGTGAAATGAATTTTCTAGATTTTCCTTTAACCTCTCGAGTAAAAAATTCTGAAATTTTTATTTCCAGCGATATACCTGTAAGCGTATTATCTCTTACTCCTGGAGACTATAAATTCCGTTTGGTGATAAAAGACGTATTATCTCAAAAGTCTACAGAAGCAATCGTTGAATTTACTTTTACAGAATAAGCTCTCAGATTGATAAGCAATTGAATATAGTCAAGTAATTAGCAATGTGCAATAAACAACTCGGGGCGGATAAATCCGCCCCTTTTTTTGCTTTGCTGTATAATTGAATTAGTTTAATAGACAGGCGAGACGCCTGTTCTGCGCGGCTTCTGATTACTGAATTCTCTCTCTTGTCCTTTCTTTACTATATACTAATATACTATATTCTAAATACTAAATACTATTTTATAATTGGAATCAAGCATATAAATTTCAATATGCTATCTCCGATATTTTTAAATTGGTGTTTCTCTCCGGGAGCTGTATAAATCACCGTCCCACTTTTTATTTGAGTCTCCTTCTCCCCATCAAACGTAACTCCTTCACCTTCCAAAACAAATATTTCGTGTTCCCAATCATGAGTATGTAATGGGCTATGCCCTCCCGGGCCAACCTCGAATAACCTCATGGCAAAGTTCGGAGCATTATCTTTATCAGAAATAAGCCATCTTATTTTTACATCCTTGACACCTTCCAAATTTACTGTTTCTGCCATTACTTCTCTATAATCTACAATTTTCATTTTCTTCTCCCTTCTTTTTGTATTTTAAAATTTATTCCTTCTTGAACAAATTAATTTAACACATTTTTAACCACTGGATAAAAATCTTCTTCTTTTCCAATTATTGGAATATTTTGTTTCTTTGCTTCCTCTTTTTGAATATCAGTTGCATAGCTCCAGCCAGCTAAAAGAACTTTTACTCCTAAAGTTCTGGTTTGAATTAAATGGCTTACTTGATCATCCACAAAATAGATTTCTTCAAATTTGACCCCATATAGTTTTACAACCTGCCGCATCTGCTCGGATTTATCTTCACCGTATCTCTTATCTAAAATATCCTCAGGTTTAATGGTAAAACCAAAATATTCAGGAGTAAAAGATTTAACAATTGCTCTTCTTCTATTAGAAGTAGCAATAATAATTTTAGTGCCTTCTTCTAATATTTTCTTTATCCCTACTATCACTTTGGGATAGGCCGGTTCTAAATTAAACCAGGCTCTGTAATCTATTTTTTGAAGTCTTTCTCTTTCTTTGTAAAATTCCTGGTTATAAGTTTCAAAATCAAATTTCACAGTCTTTCTGTAATTGTCAAATTCTTCTTGATTCTTAATTGATTTTTCTTCTTCAATTAATTTCTGGATCAAACCATAATCGGTTGCTCCCCGAATATAAGGCCTTAGGGTTCGATAATATTTTATCTCTTCCTGGTACTGCTTTTTAATCTCTCCCCAATTTTCGAAAGTAAAAAGCTCTCCCCCAAAATATTTCTTATGCCCCGGTCCGTATACTCTTATGTAAGCATTGTGACCCACAAAAAGTGAGTCAAAAACACTATCAACAATTACTCCATCAAAATCTAGAGCTAATATTTTCAACTATTTTCTCCCCTTGTGCTACTTAACAGATATTTTTTTCTTATACTTTTAGAACTAAAGATAGTCTTCACGTAAAGGATACCAGGTATCAAACGCCTTGGTAATTTGGTTTGATGATGTAGCTTTATGGGCAATATTAGGGGGGATCACCACACCATCTCCTGTTTTTAGAGTCTTAGTCTCTCCTTCGATGGTCATCTTTAATGAGCCTACCGTAACCACAGTAATCTGTTCGTGAGGGTGTTTATGCTCCGGGACAATAGAATTGGGAGCAAATTCAAAAAAGGTAATCATTGAATTTTTATTTGCCACCGATCTCATGGTTATACCCTTCATAATTTCTTTTGCTTTTAATTCGTTAACTTTAAAAAAATTTGCTTTTTCCATTATTGTTTTTCTCCCTTGTATTTATAAATATTTTCTATTTTAAAACTTCCCCCAAGGCTTCCCGGTGAGATTGAAAAGCTAAAAGGGGAAGCTGTTTAACCGCGAAAAATTCTGCTTCTTCCGCATCATCGGCGGCGCAAAGTTTTCCTCCTAAAATTTCAACTTCATATATTATCGTAACTAAATAACCATGAATTTCACTATTATTGGGATAAACTCCTATCAATTTTTTTAATTTTCCTTTTAAGCCGGTCTCTTCGGCTAATTCCCTCAATGCCGCTTCTATAGGGCTTTCATCTATCTCCATAAACCCGCTCGGTAAAGCCCATTCACCTTTGCAAGGTTCTATTTTCCTTTTTATTAACAGTATTTTGCCTTCATCATTTCTGGTTACCACCGCTACTACCGGAGTAGGATTTTCGTAATATATCTTCTTACACTTCGAACAATATAATCTTTCTCTTCCTTCCAACATCTTTCTTGTTAATTTAAACCCACAATAAGGGCAAAATTCTATGGATAAATTACTTTTCATCTATGTTAACTCCTTTTAGGGTAGATACAAAGTCTGCTCCTACTTTTCTTAATAAACCTTCCTGGGCAAAACTGAAATAATTATCCTCTCCTAATATTATATGGTCCAGTACTTTTACCCCCATTATATCGCAAGCTTCCACCAAACGATCAGTAATTTCTAAGTCATTTTTACTGGGATTTGATTCTCCGCTGGGATGATTGTGTATAAATATCACCGAGGCAGCAGATTCCTTGATTATGTCCTTTAATACCTCGCGGGGATGGACTATGCTTTCCGTTAAACTGCCTTCCGAAATATCAACATCCTTAATAATCTTATTCTTTACATCTAATAATATTGCTTTAAATTTTTCTTTTTTTAAATCTCTCATGCACGGTTCATAATAATTTACTAAATCCAAGGCATTATGAATTTTCTTTTTGGGCAAATTAGTCTCTCTTAAAAGCCTCTTCCCTATCTCTAGAGCTGCCTTTACCTGTGCAAATTTAGCCAAACCTATCCCTTTAATAGAACTCATCTCCGGATAGCTTAAAGAATCTAATTTCCTTAAATTCCCTGTTTCTGATAGTAAATCTTTCGCTACTTCTACCGAAGTCTTCCCCTGATAACCCTTAACCAGTATTATTCCTAATAATTCCGCATCTGTCAAGCAATCTACGCCATACTTAACCAGCCTCTCTCTCGGTCTTTCCTCGTCCGGCCAATCTTTCACTGTATAATTCTTCTTTTCCATCTCTTACTCCTTTTCATAAAGGTAAACAATAGTGCCAGGCACTTTTCTTTACATCTATGACAACTTTTGTGCCTGGCACTATTGTTTACCTTTTATCCGATTTAAGCGGTATTGTAATTTTTCTCTCAAAAAAATATTTTCTTCAATATTTAAAGCTTCTTCGACTACACCCTTTGCTTTTTGATAATCTTTCGAATGATGTTCGTAATATTTGGCTAACTCTTCGTAAGGATAATAGATATATTCCGGACTTCGGTCTATTATCTTCTTCCATAATTTTTCTGCTTCTTCCCAATCCCCCTGTCGCTTGTAAGCATAAGAAGCCAATCTCAATATCTCTAAAGTCTCTTCTTCGGCCAAGTTATGTTTTAAAGCTTCAGCATAATAATGAGTGCTCTGTTCGTATCTCTTCTCTTCATCAAACATTTTTCCAATACTAAAAATATCCATTCCGTATTCGGTATTATTTAAAGGATCCTCTACCAGAAAGCACATTCTGCTAACCAGGGCTACAAGAGAAATAATATCCTGTAAATTATGTTCAAATACTTGTTTCAATGCTCGGGCATCTTTGGTTTTAAGATATCTGAAATAAATCTCGGGGACAAGATAGCCCGGAATATCATCTTCCCTGACTACTCCCAGTATATCTCTTTCTACAGTAGATAACGAACAATTTTCCAATCTTCTCTTCCACAAGCGGCGGGCAGGATAGAGTAAATCAAAATGACCGGGGTCTTTCAAATTTAATTTCATCCCGGACATAATAAAACGGCTTTGAATCAAAGGAAAATCAAAAGTCTTACCATTATACGAAACAATTGTCGTAAAATTCGAAAGAAGCTCATTAACTGCTGATAACAAGGCCCTTTCTTCATTGTAATCCCGCATAAAATATTGCCGAACGCAAAATTGTTCTCCTTCAAAATATCCTACCCCTATGAGAAAAATATAAGTCCCTGCCCCTCCGGCCAATCCGGTAGTTTCGGTATCCAAAAATACCGTCTTGTTAATATCTATTTCTTTTAATCTATCATCTCTGGCTAAATTGGAAATAGTTTTAGAAGAAGATTGAAAAATTTGAAAAAGCTCAACTTCCCCGCACCTATAATCCCCGGGGAAATAATTTTCCCGAATAAAACTTTCCCCGAAAGGAGTAGAAACAAATTTCCCCGACAAGACTTCTTCTATTTTTACTTCTCGAGTTAAAATATATGTGCTTTCCTTTTTTTGCGATTGAACCATAACATCGTTTACATTCTTTCTCAGTTGGGCAATCTTTTCCAGGCGCTTCTTCATATCATCCATATTCAGCTTAAAGCCTCCTTTAAAATTAGAAGAGCACTTTCTTTTCCTTTTATGCTTACTTCATCTATGGGCCCCACACAAGAAGGGCATCCCTTTTCACACCCGCAGCCAAGAATTAGTTGCTGAGCCGCCTGCAATAGAGGTCTACGTAGCTCATATATCTTTTCGCTAAATCCTACTCCTCCGGGATAATTATCGTAAATGTAAATGGTTGGTTCTCCGGTGAAAGGAGAACGTACTTCCGAAACCGCCCTGATATCCTTGGGGTCACACATAACATATAAAGGAATGACATTAATAAGAATATTAGATAAAGCTAAAAGTCCGCTGCTCAAATTAAAAGATATGTTTTCATTTTCCAGGGATTTTAATATCTCACTAATATCACCGGCTAAAGTAAGCCAGTAAGCGGTGGTATGCATCTCTTCCGGAGGTAAAGATATTTCTCCAAAACCGATATTCTCGTGAGTGTAAAATTTTATCTTTTTATAACAGGTGGAAACAGTAGTAATGGCTACTTCTCCGTAGGCATGCTCCATATTTAATTCTTCACCCTTTTCAGACACATCCAAAACTTTAATGTTGGTCTCATCCTGTGCGTCGGTGTAATAATTAACTTTGACTTTTTCTGCATAGGCTTTCTGATTTTTATAATCCAACCGTTGAATAGCATATTGTTCACCTTCGTGCAGATAAATGGCTCCTTCGTAAATAAGTGTGGGTACGCTGGCTTTATCCACTTCTCCGATAACCTGTTCCTGTTGGTCGGCAGCATCGATAATTACAAAATTATCTACCGAAGCACTACGCAGACTAATTTCTTCGGTGGGATAAATCTCGCTCATCCAATACCATTTCTTCTCCACATAACGAAGCACTCCTTCCTTCTCCAAAAATTCCAGAACCTTCCAAAGTTTTTCAGTTCCGAAATTTTCACCTTCCTCAAAGGGTAATTCAAAAGAAGCACACCTGATATGACTGACTAGAATACTTAAATTGTCCGGGTCAATAACTGCACTTTCCGGTGATTCTCCGAAAAAATAATTGGGATGATTTATTACAAACTGGTCTAAAGGATTACTGGAGGCCACCAGAATAGCTATTGAACTATTGGATCGGCGCCCGGCTCTTCCGGCCTGCTGCCAGGTACTGGAGATGGTGCCCGGATATCCGGCCATAAAACAGGCATCAAGCTGACCGATATCTATACCCAGCTCCAGGGCATTGGTACTTACTACCCCTTTTATTTCTCCGTCTTTTAAACCTTTTTCTATTTCACGTCTTAAGTTGGGTAAATAACCCCCTCTATAACCTCTAACCATATCCTTGTGCCTGCCCGTTTTTACTAAAAAATCTTTTAAATAACTGGTTAAAACTTCGGTGGTTAAACGGCTTCGGGCAAAAATTATGGTCTGAATATTATAATTTAAAAAATAGGCAACAAAACGGGCTACTTCTTTAACTAAACTTTTTCTGATTCCCAATTCCTTATTAATTACCGGGGGATTGTAAAATAAAAAATGTTTCTCGCCCTGGGGGGCACCATTATTATCAACTAAAATAAATTCTTCTCCGGTAATCTTTTGAGAAAGTTCCCGGGGGTTAGCAATAGTCGCCGAACAGCAGATAAATTGGGGATTTGACCCATAGAACCGACAGATTCTTTTTAATCTCCTTATCACATTGGCCAGATGGCTTCCGAATACTCCACGATAAATATGAACCTCATCGATTACCACGAATTTTAAATTTACAAAAAAATCCATCCATTTTGTATGATGGGGCAATATTCCCAAATGAAGCATATCCGGATTGGATACCACAATATGTCCTTTTTTTCGGATGGCCTGCCGGGCGGAAGAAGGAGTATCTCCATCGTAGGTATAAGTTTTGATTCCTTCATCAAGAGCTGAAACCAATTGATACAATTCAGCCAATTGATCCTGAGATAAAGCTTTGGTAGGAAACAGGTAAAGAGCCCGGGTGTTTTCATCCTTTAAAATAGAATCCAGTACGGGAAGATTATAACAGAGAGTTTTGCCGGAAGCGGTGGGGGTGACTACTACTACATTTTTATGATTCTCAATAAATTCTAAAGCAGAGGCCTGATGGGAATAAATTTTACTAATGCCTTTCTCTTTTAAAATCCGTACCAGCTTGCTATCTATCCACTCAGGAAATTCCTCGTAAATTCCAAACTTAGCCGGAATACGCCTCCAATCAGTAAAGCGAGAACTGACTTTGTTGTAAATCTTCAATTCATTTAGAATTCTCTCTACCAACATCTTTCTGAATCCTCAATTAAACTTTTCACTAAATTAATATTTCTTTGATCATCTTTTTCATCATGTTTGGGAGTTTCCAAAACAAAAGGTAAGTCTTTTAGATATTTATGATTCACTAACACCTTAAAACCTTCCAGCCCTATATATCCCTTACCGATATGCATATGCCTGTCTTTTCTTGAAGCCAAAGGAAATTTTGAATCATTAAGGTGTATTACTTTTAATCGGTCAAACCCGTGGTATTTATCAATTTCCTCTAAAGTCTGCTCAATCCCATCGCGATGAGAAAGGCCGTATCCCGCTGCAAAGGCATGACAGGTATCGAAACATACCCCTATCTTCTTTCTATCTTTTGCTCCTTCTATCATCCTCTTTAACTGCCCAAAGGTATGCCCCAAATGCGTACCCGAACCGGCAGTATTTTCCAGTAATATTATAGTTTTTAAATTTAAATCTGTGCTTTTTTCTAAAATAATATTAAGAGCCCTGATTATCCTTTGAATCCCGAATTCTTCCCCTGCCCCGGTATGAGCCCCCGGGTGAATAATCAGATAAGGGACAGGCAATAAAAGGTCTGCTCTTTTCATCTCTTCAATAAATGCATCAATCGATTTGAAATAAAGTTCATCTGATGGGGAAGCCAAATTAATAAGATAAGAGGTGTGAATAAAAACGGGATTTATATTAGAATTTTTTAAATTGTTCCTAAAGCTATCTATTTCGTCCTTTTTTAAAATTTTCTCCCGCCAGGTGGATGCATTTTTAGAGAATATTTGCATTGTATTACATCCTAGTTCACCAGCTCGAATAACAGAATTGTCTATTCCCTCGGATATAGAAATATGGCATCCGATCTTCAATCTCTGTTTCCTCTTTTCTTCTTCGTTTATCTAATTTTGCTCATAAAAATTAGAGATTATCGAGAAATTTAATTGACTTCTCTATTTTTATAAGTATAACATATTACTATAATCTAGTTAAACAATTATTGCCTTTACACTCTGCTTGCCTAAAAAATTTTTTGGCTTAAGGAATAGGGGAAAGAGATGCATAAACAAATCATTAAAGAGTTAAGAGAACATATGCCATTTACTGCTTTTGGAGCTGTCACCGGAATAATTCTAATAATATTTTTACAAAAATTACCCTCTAAGCTTTCCTATAATATTTTTTATACTCTTCACCCAATCCATGTTTTTTTAAGTGCAGTGGTTACTGCCTCTATGTACAATTTTTACCAATGTTACCCTTCCAAAAAAAAATGCAACTTGGGAATTTTATTTTTCATCGGTTATGTGGGTTCTATAGGAATAGCTACATTAAGCGATTCAGTAATCCCCTATCTGGGTGAAATTTTGCTCAATATGCCTCATCGAGAAATTCATTTGGGTTTCATTGAAGAATGGTGGCTGGTCAATCCTTTAGCCTTATTCGGTATCGGGATAGCTTATCTAAGACCTTCAACAAAGTTTCCTCATTTTGGTCATGTTCTCCTCAGCACCTGGACTTCGCTTTTTCATATTATTATGGCTTTGGGACAAACTTTGAACTGGTTTACCTATATTGGTATTTTTATATTTTTATTTCTCTCTGTTTGGATACCCTGCTGTCTGAGTGATATCGTATTCCCTCTTCTGTTTGTAAAAACACCAAAAAATTAAAAGTTACAACCTGGCTTCCACTTATTACCAGACTATAACTTTTTCTCTTTTTTTCTTCCCTAAAAACCAATCTATCATCATTTTTGATCAGAAAGAAATCATTTCTTGTCTGCTCATTTAAAGAATTACAAATACTTGAGCTGACACAGATTTCTCCAGCTAATTACTTGACAACTGTATCGTAATATCGTAATATATGGATATTGTGATATCTTTCACTTAAAAGGAGTAGATTACCATGAAAATAGTGATTGTGGGAGGAGTTGCCGGCGGAGCAAGCGCGGCCGCTCGCCTTAGACGACTTGATGAAAATGCAGAAATAATTGTATTCGAAAGAGGAGAACATATTTCCTTTGCCAATTGCGGACTGCCATATTATATCGGTGAGACAATTAAAGAACAAGGCAACCTGGTGGTTCAATCTCCCGAAAGCATGAAGAACAGATTTAATCTTGATATAAGAGTTTTAAGTGAAGTAAAAAATATTGATATTGAAAAAAAACAGATTGATGTTCGCGATACCAGAAACAATAAAAATTATAAGGAACATTATGATAAACTAATTCTTTCTCCCGGAGCCATTCCCATCAAACCCCCCATAAAGGGATTTGATTCTCCCAATGTATTTACCTTGAGAGACATCCCCGATACTCTGGCTATCAAAAAATTTGTGGACGAAAATGATCCCAAAAGTGCGGTGGTAGTGGGTGCGGGTTTTATCGGAATGGAGTTAGTGGAAAATCTTCATCGAAGAGGAATAGCTATTACCATAGTTGAATTAGCAGAACAGGTACTAGCGCCCCTGGACAGTGAAATGGCTTCCCTGATTCACCAACACTTAAAAGAAAAAAAGGTGGAATTTTACTTAAATGATGAAGTAAAAGAAGTTGAGCATCTGAAAAACTTTTCTCTGGTCAAACTCGGCAGCGGACGGGAAATAAAAACCGATATGGTTCTAATCGGTATAGGTGTACACCCCGAAGTAACTTTGGCAAAAGAAGCAGGTCTAGAAATCGGTGAAAGGGGAGGTATAAAAGTAGACCGTACCTTAAAAACTTCCCATCCCGATATCTATGCAGTAGGTGATGCAATAGAAGTGGTGGATTACATTAACGGAAATCCCACCCTTATCCCCCTTGCCGGACCGGCAAATAAGCAGGGGAGAATTGCTGCAAACAACATCTGCGGGATAATCGAAGAATATAATGGAACTCAAGGCACCTCCATATTAAAGGTATTTGATATGACTGCGGCAACAACTGGAAACAATGAAAAGCTGCTTAAAAAACTCAATATTCCATACGAAAAATCTTTTACTCATTCAGCATCTCATGCCGGATATTATCCCGGGGCACTCCCCTTGTCTATCAAGTTAATCTTTTCACCGGACAGCGGTAAAATTCTCGGTGCCCAGATAATTGGTTATGACGGTGTAGATAAGAGAATAGATGTTATTGCAACGGCAATACGGGCGGGAATGACGGTTTATGACCTGGAAAAATTGGAACTTGCTTACGCTCCTCCCTATTCTTCAGCCAAAGATCCGGTAAATATGGCCGGGTATGTTGCTTCCAATATTTTAAAAGGAGACAGTGTTGTAATTCACTGGCATGATATCGGGAAAATAGACCGAGAAAAAACTTTCCTGGTCGATGTGAGAACACCCGAAGAATATAGCCTGGGCAGCATAGAGGAAGCAAAGAATATCCCGGTTGATGAATTAAGAAACCGGTTAAGCGAAATCCCTCAAGACCGGGAGATTATCATCTTCTGTCAAGTCGGGCTCAGGGGTTATATCGCCTGTCGGATTTTAAGACAGAAAGGATACAAAAAAGTAAAAAACCTTAGCGGTGGGTATAAAACTTATTTCCCTGCTGTTCAAAAGCAGGATAACCCGGATATTTATCAATACGAAAAAATAGATAAATCGGATTTAATCAAAGCAAGTGAACCTTCTACTGCCTCGGGTAATACTGAAATAGAAACCAAAATCAAACTGGATGCTTGTGGACTTCAATGCCCCGGCCCGATTATAAAAATATCCAAGGGAATTAGTGAAATAGAAACAGGAGAAGTATTAGAAATAATTGCAACAGACCCGGCCTTTGGTATAGACCTGGAATCCTGGTGTAAACGTACCGGTAACCAATTACTAAGAATAACCAGGGAAGGAGCAATCACCAAAGCCTGGATTAAAAAGGGGAGTGGGCAAATAATGGACAATTCGGAAAACAAAGAAATAAATAGTGCGGGTAACGATAAGACTCTGGTAGTCTTTAGTGGAGATCTGGATAAAGCTATTGCTTCTTTTATCATCGCCAATGGGGCAGCTTCCATGGGGAGAAAGGTTACCATGTTTTTTACTTTCTGGGGACTCAATATCCTAAGGAAACCAACTGGCAATAAAGTAAAAAAAGATTTTTTGGGACAAATGTTTGGGATGATGATGCCCAAAGGCCCTCAAAAATTAAAACTCTCCCAGATGAATATGGGCGGTTTGGGCGGAAAGATGATTAGATACATTATGAAAAAAAATAATGTTACTTCCCTGGAGGAATTAATAGAACAGGGCAAAAATCAGGGAGTAAAAATTATTGCATGCAGTATGTCAATGGACTTAATGGGCATTAAAAAGGAAGAACTTATAGACGGTATAGAAATAGGAGGAGTGGCAACCTATCTTGCAGCCGCTGAAACAGCGGACACCAATTTATTTGTATAAAATATTTAGAAGTAAGGCGATTATATGGAAGATAAAGTTAAATTTATCCAAAAAAGCGAACTGTTAAAAGCTATTTCCCATCCTACAAGACTCTGTATTATAAAGGGTCTTATAGAAAAAGAGAGCAATGTAACCGGTATTCAAGAATGTCTTGATTTGCCTCAATCCACCATATCTCAACATCTCTTTAAATTAAAAGCAGCCGACATTATACAGGGTGAGCGCAAAGGTTTGGAAATATCTTATCAGGTTACCAATGATGAAATTAAAAAGATTATTAAAATATTATTTCCTTAAATACGTAAATTAGCTAATCTTTAAACTCTTCATCATTTGTAGGCGAGAATTATGGTCTAAAAGCTTTTTCCTCAGACGAATATTTGAAGGAGTTATTTCTAATAATTCATCCTCCTGGATATAATCCAGCGCCTGTTCCAAAGAAAACTGACGGGGCTTCTCCAGACGCAAAGCTTCATCAGAACCGCTTGCACGCATATTGGTAACCTGTTTTTTTTTTGCATACATTAACTTCCATATCGTCACTTCTTTTGTTTTCTCCCACAATCATCCCCTGGTAAACTTCTGTAACCGGACCAATAAATAGCGTCCCTCTTCCCTGAGCATTATGAAGACCATAAGTACTGGTTATTCCGCTTTCATAGGCAATTAATGCTCCTCGAGAACGGGTGGGGATTGGCCCCTTGTACGGCTGATAATCAAGAAAGAGATGATGCATTATGCCTTTACCTTTTGTCTTGGTAAGAAATTCATCCCGAAAACCAATCAACCCCCTGGCCGGAATTTCAAATTCAAGCCGTAATTGATCGGAAGAAAATTCAACCATATTAACCAATTCCGCCCTTCTCTTTCCGCAAATTTCCATAACTACTCCCAAGTTCTCTTTAGGGATATCACAGGTCATAAGCTCTATGGGTTCACATCTCACTCCCTTAATATTTCTAAAAATAACCTTGGGTTTAGAAACCTGAAATTCATATCCTTCCCGGCGCATCTTTTCAATAAGAATCGAAAGATGAAGCTCTCCTCTTCCTGAAACGTGAAATGTGTCTGTGGACTCTGATTCTTCAACTCTAAGACTCACATTAGTTTCAACTTCCTTAAAAAGACGCTCTCTTAAATGGCGAGAGGTAACAAATTTCCCCTCCCGACCAGCAAAAGAACTGTTATTGACAGTAAAATCTACAGCCAAAGTAGGTTCATCTATTTTTATTTTGGATAGAGCTTCTGGTTTCTCTCTGCAAGCTATTGTTTCTCCAATATTAGCCTCGCTAATTCCCGCTATGGCTACAATCTCTCCGGCTTCAGCTCTCTTTACTTCTTTCCTTTCCAATCCTTCGAAAAGATAAAGCTTTACTACTTTACTGTATATCTGGCTTTTATCACGCTTGATTAAAGTGACTGCTTCTCCTTCATGAATTTCTCCACGGCTAATAAGCCCAATTGCTACCTTTCCCACATAATCATCATAATTAAGATTGGTAATCAATAATTGCAAAGGGAAATTATATTCCACTAAAGGAGCGGGTACATATTTTAAAATAGTTGAAAAAAGAGGTGTTAAGCTTTCCTCTAAAGAATCAGGAGAAAATCCGGATAAACCAGAACGGGCGGAAGTATAGATAACCGGAAAATCTATCTGCTCATCATTGGCTCCTAATTCGATAAATAGGTCATAGATTTCGTTCAAAACTTCAGCAGAACGGGCATTAGGCCTGTCTATTTTGTTAATAACTACTATAGGAATAAGATCTAATTCCATAGCTTTACGCAGAACAAATCGGGTTTGAGGCATAGGTCCTTCGAAAGCATCTACAATTAAAAGAACTCCGTTAACCATTCTCAGGATTCTCTCAACTTCTCCGCCAAAATCTGCATGACCCGGTGTATCTACGATATTAACCTTTACTCCCTGCCAATTGACTGAGGTATTTTTGGAAAGGATGGTAATCCCTCTTTCTCTTTCCAAATCATTGGAATCCATTACCCTTTCTTTTACTTCTTGATTATCGCGGAAAGTACCGCTCTGCCTTAGCATAGCGTCTACCAGAGTGGTCTTACCATGATCTACATGGGCAATAAGGGCGATATTTCTTATATCTACAGCATCCATTATTTTAATTTCCTTTTATCTATTACTTTGTAAAATCTATTGGGCATACAAGCGTAAATATTACCACAATTAAAAATAATATTCAAGAGTACTTTTTTATTTTTGACCATTGTGAAGGGGAAAATATAGTAGGAAAATATATAGCATTAATTTACGAGGAAAATAATTTTTAATTTTTCAGTCTCGGGTCTAAGATATCTCTCAAGCCATCTCCAAACATATTTATCCCCAAAACGCAGATGGCTATAGTCAAACCCGGGAAAAAACTTATCCAGGGGGCTCTTCGAAGAAAAACTTTCCCACCACTTAAAATATTTCCCCAGCTGGGAAATTCCGGTGGGACTCCTACTCCCAAAAAACTGAGACTTGCTTCAGATAGTATAGAATAAGCAAAAATCATAGTGCCTTGAATAATAATAGGAGCAACGCAATTAGGAAAAACATGCAAAACGGCAATTCTTAAATTACTAACTCCTAATGCTCGAGCTGCTTCTACATATTCCAATTCCATCTGTACTAAAACCGCACTCCTTACCACCCGGGTCATCCGAGGGGTATATACAATAATAAGAGCTATAATAACATTGCTTAACTTAGAACCTAAAACCGCCATCATGGTAATCATTAAAATAATAGAAGGAAAAGCCATAAAGGCATCTAATATTCGCATTAATATATTATCGATCTTGCGAGAAAACCCAACCAGTAACCCAAGAATTGAACCAAACAAAGTAGTGAAAAAAAGAACGTTTATCCCTACTGCTAAAGATATTCGCGAACCAAAAACAACTCTACTAAAGAGGTCTCTGCCAAAACGGTCTGTTCCAAATATATGGTGCTTGTCCGGGTTCTGCAATCTGATGCCGGGTTCCATATCTCCCGGATCGTAAGGAGCTATTATCGGAGCAATGATGGCAATAACAACTAACAAAAAAAGAATAATTATTCCAAATAAAACTGCTCCATTTCGGTAAAAACTTTTAAACCTTGAAAAAATATTTTCTCTATTCTTTTTTTGCATTGTATTTGTATTATTCTCTAATAAAATCAAATCTGCCATTCAGCACCTCCTAATACTCGATTCGGGGGTCAATAATTACATATAAGACATCGGTTACTAGATTGATAATAACCCACATTGCGGCAATGTATAGAACTATTCCCTCAATTACCGGATAATCTCTGGTAAAAACAGATTTTATTAATAGGCGGCCAACTCCGGGAATATTAAAAATTTGCTCGGTTACCACTGCTCCGCCCATTAAATTAGCAAAAGAGAGCCCGATAATAGTGATAACCGGAATTAAAACATTCTTTAAAGCATGTTTATAATTTACCAACAACTCTGACAAACCTTTAGCTTTCGCTGTTCTAATATAATCACTCCTTAAAACTTCTAACATATTAGACCTGGTCATTCTGGCTATTAGAGAAGTTTGCCCAAAAGCCAAGGTAATAGCGGGTAGAATTAAATATCTCAAGCTTTCACCTAATCCCGCACTTAAAGACTTGAATCCAGCCGGGGGCAATAGGGAAAATCTAATGGAGAATAATAAAACCAGCATTAGTCCTAACCAAAAATTGGGAATAGAGACTCCGGCTGAGGTTATTACCATTATTGTTCTATCTAAAAGATTATTATGGTTAATAGCGGCTATTACTCCGGTTATTATCCCTAAAATAATTGCCAAAACAACCCCTAAAACAGTTAAAGTTAGGGTTACTTTGAAGTGTTCGAACACTACATTGGTAACTTTCTGCCCCTGAAAAAAAAGAGACATACCGAAATCCCCTTTCACTACATTAGAAAACCATTCTGCAAATTGATGGGGAATTGGCCGGTCTAATCCCATGGTCCTGGTAAAAGCATCAATTTCCTCCGGGGTTGCCTCGGGGCCCAACATCATAGCTGCCGGATTACCGGGAATTAAATGTATGATAAAAAAAACAAAAATCCCAACAATAAACATAATGGGTATTAAGGCTAAAATTCTTTTCAGTATATAATTAGTCAATTATTTTCCTCGTTTCTAAAATATCTTCAACTTTAACTTAAATTTAGAAGCCGGATACAATTATCCTATATCCGGCTTCTAAATTTTTTACTATTTTCTTATTACTCTTTCCACACATTCCAGAAGAATATTTCATTCATATTTTTAAAGCCTTGGACATTTTTAGCCGCTATTCTGAAATTCGCATAATCACCCACTTTAATAGTGGGAATTTCGGCATAGAAAAGTTCCTGAATTTCTTCCATTAATTTATATCGTTTATCGAAATCAGTTTCAGTTGCCAATTTGTCCATCAATTCAATAAGTTTTGGACTTTCCCACCAACCGGCATAAGCCGGATTCAAAGGAGTAAACATAGTAGGGTCAGGTTTGGTAGTCATACCTGTGCTGAATATATTCCAAAGTTCCGGATTTTTCCGTCTATCAGCCAGAGTAGCCCATTCCATTGCTTGTAAGTCAATATTAAATCCAGCTTTTTCTAATTGTTTTTTAGCAGCCAAAGATAAATTATATTCGAGCTGGCCTGACATCCAAACAATCTCCTCTCCTTTATATCCGGCTTCTTCCAAAAGTTTTTTAGATTTTTCAATATCTCCCTGATTATATTTCTCTTTACCTACATCAGACCACCAGATTTGTTCTTTTAACATAATACTGGGATCTAACCTCCAGAATGCTTCATCTCCGTATCCGGCGGCTAAAATTGGGCCCATATCCAGAGCAGTCAAAAAGGCTTCGCGCATTTTCACCTCACTCATTATTCCGGCTCGCTTATTAAATTGAAAGGCAAACCAGGCTCTGGGAGCAGAAGGCAGTGCTTGAATATCGGGATGATCTTTAAGCCGATTATATTCATCCGCAGGCACAAAATCAGCAAAATCATATTCCCCTCCTTCTACACTGGTCAAACGAACCGCCTCATCTGAAATGGGAATAAACTGGATTTCGTCTACATAGGCTACCTTTTTTCCACCAAAACCATTAGCCGGAAATGCAACGGGTTGATAGTCCTCAAAGCGAATCATCTTAATATATTGATGGGGTTTCCATTCTACAAATTTAAATGGACCTGTCCCAATATTTTCTTCCACCGGTTTATCAGGATATTTCTCGCATACATCTTTGGGGTAGATAAACGCCCCACCGTTAGGCATGGCCAGGGAAACTAAAGTAACTCCTGTGGGCTTGGTAAGTTTTAATTCAATGGTTAAGTTATCTTTTGCTTTAACAGATTCAACATTTTTAATAATGCTTTTCCCGTATGAACTCATCTTCCCCCAGCGATGTATCGAAGCAACCGCATCCTCTGCAGTAACATCTTTGCCATTATGAAACTTTAAACCCGGTCTTAGCTTGATAGTATAAACAAGTTTGTCATTACTTATTTTCGGTAGATCTACAGCCAACATAGGAATGGGATTTAAATTTTCATCCAGGGAATATAAGCCTTCAAACATATGATATCCGACTGCAAAGACTAAAGTTGTGGTGGAAGTGTGCGGGTCGAGAGTCGGGGGATCGGCATCGAGAACAACTTTTAAAACTCCGCCCATTTTTGGTTGAGCAGTAGAAAAGGTTACAAACAACATCATAATACATAAGGTGAGAATTAAAACTAAAAAGGCTTTACTTTTCATGTTAAAATTACCTCCATATATTTTTAATTAAACGGTTACCAGGCTTGGATGTTTAAATTACTTACTTTCACCTCCCTTCCCTCTTAAAAATAAACTATCCTCTAAATCAATCACCTCTAATGGAATTTTCTCTTTTTTTAATTTATTTAGTCCTCTTTGCGTGACTATTAATGTCCCGGGGTTATTAAAAATAATTCCGGACACCATACATACCTTCCCTTTTATCATCACAATCTCAACTTTAGCATCATCCGGATCAAAAATGGTAACATCAGCATCTGCGCCATCGGACAAATGGCCTTTATTTTTTAACCCCAGCATTCGTGAAGGAGTTAAACTTATTTTTTGCACCAATTCACTTAAAGTCAAGGCGCAAAAACGAACTAATGGTAAACCATGAGAAAGAATACAATTTCTTGGAATTGCACCTCCGTCACTGCTAATTGCATCTACTACGAAATTACCATTTCCCCTTTCTGTGGCACATACTTCAGCAGACCTTCTACGATTAATGGGAAAACAAATACCCACCTTGTATTCGCGTTCTTTCCAATAATTAATTGCTTCATCACCATAAATATATTTTGTTCTACTGCCCCGTAGGGCATATACACCAGCATATTTTTCCCGAAGAGCTTCTTCCAACCCTTCTTTACTTACCTGATATCCTTTAGCTTTTAAAGAGTTACGCAGTACATAACTTATGGGTAAACCATACTTATTAATCCCCCCATAACAGCCATTACGCAGGGCCAAATGACTTTCAGAAATAATATTAGGTGATTTTTTAAGAATATCCATAATTATTTTTAGTTCTAATAAAGGGTCTTCCACGTAACCACGACAATATGCATTAACATGAGCAACGTGTAAAGGCTTGCCTTCAGCTAATTTAACCGCCTCTTTAACTCCTTGTATATTGCTACCTGTTTCAGTGGTTCCTACATGAAACCCCATATAGCCTTTTTCCTGTTGAGTAATTTTGATAATATTATAAGTAACTTCAGGAGTAAGCGGATAATGCCCCCCTAATATTTTTATTCCTATTGCTCCACTATCTAAATTTTTATTAATAACTTTTTTTAATTCTTCAACCGGAGGATTATTGCCTTTTACACCATTTTCGGGATAGATTGCTTCTAAAGCTGCTACATTCAATCCACACCCGTATTTAGTTATTTCCTCTTTGATCACTTCTATCGGCCCTTCAAAATCGAAGGCAGTGGTTACCCCAGCATTTATTAACATTCGGTAACCTGCGCCTTTAACCTCGGGTCGAGCAACATGACAGTGAGTGTCTATTATTCCGGGAATGATCACTTTTCCAGATATATCCACTATTTGCTCGGCTAAATAGTTGTTTATTCCCTTGGATACTTCAGCAATCTTATCTCCTTTTACGGCTACATCGCCAACAAAATCTTTATTGTTGACAGGGTCAACAATACGCCCTCTTTTAAATAAGAAATCATATTTCATTATAAGCCACACTTTCTTAATTTTTTAGATTTTTACTAACCGGATTCAGGTTTTGTTCACCTTTTATATTCTTAATACCACAAATTATTCAAAAATCCTTTTTTATAAAAATAAAATACGACAAAGAACAAACCTTTGTCGTATTTTATTTCCTACTACCTTTTATTTTTAGGCTATTAGAGCAGTATAGTGCACCGTTTTAATGCCTCGTTATTCTCCGATAATTTTTACTAGCACTCTTTTCCGCCTCCGGCCGTCAAATTCTCCATAAAATATCTGTTCCCATGGTCCAAAATCTAATCTCCCCTCGGTAATTGCCACCACTACTTCCCGGCCCATTATCTGTCTTTTCAGATGTGCATCACCATTGTCTTCTCCGGTTCTATTATGAAGATACTGAGAAATGGGCTCATGAGGAGCAAGTTCTTCCAGCCATTTTTTATAATCCTCATGAAGGCCTCTTTCGTTATCATTTATAAAAACAGAAGCAGTAATGTGCATGGCGTTAATCAAACATAAGCCCTCTTTTATTCCGCTTTCGTGAAGGGCTTCTTCCACCTGATTGGTAACATTGGTAAAATCTACCCTTTCCGGAACATTAAACCACAATTCTTTTTTATAGGATTTCAAAAATATTCCCTCCTTACTTACTACATAAGATAGAAAGGGCTATACAATTTAATTTCACATCACTTTTATCTGACCGGGAAGGTATTATTACCGGAACCCTGGTGCCCACCAATGTATGACCTGTCTGGTAATTGGCGTAATAGGTAAGTGCTTTACCGAAAATATTTCCGGCGGCAATATCGGGAACAATTAAAATATCTGCTTTCCCCGCTACCGGTGAGTCAATTCCTTTTTTCTCGGCAGCAAATTCTGAAATGGCATTATCTAAAGCCAGAGGCCCATCAATTATACAACCGGTAATCTGTTTTCTTTCGTTCATTTTAGAAATCATTCCTGCCTTTATAGTCTCTTCCATATCGGGGTTTATGGTTTCCACCGCGGCAAGCAAGGCTACCCTGGGAACATCTATACCTAATTTACAGGCAACTTCAACAGCGTTATTTATGATTGCCACTAAGGTCTTCACGTCCGGTTTGAGGTTTACTCCCCCATCACTCATCAATATCAGCTTGGGATTTTTTTCTCTTTTATCTTCAAAAACAAAAACATCACTGACAATTTTATCTGTCCTTAATCCCCACTCTTTATTTAGCACTGCTTTCAAAAGAGTAGCAGTTTTAATCTTCCCTTTAAGGAGTGTTCCTCCTTCTTTCGCTTTTTCTACTGCCATTCGAGCTTTATCTTCGTCACCTTTTGCTCCGATAATCTCTTTTACAAAATTTTTTTCTCCTAAAATAGAAATGGATTTTTCTATTTCCGCCTTATCTCCTATAAGAATTCCTTCTCCGAATCCATAATCGTAACAATCTTTAAGCGCTTTTAAGGATTCGATATCTTCTCCGCCGGCAACAATAATTTTTTCTCTTCCTTTAATCTTTAAATTGGTAAATAGTTCTTTAAAACTTTTTATCATCTTCAGACCTCCTGATATAATTCTATTATATTGATTACACAGATTAAAACTAGTAGAGCATCCCGAAACAATGTTAAAATGATTTATTATTCTATACGACAGCGAAACAATCTCAAATCCTTGTAAATCAAGAGATTGCCGCGTCGCTTCGCTCCTCGCAATTACAGATTAGATTACGCTGATAGGAAAATTATTTTTAAGAATATATTTTTACTTTTTCTACCCCATTTATTACCCTTATCACCGCTTGAGCTAATGCCGTCATCTCTTCTTCTCCCGGATAAACCACAATTGGCGCTATCCAACCCGCATAATCTTTTATCTCGTTTACTAAAATTTCGTTATGAGCTATGCCTCCGGTAAGAACAATTGCATCGATTTTTCCCTTTAATACTATAGCCATTGCCCCAATTTCTTTAGAGATTTGATAGCACATTGCCTCAAAAATAAGCTTGGCATATTCATCTCCTTGTTCAATTTTCTTCATTACCTCTCTCGTGTCATTAGTACCCAAATAAGAAACAAGCCCACTCTGATTGGTAATAAGTTTGTATAATTCTTTTTCCGAGTATTTACCGGAATAACACAGATTAATTAAAGCCTTATTTGGGAGAGAACCGCTTCGCTCGGGTGAAAAAGGTCCTCCGTCATTGGCGTTATTTACATCAATGATTTTCCCTTTCATAATGGGGGCAATAGATATCCCTCCACCTAAATGGGCAACAATAAGGTTTATTTCCTCGAACTTTTTCCCCTGTTCCTTGGCATAGCGGAAACCATTGGCTCGAATATTTAAAGTATGGAGCAAAGATTTTCTTTCTATTCCCTTTAGCCCGGATATCCGGGCGATATCGGCAAATTCATCAACCGATACCGGATCAGCTATATAAGCGGGCACATCGATTTTTTCAGCTATTTCATGAGCAATAATTCCCCCAAGGTTAGAAGCATGCTCAATAGGAGAATTTTTCAGATCATTTATGAGTTTTTTGTTAACCTTATAAGTCCCGGCTCCTAAAGGTTTTAAGATACCGCCCCGCCCTATAATTGTGTTTATTGAATCAAATTCTATATTTTCCTTTTTTAAAACATTCAAAATTATTTTTTTTCTGACTGGACCCTGTTCTAATAGAGATTTAAATTGGGAAAGTTCTTCGGTGGAATGGGTAATAGACCTACTAAAAAATTCTTTTCCTTCCTGATTGAATAGGGCAATTTTAGTAGAAGTTGAACCTGGATTAATTACCAAAATATTTTCTTTCATATTTTCCTCCATCTTAATTAGTCGTTAGTTGACTAACGAATAATTTATATTTTCAATTCCCTTTTTTATTCTTTTTATTCCTTCTTTTATATTCTCTAAAGAAGTGGCAAAAGATAATCGGACATAACCTTCCCCCTGCTCGCCGAAAGCAGTGCCGGGAACAGTTACCACCCCATATTCTTCTAATAAATATACAGCTAACTTGTCTGCGCTCATTCCGACCTTGTTTATATTAACAAAGGCATAGAAAGAACCTTCGGGTGCATGGCAGCTCAATCCCTCTATTTCGTTTAGCCCTCTGGTTAGAATATCTCTTCTTTCACTATAGGCTGAAAACATTTCTTTAACGCAATCCTGGGAACCTTGTATCGCTGCCAAACCAGCTCTTTGGGCAATGGAATTAGCACATACGGAGGTATTTTGTAAAAGCTTTGCTATCTCCTTTGTTAAATTAGCAGGAGCTGCAAGATAAGCCAATCTCCATCCGGTCATAGAGTAACTCTTTGAAAAGCCGAATATAGAAACAGTACGTTCCTTCATTCCCGGGAAGGATGCAATGCTAATATGTTCCTTCCCATCATATACTATATCTTCGTAAAGCTCGTCACTGATTATAAATATACTTTTTTCTTTCGCTATCTCGGCAATAGTTAATAGTTCTTCTTTGTTGAAAACAGCTCCCGTAGGATTGCTGGGAGAATTCAGGAGAATCGCCTTGGTCTTTGGGGAGATATAACTCTTCAATTCTTCCAAGTCGGGATGAAAATTGTTTTCTCCCCGTAAAGGAAAAAGTACTGGTGTCCCTCCCGCAAAATATACCTGAGATTCATAGGTCACAAAACCGGGATTGGGGATAATTATCTCGTCTCCGGGATTAATAAGAGTATAAAAAGCAAAGAATAAAGCTTCTGTTCCACCGGAAGCGACCAATACTTCTTCAGGAGAAACCGAAATATTATTTTTTTGGTTTAGTTTAATAGCCAAAGCATCTCTAAATTCCGGAAATCCTAAATTAGGGGTATAACGAGTGTAGCCTTCGTCTAAGGCCTTTTTTGCTGCCTCCCGAATATGTATAGGGGTGAAAAAATCAGGTTCCCCTATCCCAAAACTGATTAAACCTTCTTTGCCTTGTGCCAAATCGAATAGTTTTCTAATCCCCGAAGGTTTTATTTTTTTTAAATTTGCGTTAAATTCCAATACTTTTTCCTCCTTATTATAATATTGTAATATTCTTTAACAGATTCAAAGAATGAGATTCTTACATTTTTACTTCCCTAAATCCCATTTCAAAGGCTTTTAAATTTGTCTCAATGCTCTTAGGCGGTAAATTTTCTTTCATAGATTGAATAATTAAATCCTTTTCTATGGGGAAATTGGGTATGGCTACTGCTGCCCCAAGCAAGACCATGTTTTCCGAGATAATGCTTCCCGCTTCTTTGGCAATTTTCTGAGCATCGATTATTAATAAATTCTTTATTTTGGTTGTCAACTCTTCAAAAACAGAAGATAGCTCGGGATATTCTGAGATATTGAGCGAAACAGTAAAAGGTATAATAGGTGAACTATTTACGATGACAAAAGATTTGTCATTTATTTTATCCAAAGCCCTTAGAGCTTCCGCCGGTTCAAAGGCAATCAACAAATTTGCTGCACCCTCTTCAATTAAAGGACTATGCGCTTCCCCGATCTTAAGCTCGGTTACCACAGTCCCGCCTCTTTGAGCCATTCCATGAACTTCACTCATTACTACATTTAAGCCCTTTTTCATCGCCGCTTCTCCCACAATAGTAGAGGCCTTAACCGCTCCTTGACCACCTACTCCAATTAAGTGAATCTTATATATATTTTTCATACTCATTTTTTCACCTCTATCGCTTTCTTTGGACATACCTGGGCACAAACTCCACAGCCATCGCACAATAATGGATTGATATTAACAGAACCATCTTGTTCTATACAAAAAGCCGGGCAGGTAAAATTCTTCACGCAAATCAAACACTTTGTGCATTCTTCCTGGTTAATAATATATTTAATACTTATACCTTTTTTCCTGTTTTCCGCATCAGTAATCATTGCACATGGTCGTTTGCTAATAATTACTGCTACACCATCAAATTGTAAAGCTTCCTTAAATGTTTCCTCTACCTTTTTTAAATCAACGGGGTCAATAGTTTTAACAAATCCAGCACCTGTTCCTCGAGCAATATTTTCTATCGATACCTCGGGGGCAGGATTACCCATTCCATCTACCGGTGTACCCGGATTAGTCTGTCCCCCGGTCATTCCGGTTATCCTATTGTCCAAAACTACAACCAGAATATTTTCTTTATTATGTACGGCATTAATTAAGGGAGAAGCTCCTGCATGAAAAAAAGTAGAATCACCGATAAAGGAAATAACTTTCTGATTAGTTGCTTTGGCAAATCCACAGCCAATTCCGATACTGGACCCCATTGATATACAGTAATCAGCCATTTTATAAGGAGATTGAATTGCCAGGGCATAACAACCTATATCACTGGAATAGATTATATCTTCTTCTTTTAACTTTAATTTTTTTATAGCTTTCTTTAAAGCAAAATAAGTCGCTCTGTGCGGACATCCCGGGCAAAGTACAGGTGGACGCAAAGGTAAAGAAAGGTTAGTATCAAATTTTTCTCTTTTAATTAATTCTTTGTCTGATATTTTTGCCATCCCCGTTGAAACAATATCCGGATTATATTCGTAAATTCTAGGAAGTGTCCCGTCTAACTTGCCATATACTTTTTTTCTTATATTATATTTTCCTATTATTGCCAAAATTTCTTTTTCCATTACCGGTTCTACTTCTTCTACTACCAATATATTATCCACACTGTTTATAAAATCTAAAACTAATTTTTCCGGGAAAGGATAAGAAAAAGTTAGTTTTAATATTTTCACTTGTAGATTATTCTCACTAACCGCATCCATTACATAATTGTAGGCACTGCCACTGGTTACAATTCCAAGCCTCTTCCCTCCCCTGTCTATTATTTTATTCAAGGATGATTTGTTGGTAATTTTTTCAATCTCCTCTAATTTTTCCATCAGTTTTTTACGCATTTTAACAGAAAAAGTAGGCATTACGACATATTGTTCCGGATTTTTCTTGAAATACCCTTTTTCTTTTCCGGTAACTATTGGCCCTAAATTTACTACCCCCC
>RRYU01022828.1_pt1 | contig 51410 bp, 53 predicted proteins | sample 2162651 | NCBI WGS metagenome assembly RRYU01 (sample SAMN10267283, study PRJNA491782) | microbial mat metagenome | isolation source: biomat in the production well | place: Japan: Minami-Kanto gas field, natural gas well KTG3 | collected 2017-06
TTTTTTTGATATTAAAAGAATTGGTCGAATTATTGTATCATACTGTTTATGAATCCCCCTTAGCCCACTAATTCCTGATTTTTCGCTAACGCGTTGTAATATAGTTTCTATTTGATCATTACTATGATGGCCTGTAGCAATCTTATTATATTCCAATTTCTTTCGAATCAATTCTAGTTTGGCATAACGATTTTCTCTAGCCCATGCTTCAGTACTTGTTCCAGGATTTTTACTATTAAAATCTAATTGTTTAACAACGACAGGGATTTCCAACTTTTGTCCCTGCTCAATCACAAATTGTTCATCTCGCATTGAATTCTTGCGAATATTATGATTTATATGACCAATTGCAAGTTCTATATCTAATGATTTCTGCAATTCAATTAACATATACAGTAGAAACATCGAATCCATACCACCGGAAACAGCGACAATAATTTTATCATTGGACTTTATCAGATCTGCTTCAATTAAATAATTAAGCATACGAGGAATTGAGGCTCGATTATTCACGACAATATTATTTGGTTTAACTTATTGTTGAAACAACTTCTGCAACTTCTTGAGCTGTATTCATGATGTAAAAATGTATACACGGGACTTTTGCTTCGATCAACTCTTGGCATTGTTCAATAGCCCAATCGACACCTATTTGATATATTTTCTCTTTTGAGCTGTTTTCGATTTTTTCAGATAATTCATTAGGAATATCAATATGAAATGTTCTTGGAATGGTATTTAAATGGTTTTCACGAGTAATTATTTTAATGCCAGGGATAATGGGAATGTTAATCCCTATTGCTCGACATTTTTCAACATAATTAAAATACTTGGAATTATCAAAACACATTTGTGTAACAATATAATCTGCTCCGGCATCAACTTTTTGTTTCAAATATTTAAAATCACTTTCGAGATTTGGTGCTTCAAGATGTTTTTCGGGATAGCCTGCTACTCCAATACAAAAATCTGTTTTGGATGCTCCACTTAATTCTTCCAAGTATTTTCCAGAGTTCATATTTTTAATCTGTCTAACTAAATCGGAAGCGAAAAAGTTGTGCGTTTTGCCGGACTTATCAGAAGACATTAATCTCAATTCATCCCCTTGCACCGCTAAAATATTATTTATTCCTAAGAAATTCAATTCAATTAAGGCATCTTCAGTTTCTTCTTTTGTGAATCCTTTGCAAAGAATATGCGGCACTGTTTCGATATTATATCGATTTTTTATTGCTGCGCTTAAACCGATTGTCCCGGGTCGCTTACGTTTTGCATGTCTTCGTAATGAGCCATCTTCTAATTCCTCGTAATACACTTCCGCCGAACGACTTGTCAAATCTATAAATGGAGGTTCAAAGGGAAGCAGTTGCTCGATTAGTTCAAATACGTTATCAATACTTCTACCACGCTTTGGGGGAATTATTTCGTAACTAAAAAGTGTTTTATCAGATTTGTTAAAATATTCGGTTACTTTCATAATTATTTTACTGTAAATCAATTAAAAACGGATTAGTCCGCATTTCATTTTCAATTGTTGTACTAAATCCATGTCCTGAGTGGACTTTAGTTTCACCTGGAATATTTTCCATTAATAACTTTAAAGAGTTCATTAAAGTTTTATAACTACCTCCCGGAAAATCGGTTCGACCAATTGACCCTAGAAATAATGTATCGCCTGTGAAAATTTCTCCATCTAATTGATAGCATACACCACCAGGTGTGTGACCAGGGGTATGAATTATCTTAATATTCAAATCTCCGATCGATAAACTACTTTCATCAGTCAACCAATAATCTACTGTTGGTTTTTCATTTGGCGTAATGCCATACATTAAACAACCTTGTGGATAATGATCAATTATCATTTTTTCATTAGTATGAATATAAAATGGTATTGAGAAATGATTTTTTATTGGTTGAACCGCATGGACATGATCTATATGTCCATGCGTATTCAAAATTCCAACCGGATTCAACTTATTATTCTTTATTTCGTTTATATAAGATTCTGCCCTATCGCCCGGATCAATGATAATACAATTTGAGCTGCCATCATTATGAACAATGTATCCGTTCTCTTGAAACGGACCAGCTGTTATTTTATGTATAATTACGCTCAAATATAGTCGAAGAAAAGGTCTGACAGACACATGATTTTGTCTTCATACGAATGAGGATATAAAAACCATTCGGTGGCAGCAATACTGCTTAATATCGAATTCCCGTCCTGCGGTGTAAAACAAAATCCGGAAATCTCATGATCATTACGTACTGTCAAAGTCTGCTCAACAACCACTGTTTGGTTAAGTATCCTGCCATAATGCCCTTGATCTCTACCAAAAGAGAATACGGTGCTGGTCGTATCCTTATTGGTCATTGCGACTAATGGATTCTTATTGAGTAAATCTTTGACGTCATCTAACTTGATGGGGTCCTCAACCTTTAAATTGAACCATAAGACATGCATATATTGACTATTTACTTTCATGGCGGACGAAAAAAGATTCAAATCAATACTTAGGGTTTGGAATAATTCAGCTGCATCTTGCGCATGATGCGATCCATAGGTATCTGTTAAATGTACATTCACTTGTGGTGCTGGAATGAATTTCCCTGGTTGACTGATATCGTTTGCCCGACGGACACAAACAAAGCGCCCTTCGATCAAATTATCACTTTTACCATTTAAACCCAATGTGTTAACTATGCAGGATAAGTTATGAGTGTTACAACTAACGATTTGGATAAATTGATCCTCTGGGGCAAGAGCCTTATCATTTATCCCACGTGCATACTGTTTTCCAAAACCATGTTCACTGCCTTGAGCCATGAATCCCTTTACAGATTTTGCAAATTTTTTATAATATTTTTCTTTATTTTTATGACCAACTCCGCTCGGTGTACAGTCTATAATGACAGATGCCCTTTTTATCGCCTCTTCGGTTTCAAAATCAGCGTCCACTCCTATTTCCTTAAATTCTTTAATCTTTTTTTCATCAACCGATAATCTTGCGCCTCTTTTAAGCAAACCATTTATTTTTGAATAATCACCTTTAACAGCAGAATTTTTGTTAAAAGTTACTTCATCAATTCCTAATTGGTCACGGTAATCAGCTAAAAGCCCAATTAACGGTTCTCCAATCGTTCCTGTTCCAACTACGTGTACTATTTTACGAGACATTTCATTTCTCCCTTAAGACATTGTTATTATTATCTTTAAAATATTGATGATTCTTGCCATTCCCCAAAAACATCTTTCATGGCATCCACAATTTCACCTAATGTTGCATAAGCTTTAGCTGCCTTAATAATTGGCGGCATAATATTTAAGTCACCTCTACAGGCTGTTCTTATTTCATTGAGAGCATTTTTTACAGCTTCGTTATTACGATTATTTCTCAAATCGTTAATGGCTTTTAACTGCGTTTCTTCAGCTTCCTTACCAATTTCTAGAATTGGGATATCGATTTTTTCGTCATCTTTAATAAAATCATTCACACCAACAACAATCCGCCTTTTTTCATCAATTAATTGTTGATATTCTGATGCTGCTTTGGCGATTTCTCGTTGGAAAAATCCCATTTCGATCGCAGGTATCACCCCACCTAACTCATCGATTTGTCTGAAATATGATTCAGCTTCTATTTCTAATTTATTTGTTAACGATTCAATAAACCATGAACCTCCCAATGGATCAATTACATTGGCAGCACCAGTTTCAAATGCGATAAGCTGTTGAGTTCGCAATGCGATTTCTGCTGCTTTTTCTGATGGCAATGCTAAAGTTTCATCCATGGAATTTGTATGCAAGGATTGCGTGCCACCCAATACACCGGATAGCGCCTGAAACGCTGTCCGAGCTATATTGATTTCGGGTTGTTGAGCAGTTAATGAACAACCCGCAGTTTGTGTATGAAATCTTAGTTTCCAGGATCGCTCATTTTTAGCATTATATTTATTTTTCAAGCGCTTGGCCCAAATACGTCTTGCCGCTCGATATTTAGCAATTTCTTCAAAAAAGTCTAAATGTGCATTGAAGAAAAATGATAGTCGTGGTGCAAATGTGTCAATATCCATTCCAGCAGCTGTTGCATGCTCAACATAAGCAAAACCATCAGCAAGCGTAAATGCAAGTTCCTGGGCCGCAGTAGAACCTGCTTCTCTAATGTGGTATCCTGAAATTGAAATCGTATTATATTGAGGTAAGTTTTCAGAACAATATTGCATCATATCGGTAATAACTCGCATCGACTCTTTAGGTGGAAAAATCCATTCTTTTTGAGCTATAAATTCCTTTAATATATCATTCTGTAAAGTTCCTCTTAGATTTTTTAAAGGTATATTTTGATTATCAGCAACAGCAATATAAAATGCCAACAAAATGACGGCAGGGCCATTTATTGTTTGTGAAACAGATATTTCTCCGAGGTTAATTTTATCGAACAAGATTTCCATGTCTTTAAGGGACGCAACATTAACTCCACACTTGCCAACTTCTCCTAAGGCAAAATCATGTCCAGGGTCATAGCCCATTAAAGTCGGCATATCAAATGCTACCGATAGTCCGGTCTGACCTTGAGATAATAAAAAATGGTAACGTTTATTTGTCTCTTTGGGGGTACCAAAACCTGCAAATTGACGCATTGTCCATAATTTCCCACGGTACATATTGGCATGAACCCCTCGTGTAAATGGGTATTGTCCGGGGAAACCAATTTCGTTTAAATAATCATCTGATTCAATTTCCGGATAGTATAACTGATCAACATGTAATCCACTAACAGTTCGAAAATCATAATCACGTATTTTCAAACTGTCTAAATCAGATTGCCATTGTTTTTTTTGCTTTTCGAATTCGCTCATATAAACTATTCAGTACCATCATTTTTTATAAATTTGTTAATCTTTTTTAATATTCCTGACTTATCCAAACCAACTTTCTTTAAAAGAAGATCCCTATCACCATGCGTAACAAATTCATTCGGTATTCCAATCCTTTTAATTCTTCCTGAATAATTATTTTCGGCTAACCATTCAGTTACTCCACTTCCGAAACCTCCGTTAAGCACACCCTCTTCTACAGTAACAATTTTATCAAATTTCTTAACGATAGATTTTAAATATTTTTCATCCATTGGTTGAATAAAACGGCAATTTACAACTTCGCACAAAATGTTTTTAATTGCTAATTCTTTTGCGACTTCCAGTGATGGCAATACCATTGAACCAACTGCTAAAATTACCATGTCTTTACCGTCAGCTATCTTGCTCCAGCTTCCAATTGGTAGAATTTCTGCTTTTCCATTCTTATTAAAAATATGAGAAGATGATTTTGGATATCTAATCATAAAAGGATTTTTATTCTGTTTAAGAGCAGTATACATCAAATTTCTCAACTCATCTCCATCTTTCGGTGCAGACATAATTAAATTTGGTATACATCTAGAATAGGCTATATCAATTGCTCCATGATGTGTAGCACCATCTTCACCAACTAAACCGGCACGATCTAAACAGAATACAACAGGCAAATTTTGTAACGCTACATCATGAATGATATGGTCATAGGCTCTTTGCAAGAACGTAGAATAAATTGCAACAATTGGTTTAATTCCTTGCATCGCCATTCCGGCGGCAAAAGTAACTGCATGACCTTCGGCGATACCAACATCATAGAACCGCTGAGGAAATTCATTAGCATACTTAACAAGACCAGTGCCTTCTTTCATTGCAGCGGTAATACAAACTGTATCGTTGCGTTTACGGCCGATTTCACAGACCAGTTCTCCAAATGTATCTTGAAATGAAGGTGCGGACTCTTTATTCTTTGTTAAATCGGATTTATTAACATTATTTGGTGATAAACCATGAAATTTAATCGGATCAGATTCTGCCGATTCCATTCCTTTTCCTTTTTTTGTAACGATATGAAGTAGAACAGGTGTTTGGATATCTTTTATATTTTCTAATGTACTTACCATTAGTTCCATATCATTACCATTAATTGGTCCAAAATATCGAAATCCAAATTCTTCAAATAGGATTCCGGGAGCCATAAACACTTTTAAACTTTCTTCAATTTTCCTTAATAATTTTTGTGTTACCCCTTTACCGGTTGGCAAGGCATTTGTCGTTTTCCATATTTCATCTCTAACACGATTATAAATAGGATTTGTCACTATTTTGGTCAAATAGCTACGTATTGCTCCAACGTTAGGACTAATTGACATTGTATTGTCGTTAAGAATGACCAATAATTGTTTTCGGGAACTACCGGCGTTGTTCAATCCTTCAAATGCTAAACCTCCGGTCATGGCACCATCGCCAATTATTGCTACTACTTTGTAATCTTCCTTATTATGATTTCGCGCCGAGGCGATACCAAACGCCGCAGAAATTGAAGTCGAAGCATGCCCTGCTCCAAATACGTCGTACTCACTTTCACTTGGAGCGAGAAAACCGCATAACCCACCAAATTGTCGAATGGTATTTAATTTTACCTTCCTTCCAGTCAATATTTTATGTGCATAACCCTGATGCCCAACATCCCACACAAGTTTATCTTTAGGAGTATCAAATACATAATGTAAAGCAATCGTTAATTCTACTGCTCCTAATGTTGATGCTAAATGTCCACCCGTTTTTTCCACGGTAGTAATAGTGTATTTTCGAATTTCTTCGGCAAGTATTTTCAAATCGCCATTTGACAAATTTTTAATATCTGCCGGATAATTAATCTTATTTAATAATTTTTCGGTCATTTTTTATTTTTTTTCCATAAAAACATACTCATGCAAAATTGACACATTATCTAATTCAGGATGAAATGTAATGCCCATATGCATACCATCTTTAACGATTATTGGAGCTTTGTCATGCATTGCTAAAACAGCTATTGATTTATCATATGAAATAATCTTTGGTGCACGAATAAATGAACCTGGAATACTATAACTTTTAGTTTTCAATTTCAGTTTGATATCCATAGTATTTGAATTTATTTGCCTGCCATATCCATTTCTTTTTACATTAACATTTAATATTCTTAGTGGCTCAAATTCTGCATCAATCACTTTTTTTGCCATTAAAATCAATCCAGCACAAGTACCCAGTACAGGATAATCGTTTGCAAACGACTTGATAGGATTATTAAATCCAACTCTATTCATTAAATTTGACATAGTTGTTGATTCACCACCGGGAATGACAAGTCCCTCTATTGAATCCAATTGGCTTGGGTACCTGACTTTAATTGGTTCTACACCTATGTCTTCCAACACATTGCAATGCATTTCATAATTACCCTGCAGAGCTAACACTCCTATTTTCACTACCAGCCGCGCTCCTGCAATCTTTGTTCTTCAGGAATTTCAGAAATATCCAAACCTTTCATTGCAGATTTCAAACCACTTGAAATCTCGGATAACTTTTTTGCATTGTCATAATATGTTACAGCATCAACAATCGCTTTAGCGCGATTGGCAGGATCTTCGCTCATAAATATACCTGAACCGACAAATACCGATTCAGCGCCCAATTGCATCATAAGAGATGCATCTGCAGGAGTTGCTATGCCTCCTGCAGCAAAATTTGGAACCGGCAATTTTCCGGTTTTTGCTACAATTTCAATTAATGGAAATGGGGCGCCTAATTCTTTTGCAGTAGCCATTAATTCAGCATGATCCATGATCGTCAATTTTTTCATTTGAGTTTGAATGGTTCGCATATGTCGAACCGCTTCAACAATATTACCACTACCGGCTTCTCCTTTAGTTCGTATCATTGCAGCACCTTCGCCAATCCTGCGCAGAGCTTCACCTAAATCGCGTGCACCACAAACAAACGGTATTTTAAAATCTTTTTTCCAAATATGATTTCTCTCGTCGGCGGGTGTTAATACTTCGCTTTCGTCGATAAAATCGACTTCCAATGCCTCTAAGATTTGAGCTTCAGCAAAATGCCCAATTCTACACTTCGCCATTACTGGTATGGATACTTTCTTTTGAATACCTATTATCATTTCAGGATTGCTCATTCTAGCGATTCCTCCGTCTTTCCGTATTTCAGCCGGTATTCTCTCCAATGCCATAACAGCAACAGCACCCGCATCTTCGGCAATCTTGGCTTGATCGGGTGTAGTAACATCCATTATAACTCCACCTTTTAGCATTTCTGCCAAACCTACTTTTATTTTGTATAAATCTTTACTCATAAATTATTTCCTCGTCTATAACTTTTCCAATTATTTTAACATGTTGTATCACGTCTTGTATAATATTATCAGGAGTTGAAGCACCTGCAGAAATACCAATAGTTTCTGCATTTATAAACCAATCGTTTTGGATATAATCCACATTAGTAACTTGGTAAGAATTGGGATTCCGCTCCAGAGCTAACTGTGTCAAACGTTTTGAATTTGCACTCGTAAATGATCCAATAATTATCATCACATCTGCAATTTCCGCTAATTTTTTTATTTGTTCATGATTTCGTTTCGTGGGAAAACAAATTGTATTAACAAAATGTATATCACTTGTTTTTGTCAGTAAAACACTGATTATATTTTGCACATTTTCAATCATTTGTGTTGATTGACTTACAACGCCAATTCGTTTCATCTTCCGTAATGCTTCTGCCTCAATAGCATCCGATATTATAATCGGACTTTTTACTTGCGTTGCAATACCGATAATTTCGTCATGTCCATGATCTCCGATTATGATAATTTGACGCCCCTCTTTTTCTAACTTCCGGACTTCTTCGTGGATTTCAGTAACAAGTGGACAAGTTGCATCAATAATATTCAACTTTTTTTTGCGTGCTAATTCCCATATATTTGGTTCTGTACCGTGTGCTCTAAATAATAATGGTTTTCCTGCAGGTACCTGATCTAAGGAATCAACTACTTTGGCACCGGATTTTTCAAGGTCATTAACAACATTTTCATTATGCACAATATGACCTAACATATAAACATCACCATGTTCTTTGGCAGTTTTATAAGCTTGATCAACAGCATGTCTTACACCAAAACAATAACCTGCATCTTTTGCCACAATGATTTTCAACTCTTAACCTTTTCTTGTTCTTTCATAACCTCAATTGTTTTTGCTACCACAATTTGTGCAATATCGTTTACAAACCCATTTACCTTAGCACCAGCAGCAAAAGAATGCCCCCCGCCACCAAAATATTGCGCAATTTTATTGATAGAATAACTGCCTTTGGATCGGAAATTTATTCGGCATGAATTATCTCCATTTTCAAAAATCATTAAAGAAACTTCCACTCCTTTAATTGCTCTTGCAAAATCTGTAAAGCCGTCCACATCTTCCTTAATGGCGTTCGCTTTATCCATCATTTCGTTCGTAATTATAAACCATACTAATTTATCGTCGTAAGTAAATTGCAAATTATTAGCGATTGATGCCAACAACTTGATTCTTGAGCGGGAACTAGAACCATATATATTTTGATGAATGGTTGCGGTGTCCACGCCTGCTTTTATCGCATTTGCAGCAATTTCATGACACAATACATTGGTATTACTATAGCTGAATGATCCTGTATCGGTCATAATTGCCACATAGATAGCTTCATAAACAATCTTTGATAAACAATTTGGATCAATAGCTTTCAGGTAATCATAAATCAATTCGCCGGTTGCCGAAGCTTTTACATCCGATATATTTATAGTGAACGGATGGTCATCAAGATAAGGATGATGATCAATATTTACTATTGAGGTACCATTTTGTTTAATAACGTTCCACATTTCACCGGTTCGAGTATAGTTACCAATATCCAATAATATTGAAAGATCAACATTTGTTAACCATTCAGCATGTATAGTTGCATCAAATACTTCAAAATTATTATCAGGATCAAGAAAAAGATATTCCTCAGGTAAGGCTGATGTAAGAATTATCCGACAATTTTTATCATTTTTTAATAAATGATAATATAATGCAACAATTGAACCAATGCCGTCACCATCGGGATTCTCATGGGTTGTCAGCATTATAGAATCTGCTTTTTTAATTTCTTGATATATTTTATTCCAATCAGTCATTTATTACTTTTGCAAAACATAAAATTTACGATATCCATTATAATAATTCTATGCTTTTCAACAATTATATTTTACTCCATTGTTCCTCATGAATGTTATCTTGAGAGAGATGAAAACGGGACAGGACAAATAAATAGTCAGATAATCTATTCAAATATTGAATCCAAATATTGAATTTTTTATCTCCACCTACAAGATTTACTATATTTCTCTCTGCACGTCGGCATACAGTTCGTGCAATATGTAACCTTGCTGAAAACTCATCTCCTCCGGGCAAAACAAATTCCTTCAAGGATGGTAACTTTTTATTCATTTGTTCAATGATATCTTCTAAATCTGATACTGATTCATCTTTTACAAGTTCTAGTTTTTTCCCCGGAATTGATATTTCCGCCCCTAAATTCAATAAATTATTCTGAATCTTAATCAATTCTTTAAAAATTCTCTGATCAGAAGTTGCAATTTTAGCGTGTCCGATAAATGAATTCAGTTCATCTATCTCTCCGATACAATTAATTCTCAAATCGGATTTGGATACTTTCGTGCCGTCTCCAAGCGCTGTTGTTCCGCCATCTCCTATTTTGGTTGTTACTTTTGTAATTCTCATATAAAAAATATAAATGTGACTAATATAAACAATGGAATTAAAATGGGAATTGAGTATTTTAGCATGAACCCAAAAAAGCTAGGCATTGTTATTTTTTGTTCTTCCGCGATTGATTTTACCATAAAGTTTGGGGCATTGCCAATATAGGTATTTGCTCCCATAAAAACAGCTCCCGCCGAAATTGCTAATAAAGTGTTATGCAATGGTCCCATCAGTTCAAGGGCATCACCACCTGCGGTGTTAAAAAATACCAAATAAGTAGGCGCATTATCCAAAAAACTCGATAAAATTCCTGTTGCCCCAAAATACATATAGTTTATTGGTTCCCCATTCAATGAAACTGAGTTAATTACTGCTGATAGTGCCCCATCGGTTCCCGCTCGCAATATTGCGATGGCAGGAATAATAGTAATAAAAATACCGGCAAACAACTTTGCGACCTCTTGTATCGGAAACCACGTAAATTGGTTTGTTTCCCTTATTCGTTTTGAGGTAAATATCCAACTTAACGCTGTCAATGCTAATAATAATACATCTCTAAATAAATTTGGTAATAACACCTCAACATTGTAAACATTGAATGAAATATGCGGTTTCCAAACACCACTCATTAATACAGAGGCTATCACTCCAAGCAAAAACAGAAAATTAATTGAACCTTCAATTCCAAGTTTTTCTTTTACGTCAGGATCAGGTTTTTTTGACTTATCTTCTAAACCATAAAATCTGCTGTCAATAAAAAAGAAGATTAATAATAATGAAACAACCATAAACAGCATTGGTTTAAACATTGCGGTGGTTGTCCAAAAGAAATCAACCCCCTTTAAAAATCCTAAAAATAATGGCGGATCTCCAAGCGGAGTAAGTGAACCGCCAATATTAGCAACTAAAAAAATGAAAAATACAATAACGTGCACTTTGTGATCTCGATGCTGATTCGCTCTAATTAATGGTCGAATTAATAACATCGCCGCGCCGGTTGTACCCATCCAACTTGCTAATATTGTTCCAATTAAAATTATAATTGTATTCAGTAATGGAGTACCTACTAATGTTCCTTTTAATCTAATTCCGCCTGAAATTGTAAAAAGGGCTAATAATAATATTATAAATGGAATATAATCTAATAATACAATATGCAAAACTTCATATAATGCAATAGAGTATCCCTGAATAATTACAAAAGGCACGATAAAAGTTAATGCCCAAAAAAATGAAATTTTACCAAAGTTATTATGCCAATAATGGGGTGCTACTAATGGCATTACTGCAATTGATAGTAAAATGCCAATGAATGGTATCGCCCATAATATTGTTAATGCTGTTCCATCAACATGCGGTACAGAATGGACATCGTGTCCACTTGCAGCAAAAATGACATTTATAGCAAATATAGCAACTGTGATTAAGCTAATTTTAAATATTTTCATCTTCTGTCCGACAAATTTTTCCAAATTAATCAATAAAATATATAAGATGTAAATTACATTTTTTATCGGACTTTTTATATAAAAATCATTCCTATTATTATGGAACATTATCCAAAATTTTAGGTAATTTTAGCAATGAATATTATTATTGGAATCTTTGCTGTGGCTTTGGTCATTTTTATTTTAGGAATTGGCACCTTATTGGGTGGTAAACAACTCAATACAACTTGTAGCGGGGAAGAATCTTGCTCAGTTTGTGGCGGTGATTCTACTCAATGTGAAAACAAATAATATTAATTCAAGTTTTTATTAATACTTCTCCACCCGTAACTCTCAACTATTTCAAACTTATTATCACCTGTTCTTAATATCAGCATAGCTTCAATATCATCCATCGAATTAATTAATTCGATACCACCCAGTCCCATTACCATCAATGCTGTTGATAGTGCATCTGCAGTTATGCAGTCAGGTGCAATTACTGATGCTGATGAAGCTTGATTTTGGGTTGGATAACCGGTTCTTGGATCTATTATGTGTGAAAATATTTCATCATTATAAATAAAGTAATTTCTATAGTCTCCTGAGGTCGCTAAAGAATTATTATTAAGATTTATTATTTCATGTAAATCTGCGCCGGGAGTAACAGATAATATTGGTTTATCTATTCCAATTTTCCAATTGTCGCCGTCTTTATTGTGACCACTACAACGAATTTCTCCCCCAATTTCAACCATTATATTTGTATATCCAAAATCGTTTAATAATTGAAATACAAGGTCTACTCCATATCCCTTAGCGATCGCATTTAGATCAATTTGTGTTTTGGGATGAACCTTTCTGATTGAATTATTTCCAACAGCAATATTATTAAATCCAATAAATTGTAAGATTTCTCCAATTTCCTGTTCCGAAGGTGGTTGCCAGGCATTTTGATCCAAATCTCCACTAAATCTCCACAAGTCTATCATTGGTCCAACCGTAATATCAAATGCACCATCTGTCAATTCTGAAATTTCTTGTGCCCTTACAATTACATTATAAAACTCAATAGAAATAGAAATCCAATCTTTGCATATTGAGCTATTAAACTGATTTATTTCACTATTTTGTATATATGTCGACATTTGTCTGTTAATAGATTCAAGAGTTGAATCAATTTTACTTTTAATCCCATTAATGTTAATTCGTTGATCATTAGTACCAATTATCTTAATAGAATAGGTAGTCCCCATTGTTGTACCATGAATAGTGTATTCATTAATTCGCTTCCCACATCCATTGAATACAATTAATAGAACAAAAAAGCCCAACCAAAGCTGAGCTTTTTTTATAAACAGAAATAAATTTTGTTTAACCAAATTTATCATAAGCAACCATATTAGGTTCAACACCAAGATCGTACAGCATTTTATCAACTGCATCTATCATTGGCGGTGGTCCGCACATGTAATATTCAATTTCAGTCGGATCTTCATGATCCTTCAGCATGTTGTCATATAATATTTGATGTATGAATCCAATTGGTCCAGTCCACTTGTCTTCTTCCAACGGCTCAGATAGTCCTACATTATATGAAAAATTCGGGAACTTCTCTTGTAAAGCTTTGAATTCATCATCGTAAAACATTTCCCGCAATGATCTTGCTCCATACCAAAATGATATTTTTCTATCGGATTTATTAGTTTTAAGCAAATCATACAAATGACTGCGCATCGGTGCCATACCGGCACCGCCACCAATAAATACCATTTCCCGTTTGGTATCTTTTGTGAAAAATTCTCCATAAGGACCAGATACTTCAACATGGTCTCCCGGTTTTAAATTGAAAATATATGACGATGCAATTCCGGGCGGTACATCCGGAGCCCAAGGAGGAGGAGAAGCTATTCTGACATTAAGCATTATTTTATTTCCTTCGGCAGGATAACTTGCCATTGAGTAGGCACGGATAACCTCTTCATCATTCGTGGCGATATAACGCCACATATCATATTTATCCCAATCTCCGCGATACTCATCCTCAACAATAAAATCAGAATACTTTAATTTATAAGGTGGTACTTCAATCTGAATATAACCACCCGCGCGATAATCCATTTCTGCACCCGGAGGTAATTCAATGATAAATTCCTTAATAAATGTGGCGACGTTATGATTTGAAATAACTTTACAATCATATTTTTTAATATTGAATATTTCGTCAGGCAGACTGATTTTCATGTCCTGCTTAACCTTAACCTGACACGCTAATCTCCAATTTTCTGCTGCTTCTTTGCGTGCGATGTGACCAGTTTCGGTTGGTAATATTTCACCACCGCCATCCACAACCTGACATTTACATTGAGCACAAGTACCCTGCCCACCACAAGCCGATGGTAAAAATATTTCACCACTTGTTAATGCGCCCAATAAGGTTGAACCAGGTCTAACAGTTATGGACTTTTCTTTATCATTGTTAATCTCAATTTGAACATTACCTTGCGGTAATAATTTACTTCCGGCAAAATTTAACAGGATTACCAATATCAGAATTAATACCGTAAAAAATATTACCCCTATAAGTGCAGTTACCATTATTATTTCCTATAAATCGATGCCTGAAAATGCCATGAATGCCATAGATAATAATCCGGTTAATAGCATTGTTATACCTAATCCTCGCAACCCTTTTGGCACATCGGCATAGCGCAATTTGTGTCGAATTGCAGCCATTGATGTAATTGCTAAAAAGAATCCCAAACCTGATCCGAAACCAAACACTGTTGATTCGCCAAGCGTATATTGTCTCTCAACTAAAAAGAGAGATCCACCTAAAATGGCACAATTCACTGCAATTAATGGCAGGAATATTCCGAGACTTTGATATAAACCAGGTAGAAATCTATCCATCACCATTTCAACTAACTGTACCATCGCAGCAATTACCGCAATAAATGCGATAAAATTTAAATAACTCAAATCTACGGTCGGGAATCCCGCCCAAGTCAGAGCACCATCTTCTAAAAAGTAATGATGTAAGGCCCAGTTAACCGGGGCTGTGATAGTTAATACAAACACCACTGCCAGTCCTAATCCGATTGATGTTTCAACTTTTTTGGAAATTGCCAGGAACGAACACATTCCCAAGAAATATGACAATAAAATATTTTCAACGAAGACTGACTTGACCGCTAATGATAAATAATGTTCTAACATACTAAGCCTCTTCGTATTTTGTAATGGAACGTTGAAACCATATAATCAATCCAAGAATTATAAATGCCCCGGGGGAAAGCACAAATAAACCGCCATTTAAATATCCTGCATCGTAAAACGATTGAGGAATGATTTGTATATTCAATAAGGTTCCGCTGCCAAGAAGTTCACGGAATATTGCTACCCCAATTAAATATGCACCATAACCTAAAGCATTACCTAACCCATCTAAAAATGCTTTTCCGGGAGTATTTTGCATCGCAAACGCTTCAGCCCTTCCCATAACGATACAATTTGTAATAATCAGTCCGACAAATACAGATAATTGCTTACTTATATCATAAAGGTAGGTCTTTAAGATTTGATCGGTTAGGATTACTAATGATGCAATTACAGTGAGCATGACAATTATTCTTACACGAGCCGGTATAAATTTTCTCAAACTTGCGATAATCGTGTTTGACATCGAAAGCACAAATATAACCGCTAAAGTCATTACAATTGCTGTTTCAATTTTAACGGTCACTGCTAAAGCTGAACAGATACCGAGTATTTGAACTGATATTGGGTTGTTACTGATAATTGGGTCAGTTAACGCAAGCTTTGATTTTTTACTTAATATGCTCATTCTGTTATATCCTCGCCTGCTTTCACTTTATCTAAAAATGGTTTGTAGGTATTTAAATCCTCGGCAATAAATCTATTCATACCTTTCCCGGTTAACGTAGAGCCCGAAATACCATCAACTTGGTGAATTGCATTGATATCATTCGGATTGACTTGTCCTTTTACAATTTCAATACTTACAAGATTATTATCAGTATCATAAATTTTCTTGCCTATATAATTTGAGGTGAACCATTCTTTTTCCAATTCACCACCCAGTCCGGGTGTTTCGCCGTGTTGGTAAAAATTGATACCTTTCACAGTTTCGCCATCCGGTTCTAATGCGATATAACCGTAAATTGTGGACCAAAGACCCTTGCCTGAGATCGGAATGGAATATCCGGTGGCACTATCTCCATCCTTTGCAACATAGACATTTAGTAAACCTTCATCCGATTTCATACCATTTTCATCAATTTTAATGGTTGTAATCTCCTCATCAAAAAGTTTTTGAATATCATCTTGGGAGAGTTTTTTAGACTTGTCAGCAGGAATATTTAAGGAACTTAAAATATTCTTTTTGATATCAATTTCAATATTAAAATCTTGTTGAGGTTTTAATGAAGTTGCAGCAAATGATAATAAAAATCCCAACACTATGGTAATGCCTGCCATAAAGGATAACACATATAAATTACTTCGCATAGCGGGCCATCCTTTTCTTAATATTTCCCTGCACTACAAAATAATCAATTAGTGGTGAGAAGGCGTTCATCAATAAGATTGCTAACATCGTACCTTCTGGATAAGCGGGATTCACAGAACGTATGACGACGGTTAAAAATCCGATCATAAATCCATATATCCAACGACCACGATTAGTATAAGCAGCAGAAACCGGATCGGTTGCCATAAAAACAGCACCAAATAAAAATCCGCCCATCACAAAATGATAATGTGGCGGCAGAGTTAGCATGGTATTATCAGAATAACCGGCAAAATAATTTGTAGCCAATGCGGTTAATAATAATCCGATGAAAGCTCCAAACATGATTCGCCATGAACCAATTTTTGTATAAATCAAAATTACAGCACCGATCAGTATCGCTAAAGCGGAAGTTTCTCCGACCGATCCGGGCACCCATCCAATGAACATATTTAACCATGAATAATCAAATTGCTGAATTCCGTTGAGCAAGGTAACTGCATCCGCACCGGTTTGTGCGGCGGGTACTGCTAAAGGTGTGGCACCTGAAAATCCATCTACAGCTTTAACCCACACTTCATCCCCGGAAATATTGCCGGGATATGCAAAAAATATAAAAGCTCTCGTAATTAGAGCCGGATTAAAGATATTTTTACCAGTCCCTCCAAAAATCATTTTACCGATAACAACGCCAAAGCTTGTGGCAACAACAACTTGCCATAAAGGAATCGTTGGTGGAAGGATTAATGGAATTAACCAACCGGTTACAAAAAATCCTTCGTCAACTTCCTGCTTACGAATTATTGGGAATAACAGCTCCCAAAAAAAACCTGTTGCATAACCAACTATCATAATTGGTAAGTATGCTTGTAGCCCAACCCACATATTTTCCATCCATCCACGCGAGATTCCCATCGCAAGCATTTGTTGATAACCGGTATTGACCAGTCCAAATAAGGTGGCTGGTATCATAGCTACAAGGACAATAATCATTGTCCTTTTTAAGTCCACGCTATCGCGAATATGAGGACCTGACTTTGTTTGTTCATCAGTCCAGAAAGTGAGTGTATCAACCGCCTCAAAAAAAGGAAACAATCTGCTTAACTTCCCACCTTCAGTAAAATGAGGATGAGCTTTTTTATATATATTTCTTAAAAATTTCATATTAACCTTCCAACCGCATTAAGTCCAAACCTTTACGAATTACACCGCCAACATCAATCTTGCTTGGACAGGCAAAGCTACATAATGCAAAATCTTCATCGTCGCATTCTAATATACCAAGCTTTTCCATTTCTTCTATATCTTCAGCCAAGATACTGCGGTACAAAGGATTTGGCAAAATATCCATCGGTAGAACATCTTCCCAAGCATCGATTGGAACCAATGCTCTTTTGCTTCCGTTTTGTTTTGTCGTAAAATTGAATAACTTTTTTCTTAGTGATAAAAATGATCGTGTTAGACTATAAGTTTTTTTGGATGAGCCAGGCTGAAACCAACCGAGAAATGGTCTCGAGTGGTCAACCGGAATAATAGATATCGTTGTATCATAGCAACCAAGATAATCATCATTTGTGACCTGTTTCCCTGTGAGAACATTTCCACTTATTATTCTAACTTCGTTATCTCTCAATTGACCTTTTACGAGATTCTCTATTTTAGTCCCGAGCCGGGTTTTAATGTGAATTGGATTTTTTGCACTTGGACCGCCAACCGCTATAATTATCGATGGATCAATTTTACCTGTTAAAAATAATTTCCCCAAAATAATTACATGTTGAATATTTACAGTCCATACAATTTCGCCCGGTTTTAATGGAGCAATATGATGTATCTGTATCCCAACGTTCCCGGCAGGATGTGGACCGCTGATTCCATGAAGATTACAATTTTCTAACTTTGCCAATTCTGCAATCTTATTATCGGCAGAAATCCCAATATTTACGATTCCGTCTGTCAAACCGTTCAATACATTGATACCGGCTTGAAGAGCATCACCCTGCCCATTAAAAACTAAATTCAAATTGGGCGCTAATGGTGCAGTGTGGAAGGCGGAGATGAAGATATCTCTTGGTTCATCATTTAGATTGACAACTTGATTAAATGGGCGTTGACGTATCAATGGCCATAAATTCGCTTCAGAAATTGCAGATTTTAATTCTTCACGTTTTAACTTATTGATATCATTAAGGTTAATTGCTTTTTTTGTATATTCTTTTTCATGTTTATCTAATTTGATAACAATTTTTTCGATTACTCTTCTTGGTCCATACTGGATCTTCGAGATGGTACCTGCACCGGGAGCACCCCATTTTTGATCAGGATTATCCTTGTTGAAGAATAATGGTGTTCCAAACTCAACCTGATCACCTTCTTTGACGAGTAGCTTAGGTTTAGCGTACCTAAATTCAACAGGACAAACTCCAACCTCAGAGATAGTGCTATTGTTTAGTAATTCATTTTTTGGAATACCGGCAATTCTAATAGAATGCCCTTTTCGTATTTTAATTTGTGTCATATTTTATAGGATTTTTCGATGATAAAATTACAAACTTGCAACATAAAATATAAGTGAATTTCTCACCCAATCTGCTATTGGGGACCAGTAAATTCCAAAAATTATTAGGGCAAGTGCTAAACTTATTAAAATAATTGAAATGGGGAAAATCGGGCTCGTAATATTTTCCTGATGTTCGCCGTCAAAATACATGACCTTTACTACCCGCATATAATAATACAAAGATATTACACTATTTATTACACCAACGAATGCTAGCCAGTAAAATTGTGTACCGCCTTCTATCAGCGCAGCAAAGAGATAAAATTTCCCGATAAATCCGGCGGTTGGTGGCAATCCTGTTAAAGAGAACATGAAAACAATCATTGTTAATCCAACGATTGGCATTTTCCACCCTAACCCCTTAAAATCATCAAATGTTTCCCCTCCTGTAATATTTTTTACCGTAATAATTACAAAGAACGCGCCCAGGTTCATCAAAATATATACGAATAGATAAAACATTACCGCAAAAATGCTATCGCTCGAAAGTACCGGTAATACCATTAATAAATATCCCGCATGAGCGATGCTGGAATAGGCAAGCATCCTTTTTAAATTGTCTTGTTGAATGGCAACAACATTTCCAAGTGTCATGGTTAATACAGCAAGCAGTGCTAATATTTGCGCCCACGGTAGTTCAGTTTGAGTTAACCAACTTCCGGCACCCAATGCTCCCGAATCACCAAAAACAATGTGGAAAAATCTTATTACGACTGCAAATCCGGCAGCTTTTGGTGCAACTGATAAAAATGCAGTAATTGTTGTTGGAGCACCCTCGTAAACATCAGGTGTCCAAAAATGAAATGGTACTACGGATATTTTATAGGCAAATCCGGCCAGGATTAGTACAAATGCAATAATCATAGCAAAATTTGCCCCGCCGTCTAATGCTGCAAGACTATGTCCAATAAAACATAATTTAGTCGAACCGGTTAATCCATATAAAATACTGAATCCATACAGCATTAATCCTGAGGAAAATGCTCCATAGATTACATATTTTAAGGCCGACTCATTTGATCGCCGCTCGGACTTAAGGTATCCTGCTAAGATAAAAGACATTATGGATACTGTTTCAATCGCTAAGTATAGCAGAATGATATCTACAGCAGATACCATCAAAAACATTCCAAAGACCATAATAGCCAGCAAGACAAAATATGCACCTACATGGTAATTGGTGAATTCTTTATTATATCTACTAATTATAACCACAAGAATTGATGCCATCAAGATTAAAAATTTGAAATATATCGCAAACGGATCACGCGTGACCATATCGATGAACAGCGTAGTTACATTTTGTGGATTATGCGACAAAATAGTAATTAATGAGATAATTAATCCACCCAAAATCCAATTCCCTGTAAGGAACGATTTTTTCTTGGAATAGAATAAGTCAGCTATTATACTAATCAAGATCGTTGCGACTAATATTAGCTCCGGAATGAAAAATTTAATGCTGTGAAGATTGCTCATTGCACTCACTATACTAGAAAATCCCTACTGTTGCACCGAGATTAACAACATGTTCAATGATTCCCGAAACAGTTGCACTGATTACATTCAAGAAAGGTGCAGGATAAACACCGAATATAAATGTAATAATTGCCAAAGGAATGAGTGTGAACAGTTCTCGTCCGGTAATTTCAGGCATATCGCTATATTTTTCGTTCAATTTTCCAAAAAATATTTTTTGATAAGCACGTAAGAAATAGGCTGCATTTATCAGTATACCTAAAGTACCAATTATCACTATTGTGCGGAATACAGGAAATGCTCCGACAAAACACATGAATTCACTAATGAATCCTGATAAAGCTGGCAAGCCAAGTCCTGCAAAAAACGCAACTGCAGTTACACCGGCATAGATCGGCATTTGTTTTGCTAATCCGCCGAAACCGGCTATTTCTCGGTGGTGTGCCCGATCATAAACCACTCCGGCTATAATAAATAACATTGCCGATATTGTACCATGATTAAACATTTGGAAAATTGCACCACTCATTCCAGCTTCGGCTGCAGCGTAATTATTTCCGTTGGCAGCTCCGGCGGCAATGATTGCTGCCATGCCCATTAAGGCATACCCTAAATGATTTATACTGGAATATGCCACCATTTTCTTCAAATCTGTTTGTGCTAAAGCAGCCAAGCCGCCCCAAATCACATTAATGACTCCAAGTACTGCCAATGCTCCTGCAAACCACCAAACAGCTTCTGGTAACATTCCGTAATTAACACGCAGCATGCCGTAAAGTCCCATTTTTAATAATACACCTGCAAGTATCACTGATATTGCTGTGGGAGCTTCTACGTGAGCAAGCGGTAGCCAAGTATGGAAAGGAAATACGGGTACCTTGATTGCAAAACCGATAAATAATAATATCCATATTACTTTGATAGCACTCATTCCCCACCATAGAATACCATTTAGTGCTTCGGGAGCAGTGTGCATCAGGGTTATCATGTCAAAGGTTTGACCACAAGTAAAGTACAATGCTAAAATTGCAATCAGCATTAACACCGAACCGACTAAAGTAAATAGGAAAAACTTAATAGCTGCATAGACTCTTTGCGGACCGCCCCACATACCAATCAAGAAGTACATTGGCAACAGCATCACTTCCCAAAATACATAAAATAAGAAAAAATCAAGTGACAGGAAAACTCCCATCATACCTGTATCTAATAGTAAAAATAATGCAAAGAAACCTTTCACTGCCCGCTTGGTATGCCAACTAACAAAAATTGCTAAGAATGATAGTAGAGGTGTGAGCACGACCATTGGTAAACTTAATCCATCAACACCTAATGTATAAAAAATATTAAAGGACGGAATCCAATAGTATCTCTCCATGAATTGAATTCCACCGCTGGTTTTATCAAATTGCATCCATAATAAAATTGCCAGGAATAATTGCATTCCGGTGGCAACGGCAGCAATTATTTTAATTACCTCAACTTTGTCTCTTGGGACAAAAGCAATGCCAAGCATTCCAATGATCGGTATCCAAACAAGCAGACTTAAAATATTTAAATCCATAATAATTCCTCTGAAATCTTAATTTTATATCTTATCATAACATTTGTATTATCAATAAGATGACTACCGCTAATGCGGCAAATAATACATAATTTTGAATTTTCCCAGTTTGTAATTTTCTCAACGAATGTCCCATTCTTTGAGTATTCCTTCCAAAACTATCAACAATTCCTTGGTCAAGCCCTTCATAATCGGCTATTCCAACAATTTTGGCAAACCATTCAGTCACTCTTCCAAATCCATTTACAACATACTTATCATATATCTCCCAATCTAAATATGCTACTAAGTCAGCTAATTTCAAGAATGGTTGATATAAAATTTTGTCATACAATTCATCTATATAATATTTGTTGAAAGATAAATTGTAGAGCGGTTTTAAACGTTTTGCCCATGCTTCGGCGGAAATAACCTTTTTAAAATACATTAACCAAGCTAATAATAATCCTAAGCCCGCTACTATCAGCGAGGTGATCATTGCCGGATAATGACTATGGTGCAAACTTTCTTCGATTTCGTGAACTGATGGATTAAGATTTCCTGGCACCAATGATTCTTGCGGTTCAACTAATGCAGAGAACCATCCTTGTCCTGACAGTGGATTTACATTTGGCAAAGTGTAGAATATAAATATGCTCAATATACTTAGAACAACTAATGGAATTAGCATCGCTTTGGGCGATTCTTTAATTCGTTCAAATATTTTTGGTTTTTGCGGTTCATTATGGAAAGTTAAGAAAATCATCCTAAACATATAAAAGGCTGTAATAAGTGCTGCTCCAAATCCAAAAAATAGCAAAATGTGGTGTGAATGAGTCCGCTCAACCAAAGCTAATGTACCTGCCAAAATCGCATCTTTAGACAGGAATCCTGAAAATAGCGGCACACCTGAGATAGCCAAAGAAGAGATTACCATTGCCCAGTAAGTAATTGGCATTTTCGAATGTAAGCCACCCATATTTCGCATATCTTGGGCATCGGTTTTGTGGTCTTTTAGCTCATGCAGTGAATGGTGCATTCCATGAATTACACTTCCAGCTCCATAAAACAAATTGGCCTACTCAACCCTTAGTCAGCTCGGTTACATGATTTTAGCAATTGGAACCGGAGCTTACACAGCGGCACTCTTCCATCTTGTAATTCATGCCATGTTCAAGGCCAATACTTGCTTAATATCTGTGCGCGTTATTGCAATCGTAGCAGCAAAAAACGCTGTAAATCCGCCAATATAAGCAATTATAATCAATGCATCCGGAGTTAGTAGTGGGAATACCCGTACCATCATAAATACACCGGCTGCAACCATTGTAGCGGCATGTATCAATGCTGAAACGGGAGTTGGACCTTCCATGGCATCGGGCAACCAAATATGTAATGGGAATTGAGCAGATTTTCCAACCGCGCCCATGAATAATCCGATGCCAGCCAAAGTGAGTAAAGTACCTGTGATTTTACCATCGGCTACTCCGGTAAAAATATCACCATAGGAAAATGAGCCAATTGCCGTAAATAATAACATTATTCCGATAAAAAATCCGATATCTCCAACACGGTTTGTTAAAAATGCCTTCTTCCCCGCATTGGCAGCCGAATCTTTTTCAAACCAAAATCCGATCAATAGATATGAACTTAATCCGACTAGTTCCCAACTCATATATAATAACATTAAGCTGTTGGCAAGTACAATACCGTTCATGCTGAAAGTAAATAATGACAGATAGGCATAGAATCTAGAATAGCGTGGATCGCCCTCCATATACTTCAGTGAAAATATGTGGCTCGCCGAAGAGATAATCGAAACCACTAAAAGCATTATTATCGTGATATTATCAACCAAAAAGCCCATCGATATTTTAAAATTCGCAGTTTCAAGCCAAGTGAATGAAAAATCCTGTTTGAAATGCGGATTGTAATTCATCAACATTCCGGCAAATAATGCCAATGATAATATCAATGTGGCAAGCACCGCACCAATCGATACCCAATCGCCTTGGCGTGGCAAACGTTTACCAATAAATATTTGAATACCAAAAGCAATCAGCGGCAAAAAATAGATCAATAAAGTATATTGTAAGAAAATATTCATTGTTTCATTTGCTGAGCTTCATCCACATTGATGGACTTGAAATTTTGATATAGATTGATAATGATCGCCAAAGCAACTGCCACCTCGGCTGCGGCTAAAACAATTACAAATATTGCAAAAATATGACCGGTTAAATTCATTCCTCCAAAACGCGCAAAAGCAATAAAGTTGAGATTTGCAGCATTTAGAATAAGTTCAATTCCCATTAAAATTGCAATTGCGTTACGCCTTGTAATTACTGCAAACATCCCTAAGGAAAACAGTATAGCTGCCAATGTTAAATAAATTTGTAAGGAATCCATCAGCTTTCTTTCCTTGCTAAGACTGCCGCACCAATTAGTGCCCCAAGCAATAATACCGAAGCAACTTCAAATGGTAAGAGAAAATCAGTCATCAAGAGTGTCCCAATGCTATGTACCGTCTGCACCGGTTCCTCAGATGAGATCTCCAACCATGGGGTTATATTTATCATCCAAGCTAATCCAACAAATAATGCAAGGACAATCAACGCCCCCACACCTCTTTGGATGTTTGCATGGGATATTTGAACAGATGTGATTCTATGCGTAAGCATAATACCAAATAATAATAAAATTAAAATTCCACCGATATAAATCATGACTTGGGTTCCTGCCAGAAAATCTGCCCATAGAAATATATACATTGTAGCAACACCTAATAATGTAACTAGTAAAGCGATTGCAGCATATACCAAATTTTTAGATAAAACCACCATACTTGCCGCAGCAATCGTCATTGCAACAAAAAACCAAAATATAATATTGATCATTTCGTTAAAATCTCCTGTTGATCCGGTGGAGGAGTTGTGAGTCTTTTTATATCTTTTTTACTGACATTGGCAAATTTGAATATCAAATCATTCCTATCATATTGTGAATACTCATAATCAAGCGGTTGTTTTTCAGAATTCGGACCACCCGTCATAAAAATACAATCTTCCGGGCAGGGATATACGCATAGATTACAGAACATACATTCAGTCATATCAATATCAAACCGCGAAACAAGCAATTTCTTGGTTGTACCATTTGAGGTTTGCCCAAGATCTGTATCTTTCGGAAGTTTTAAAGCATCTATTTTGATACATCCAACAGGGCAGGCTCTTTCACATTTTCGGCAACCGATACAATCATTGATGTCAACATGCAATTTGGAACGTATGATATTATAATTTTTAAAATCAAAACCGATATTTCGCTCCGGTCTTGGCCATTTTTCTTCCGGATACTGCAAAGTTACATTTCCTTTTCGGGCTTTAAACATATGCTTCAATGTAATTCCCAATCCGGTTAAAAGGGTTTTCACTGTCTGCCATATATTTTGAAAATATTTTTTCATTCTATCCAACAATTAACGTCCAAATCGCGACGCCAAATAAATTAAACAATGCAATTGGTAATAAAATTTTCCATGCAACAGTCATCAATTGATCAACGCGTAATCTTGGAAATGTCCAACGAAACCAAATCATTATAAAAATTACTGCGGTCATTTTTGTTAAGAACCAAAACAGCCCCCACCAAGCCCCTTCCATCGCACCTTGAAGCAGGCTTTGCCACCCACCTAAGAATGCAACTACCGTAACTCCGCTTACAACTAACATATTTCCATATTCACTCAAGAAGAAGAATGCCCACCGCATACCGGAATATTCAGTGTGGAATCCCGCAACAAGTTCCGATTCCGCTTCGGGAATATCAAATGGAGTCCTGTTTGTTTCCGCCACACCAGCGATGAAATAGATAAAGAAAGCTAAAAATGAAAAAGGATTATTAAAAATATTCCAATTCGGCAGGAATCCCCATATTGTTCCGGCTTGACTTTCGATGATGCCTTGCATACTTAAAGTTCCGGCCAGTAATAATACTGCAACTAAGGATAGTGCCGCAGGAATCTCGTAACTGATAATTTGCGCTGCTGATCTCATCCCGCCATATAATGACCATTTATTGTCAGATGACCAGGCAGCCAAGATAATACCTATCACACCAAATGAACTGACGGCAAGGATATAAAATATCCCTATATTCATATCTGCAGCAATTAATGCTGGACCGAATGGCATCGCTGCCAATGCGATAAATGCCCCTAAGAAAATAATAAAGGGAGCGGTTATAAATAATTTTTTATCGGCAGCTTTAGGAATAATATCTTCTTTCAGGATCAGCTTAATTGTATCCGCAACTGTCTGTAATAAACCCCATTTCGCGGCATGCAAACCGGGTCCCTGCCCCATAGGACCAATCCTATCCTGCATAAATGCTGAAATTTTTCTTTCGGCATAGACAGCCACCAAGGCGTTTACTGCCATAATTGCAAAAATAACTAGCGCAGCTATTAGTACTGCTATAATGAATAGAACAATAATATTAAAAGGAAGCCAAGACTGAAACCATAGTATTAAATTGTCAATCGTCATCGGTCAATCTCGCCTAAAACAATATCCAAACTTCCCAATATAACTAAAACGTCTGAAAGCATCCAGCCGGTAGAAATTTCACTTAAAGCACTTAAGGCGGTAAAAGCTGGTGAACGCATTTTAATTCTTAATGGTGTTGGGGTCCCATCACTGATGATATAATATCCCAAATCACCTCTTGGGGACTCGGTCCGAAAATAAATTGAACCTTTTGGCGGACGTACTTTTTTGGGTAACGCTTCATGCACATCACCCTTACGCGGCATTTTATCTAATGCCTGACGAATGATTTTTACACTCTCTTTCATTTCTTCTGCGCGTACCCAATATCTGTCCCAGCAGTCTCCTACTGAGCCCATTAATCCCTTGCCAACGGGTATGTTGAATTTAAATCTATCATAAATTGAGTAGGGCTCGTCTTTGCGTAAATCCCATTTAACACCGGAACCGCGTAAATTCGGACCGGTTACACCGTAATCAATTGCAACTTCTTTGGGCATTGTACCAACATCGGCACTTCTTTCAATAAAAATTTTATTGTACGATAAAATATTATGGTATTCATTTATATTTTTTTCAAATTCATCTAAAAATCGATAGGATGCTTCCATGAATCCAACCGGTAGATCATGCGAAACACCGCCAACCCACATATAATTGTAAAGTAAGCGAGCACCACACGTGAGCTCGAATAAATCCAAGATCCGCTCACGATCGCGAAACATATATAAAAACGGTGTATAAGCGCCAACATCCAATCCAAATGTTCCCAATGCCAATAAATGACTGGCAATGCGATTATATTCAGCCATAATTACCCTGATATACTCAACCCGTTCCGGTACTTGGATTTCCATCATTTTCTCTACAGCAAGAACATAACCAAAATTATTGTTCATAGCTGCTATATAATCACAACGGTCAGTAAAAGGGATTACTTGTTCGTAACTTAAGTTTTCACAATGTTTTTCAAAACAGCGATGCAGATATCCGATCACCGGCGTTATCTCAGATATGATTTCACCGTCAGTTTTAACTTTTAAGCGTAGAACACCATGTGTACTCGGATGCTGCGGTCCGATGTTTAAAGTCATTTCATCGGCTTTGATCAATCCCATCCTTTTCTCACCTTTGGTACTTTCATACCATTATAAGTCGCCGGTGTCTTGTAATCTTTCCTTAGAGGCCAACCTTTCCAATCATCCGGCAAAAGCATTCGGCGTAAATCGCGATGACCTTTAAACCAGATACCATACATATCATAAACTTCCCGCTCTAACCAATCAGCTCCACGCCAAACCTGTTCAACTGATGGAATGCTTGGGTTTTTACGCTCAACAGCGATGCGGATTTCAATCTTATGTTTTAACTTCATGGAATGGAAATTGTAGCGAACTTCTAATTCCTTATCTTCCCCTAAATCCACACCGGTAATGCATTGACATGAATCAAACTTAAGTTCAGTATCATTTTTGATATATTTTGCAATTTCCAACCACTGCTCTAATCTAAGCTGAATAAAATCATTTTGTGCTTCTTCCGATACTACAACAGCACCGGGAAAACTCGCTTCAATTAATTCACTAACTTTTTGATTGATAATCATTTTTTCTTCGTGAGTGGACGTTCTTTTCTGATTTTATCTTGAAGTTTCAGCAATCCCTCAATCAGCGATTCAGGTCTTGGGGGACATCCGGGAATATAAACATCCACCGGGATTATTTGGTCAACACCTTTTAATACATGATAACCATTCCTAGAATAAGGACCACCGCTATTTGCGCAGCTACCCATTGAAATGACATATTTGGGGTCTGCCATTTGATCGTATAATAATTTTACTCGCGACGCCATTTTTAGAGTTACCGTACCAGCTACGATCATCACATCGGCTTGACGCGGTGAGGATCGCGGCATCATCCCAATACGCTCCAAGTCGTGTCGGCTGGCAGCCGTAGCCATCATTTCGATTGCGCAACAAGCCAAACCAAATTGAAAATACCATGCAGAAGTAGATCTTGCCCAACTGAGCAATTGATCGATTTTTGCGGTTATTACATTATCTTCAAATCTGTCTTCTAAAAAACCCATCTATGTTTAGGCTTCCTCTTTTGTTAATTTTTTATATCTGCCCTGACCATACTTAACTTTATATTTCACCCAATCTAAATCTCCCTTTTTCCATACATATATCAACCCCACGATCAGGATAAGCAAGAATATCGCCATTTCAACAAAAGCAAGCCAACCGAGTTCTTTATATACAACAGCCCAAGGAAATAAAAATAAAACCTCAACATCAAATATAATAAATATCAATGCGATCACATAATAACGAATATTAAACTGAACCCAAGAAGATCCCTCTACTTCCTCTCCGCATTCATAAGTTGACAATTTATTTTTTGAAGGTCGGGCCGGAGATAATATCTTTGCTAATAGGAGCGCAGCAGTGAGTAACACTGCCCCGATTATGATAAACAAAAATATTGTTCCAAAGTCTCTATACATTATCTGGATTAGTCATTGAAGTTTCGAATTTAGAGCTTTGCATTTTCAGCAGTCAAGGCAAAGTTAAATTTTTCATGAATAATATCGAAAAAATGTAAATTTGATTTTGTTTCGAACGTTCCTAACTCGATAAATTCCTTATACTATGAAACTAATAAATTCAATTCTTGTAAAAATATTATCGCATTTACCCAAATGGATTGTCAAACCTTTTGCCTCACCCTACGTAGCCGGTGTTACCGTAGATGATGCCGTAAAAACCGTAAAGATGCTCAATGAAAAAGGGTTTGTTGCCACCGTCGATATACTCGGTGAGCACGTCCGGTCCAAAGAGGAATCGTATAAAATCAGGGATGCTTATCGTGCGCTTTATGATAGGATTGCATTGGAAAAATTAAATGCAAATATATCTCTTAAACCTACACACTTAGGTATGGAAATTGATACAGCTTTGGCTGAGAGTAATCTTCTGAGTGTGTTAAAAAAAGCCAAAGAACACAATAACTTCATGCGAATTGATATGGAAAATTCTCCCTATACCGATTCCACAATCCATATTTATCAGAAATGTTTAGAAACATATGATAAGGTGGGAACGGTTTTGCAATCCTACTTACGCCGCACTGCAAGTGATATTAACAATCTTAATTCCAACAAATTCAACTGTCGAATCTGTAAAGGTATTTATCGCGAATCTGAAAAAATAGCATTTCAGAAGAAAGATGAAATTCGCGAACAACTCTTTGAAGATGTTAAAGCAATTCTCAATGGCAATGGATATGTTGCAATAGCAACCCATGACATTCCTTTAATCGACAAAATTGATAACTGGATCACCGAGAATAAAATTCCCAAAAAACGTTTTGAGTTTCAAGTATTATACGGTGTTCCTATGGGCAATAAATTACAGGAATTGTTGAAGAAAGGTTATAAAGTTCGCAATTATGTTCCGTTTGGGGAAGCGTGGTTTGATTACTCAATTCGCCGACTAAAAGAAAATCCAAATATAATGTGGTATGTTTTGGGTAACATTTTCAAGAAATAGTCATCAAACCTATAATTAATAACGGAACCACATTATGAATGAAAAAGAAACTATCCAGAAAATTTTAGAAATGAAGACTATTGCGGTGGTAGGACTATCACCCAAACAAGATCGACCGAGCTACAGGGTGGCACAATATCTGCAAAGTGTCGGTTATAAAATAATTCCGGTCAATCCCGGCCACCCTGAAATATTTGGCGAAAAATCGTACCCCACCTTGAAGGACATACCCGTTAAAGTGGATGTTGTCGATGTATTTCGCAAACCCGAGCATGTAATGCCAATAACTGAAACGGCAATTCAAATTGGCGCAAAAGCGATTTGGTTTCAGGATGGAGTGATCAACAAAGAAGCTGCAAAATTAGCAGAAGATGCCGGTTTATTGGTTGTGATGGATGATTGTATGCTACGGCAACATCAAGCGATTGGAGACCCGAACTACGCTCCGCATTGTGAGATTTAAGTTAGTGAATTATTATTGTAGAATAGTGAATTGGTTTAGTCTGAAGAACCTTGCGAAGGTTTGTATCGACTGCAATTTATAAATTAATATGTATAGTAATATTTCAAGGAATAACCTTCGCAAGGTTGATCCATTTTTTACGAGGTTGTCATACCTGCTTTCGCGGGTATGACAGAATTACTTCATCAACACCATCTTCTTTGCCCTGCTCAAATACAATTACCTGGATTTAATTGGTATAATTTTATTGTAGCTGTTATTGTAATTGCTTTGGCTTATTATTTAATTAATTCTGCTTCTAAGAAGAAGTTTATTAAGAAAAAAGTTAGGAAAAAGAAGAAGTGATTATTTAACTAAAGAAATTTTTCCAATATATCCTTAGACAATTCTAGAGAATTGCTACAATGCTGTTTTAAATTTCTTGAAGAACTACCTTTAAAATAAACATTTTCTACTTTTTTATTTCTATTCTTTATTGAATGAACTGCTGGTACAAAATCGCCATCTCCTAAAACTAAAATTGCTACATCAAAAGTATCATATGCTGAACCATCAACCATATCAACTGCCATGTGTATATCATCTTCTTTAATAATATAATAGTGTTTATTAGTTCCTTTTATATTTCTCTTTAATAACTTACATAAAACTAAGTGAAATTTCGGTATATTTTTTAATCTATTAAAAAAGTCCTTTTGGCTTTTAAATTTGTTTTGATCAAAGTTTTTATCAAGTCTGGCATTATAATAATAAATATCAACCAAATTCCTTTTCTTAGCTAAATAGTTAGCAAATTTATTAAAATCAAAATCTAGTAATCTTTTCTTTTTTCCAAACAATTTTCTTAGACCAAAATAAAAATTATTACCATCAATAAAAATAGCCACTCTTCGCATTTATAAAAATGCCCATCCCTTGCAGAGCAAGGATGAGCGTATATGGTAATAATAATCTTATTATATTTAAATATCTTTTGATTATTTAACTAAAGAAATTTTCTTTGACTGAGCATAACCATCAGAAGTTTTAAGATTAACTATATAATTTCCTGAAGGCAAGTTGGAATCGTTAAAATTCTCTATATAAGCTCCAGGTTCTTTTATCCCTTTTTCTAAGTTTTTAATATGTCTTCCTTTAATATCATATAAATCTAAAGAAATATTCGCTTGCTTATCTAAATTATAAGGAATTATAGTACTTGGATTAAATGGATTTGGATAATTTTGTCCTAAAGAATAATGTTCTGGAATATTTTTATTTTTTTCACCACCAACTGCTAAAGTTGTTTTATCTACTACCATATTAGGATTTATATAAGTCATTTCTCTGTTACCAACAGAATCAATATGTAAATAGACTGCTGGAACTAATCTGGGTTGGTCAACCACTCCACCATTGTAGGCGGATTCAAAGTCATGAACACCAAATACGCTTAATTTACTATTATAAGGAATGCTCCAGTCCACTCCAGGTTCTATAATCTTTCCATCTTGAGGTTCTAAGAAGAGCCAATCATCAACATCATTTAGATTAGTTCCTGTAAAAATTGAACTAATTCCGTGATTAAATATTCCGTTGTCAGAATGAACTCTTGTTATATATATTGGAAGATTGAATAAACCATTATAATTCATTTCATATTTTGAATGAATTAAACCAAAATCATCCCTATTTGGGCTGTAACCATTACCAGTAAGAAAATCTCCTACAGAAGCATTATCTGAATTAAATCTTGTTTCAATATCTTGGCTTCTTGGATCACTATTTGGAATAAATTCATAATTATTCAACTCAGTCATGATCGGATAAATCTTACTTACCCAATCTTTCTTTTCTTCAGTAGTAGATCTCCAATATTCTGCAGGCATATATTGCCTGTTTCCATTTAAATATTCTTCTAAAACTTGTTTATCTTGAGCTGTTGATTGTTGTCCATCTGCATCAACATCAGAATAAAAATTCTGCATTGTATTCATAGCTGTTAAATCATCTGCATCAACATCTCCATCTTGGTCAACATCACCACTACCATAACTTCCAAAATAATTAACAACCTCATTTTTAGGAGAAAATGCATCATACCAAGGATACCAATCAGGAATTTGAGCCTTTAATTTATTAGGTAATATAGTTGAAACTACTATTGCTGAACCTACTAGTAACCTTTTAACTAAACCACTAATTTTCATATTGTAACCACTATAAGAGAGTATTTAAAGATTGCTGTTGTCTGGGAAAGACAAGAATAAAAATCAATTTATTTTACTCCTCTCCGCGGATTCCCCAGTTCATTTTATTGCGTAGGGTTTGGTAATAACTGCAGTCCTCAAAATCTATAAATTTAATTGCATACTTACCCTTGCGAACTTTTAGAACCGCATCATAGTTGAAGTCATGAAAAACCTGTCCATCTAAGGTTACTCCAATGTTTTCGGCAGGATCTACAGGAAAGGTTATTTTTATTTCTGAAGTGTCAGGAACTACCAATGGTCTTGAAGTAAGCGAATGCGGACATATCGGTGTTACGATGATTGATTTAACGGTTGGTTCAACAATCGGTCCGCCGGCAGATAATGAATAAGCTGTAGAACCGGTTGGTGTTGCTACAATTATTCCATCGGCTTTATATTTGCCGATAAAGCCATTGTCCGCCTCCACCATACAGGTAACCATTCGATGTGTTTTACCATTATCAACCACAACGTCGTTTAAAACGTGAGATGTAATTGTCTTTCCGTTAGCCGACATTTCAGCTTCAAGAACCATATGTTCGCTGACAGAAAATTTTCCTGCAACAACTTGATCAAGTCTGTTATATAAATCAGGCAGGATTACTTTTGCCAAAAATCCAAGATCACCCAAATGTATTCCTAAAATTGGCGTATTGCGAGGCCCGACTGCCCGCGCGGTTGATAAGAGTGTACCATCACCCCCCAAAGTAAGGATGAAGTCCATATTTATGAAATCGTCCGCACTATTTATAATTGGATGCCCAGTTTGATTAGATTTTTCAGCAATTCTAGTTGTTATATACGGAGTTAAATCATGCTTTTTAGCCCAATCAAGAATGCCGGGTAAAGTATCCCAAAATTTTGGTTTTTCTGTATTACCCCAAATCGCGAATTTTTTTGATTTATTCACTTTAGATCCTTTAATTCAAAGGAATTATCAGATTTTTTTATTAACTCTCTAATTTTTTGATCGGCATCATCCAACTTATTTCGGCAAGTTTCACTTAATTTTATCCCTTCTTCAAACAACTCTAAACTATTTTCCAGTGTCTCTTGGCCAGACTCAAGCTGGTTTACAATTTCTTCTAATTTTTTAAATACTTCTTCAAATACAATGTCTTTTTTCTTGTTAGTCATAATCTAAATTACACAAATTGTTTAATTCATTGTTTGGTTTTTAAATCTCGTATTTTTGAGGCAATAAATGAACCCTTTGAAGTTAGTAACTCAAATTCATGCCCTGCATCAACATCAGCTGAAGTTCTTATTATTGTTCTGTTTCTTACCTTATAGGCGACCGAGTAGCCTCGTTCTAATACCGCTTTGGGATTTAAAGCCGCTAATTTTTCTGTCAGAGGTTTTAATTTCATTCCCAAAATATTCTGATTCTTTAGTATCTCAACCATTAGACGATTTGATATTTTTTTTAGTTCGTTTTTCTGTAATTTAATAATATTCTGAGGTTGCTGTCTTGAATGCCGATTGATCAATTCATCAGTAGTTTGCCATTTTCTTTCAATTAAATTTTTAATATATGATTCAAATCTTGCTTTATACCTATTAATATTGTCTTGAATATCTGTAATTGATAAACTAACTATCTCAGCAGCAACTGACGGTGTTGGAGCCCGCCTATCAGCCACCATATCTGAAATTGAATAATCAGTTTCATGCCCAACGGCTGAGATTATCGGGATGGCAGAAGTACTAATCGCCCTAGCGACTATTTCCTCATTAAATGGCCATAGATCTTCCAAAGAACCACCGCCGCGCCCTAAAATTATAACATCAATTTCGCCAAACTCATTCAACTCTTTGATTGCCTGCACAATATCTAATGCGGCTTCATCACCCTGTACTTTGGTGGGACGCAAAACTAAATTAACAAATGGAGCACGCCTTTCTAAAATTTGAAATATATCTTGGACAGCAGCACCGGATTGACTTGTTATAATACCAACTTGCTTTGGAAATTTCGGCAATTCCTTTTTTCTTTCGACCTCGAACAATCCCTCTTCCACTAATTGCTTTTTTAGGGCTTCAAAGGCTAAATACAGGGTGCCGATACCTGACGGTTCTAATTGCGTAAGAATTATTTGGTATTGACCTCTTTGTTCATAGACAGAAATTCTACCATTTGCCAATACCTGCATTCCGTCTTCCGGTTTGAATCTTAAATATTGATTAAATCCTTTAAACATCACTGCCTTAATTTCTGCTGCATCATCTTTTAAAGTGAGATACATGTGACCGGAATAATGATGTTTTAAATTAGATATTTCACCCGAAATCCAAATATCTTCAAATTGACCTTCAAGAATATTTTTAATTTGAGAGGTTAATTGGCTAACTGAAATTGCTTGATTTACATCTATCATTATGGAATTTAAAATTTCTATTTTATGATACCTGAACTGCTACTACTACAATTCCCCCGATATCCTAATTCCCTAATCATCAATGTTTGGAGAACCGGCTCTAACCCAACAGGTGTACCAAAAGGAAGCAATTCGTTCGGCGGATTTATTCAATCTATCGTGAACAATATCTGATATCAAGGTATACAAAACCGATAAATATTCATCCTCAAATGATAGGGCTTCATATGTATTAAGGCTGTCTGCCTGTATCTTCGTAAATGGGGCGCGTGCCACTGAATCTGTGTGTAGTATTTGTTTATGTACTCCGAAAGATTCCTTTACAATCGTAAACGTCATTTCCAAAGGATCATTTATAATTACCGCTTCGTTTAACGGCTCAATATAGGTTACATATTGCTGAACCATCGGTGTTTCCCATCGGAAGTGAACACCGTCATTTCCGCTAAGTTGACCATTATAATTTGCGCAAGTATGTAAGGGCATATGAATATCAGCGATATAATGACTTAATGCAGCCATTGTGAATATTGATTCTTCCCACTTCCTTGCTCTAAATAATTCTGTCAACCGATTACAGTAATCTTCAATATTCCATGGTGCTATTCCAAAATGATTAATATTTTCCTCACCAAATTTCGAATATAAACTGTCAAAATTTCTTGGAATATTGTCAAATGGATATTCGTCATACAAATCGGCATCAATAAAATGCCGATAGCCTTCATTTGAATCAACCGCTTTCCAAAAATCAGGATCAGCAGCATGATAGGATAAATTATCAATATTTTTTAACAGGAATTCGCCGAATACGCCCGGTACTGCCGGAACGGCAGCTCGAGTGATTCGGCGATGAACATCATATCCCCAACCAAACAGTTGAGATACTGTAAAAGTTAATTGGATGATAATTATATAGACGGCAATTCGCCGCATACTTCAACTCCTATTTGTTTTTCTTATGTCTATTAGCGCGTAAACGTTTTTTACGTTTATGGGTATTCATTTTGCGCTTTTTGCGTTTTTTACCGCTTGGCATTCATTCTCCTTAATCATTTCAAATTGTTCAATACTTTAAGTCGCATTTTTTTTGCAGGTTTAAAAGTCGGAACATATCGTTCCTCTAAATATATCGTTTCACCTGTTCCGGGATTACGTGCTTTTTTTGGTAGTCGGTGTTTAACCGCAAATGTACCAAATCCACGTAATTCCACACGTTCGTTCTTCGCTAATGCATCAATTATCAAAGCCATAATTCCGTTCATTACGGTTTCAGTCTCAACCTTGGTCAATCCAGTAGCGCCAGATACGCTATCTACTATTTCTTGTTTGGTCATTTTCTACTCCTATTGCCAAATATATGCCGGTTCGACTCCAATTCGGCTTCCAAGATTTTGTTTTATTTCACTAAAAAATAAATCAAATATTGATTTACGTTTTGTCCTAACTTCAACTTTTTTAGGTTTACCTTTTATTCCGCCTATTTGTCCCGCTATAGCGATAGCATCTTCAAAAGTGCCAATCGTGTCTATCAGGGCCAACTCTAAAGCTTGATTCCCGGTAAATATTCTTCCATCCGCTAATTTGCGTACTTCATCAACAGATAAATTTCGTGCTTCAGCAACAGCCTGAATAAATTGGGTATGTTGATCATCAATAACTGACTGAAAATATTCGCGATCCGCCTGACTTACAGGTCGAGATGGAGAACCCGAGTCTTTTAAAGCACCACTTTTCACCGTTTCTATGTGTAAACCAATTTTATCAAACAATTCCTTAAACACCGGATAATCTAAAATCACCCCAATGCTTCCAACAATCGATCCATGGTTTGCTACGATCATTTCGCTTTCGAGAGCGGCATAATATGCTCCGGAGGCAGCAGCATTATCCACAGATACAATAATAGGCACCTTTCCTTTTAAATCTTTAACCTTTTCATAAATCTCTTGCGACGCACCAACTACACCGCCACCACTATTAATACGTAATACGATTGCCTTGATATCGGACCTTTCTGAGTATTCAGATAATTGTTTATTAACTTCTTCCGACGATAGAATCAATCCTTCTAAACGGACAATACCGATTTTATCGCCTCCCAAAAATCCACTACTTGATCCGCCTGAACTAAAGATACGGAATATAAAGAATAATATGATTATTGCCCCAATGCTTATCCAAATCCAACGATTGGGAGAGATCTGTTTTGAAGATGATCTCAACTTCTCTTTATCCATAAAGTTAATTTTTGTCCGGGATGAATATATTCACCATATTTTATACCATTCCAACTTCTTATCTCCCTGGCTTGAACTCTGTAATTTCCGGCAATTTGACCAAGCGTATCACCCTTTTTTACAGTATAAATCTCTTTAACAGCACCGGAAGGCGCTTGATTAGAGCCACTACTATAACTTACATTAACTCCACCCCTAACAGGTATTGTTAATAATTGTCCGGCCTTAATATTATGTCGATTTCTAATTTTATTTACCGAAGCAATGTCATGAATAGATACATTATATTTTCTTGAGATTGATCCCAAATTCTCACCGCTACGAACTCTATGTGTCACGTATTGTGGTGCAAATCGTTTTGACTCGGGTAAAGCCTTATAATTTTTTTCAAATAATTCTTTTTTACCGACCGGTATTTTTAGATTGTATGTTGAAACAGGTGTTGCTGATTGTCTTAATTCCGGATTGTACTGTTGTAATGCACTCAAAGATATACCTGCTGATTGGGCTAATATTGAAAGATCGGCACTTTTCTCAATTTCAACAATATCATATTTCCATGGATTATTTATGGGGTTATTAAAGCCATAGATCTCAGGATTTTTACCGATTATAGCAGCAGCTAGAAAGAACGGAACATAATTTCGTGTTTCGCGTGGTAACGAGTGCAATTGCCAAAAATCTGATGTTTGATGCAGTTTTTGAGCTCTCGATATTCTGCCGCTCCCCGCATTATAAGCTGCTAGAGCCAAATACCAATTATCAAATTGCCCCTTAAGTTCGATTAAATATTTACACGCAGCATGGGTAGATTTTTCAATATCTCTCCGTTCATCAATATACCAATCTCGATTCAAATCGAAGCGGATTCCTGTACCATAAATAAATTGCCACATACCGGAAGCTGCCGCACGGGAATGTGCTTTAGGATTTAATCCCGACTCTATCATTGCGAGGTATATTAATTCCTCCGGTAATGAATATTGTTTGAGAATACTTTGTATTAGCTCATTATATACACCATACCGCTCTAAATATATCTCAAATTGCTTTCTCCCTTTTGACTGAAAATATTGAATATATTGTTCTACTTGATTGTTTGTTATAAGGGGAATATGACCGGCCCGATCATCCAGAACTGTGTACTTAGAATTTCCAATTTCTACCTCAATCGGTTCTTTGAGAGCAGTTACTTCATAGCGTAGTCTCTCCGCTGTGAATGATACATCGGACGCTACTAAAGTAGTTAAACGCTTGGTATAAACATCAACTAAGGTAGCTTCATATCTATCAAATTCTTCTCTATCATCAGCATTCATCTCGCCAAATTGATCGGCTTCCATTAGCAATTCAAAGATTCGGTCGAGATTATAAATAACTTCATTCGTATCTTGATGTACATCAGCGATCACGGCATCAGTTAAGTAAACTTTAACATCTCTTAATAATTGCGGTAAGCGATCCACTGAATTGGAATATCCGTTTCCATTTAATTGAATGGTATTGTTCATTCTGGCAGGATCAACATCAGTTAGATTGTCTTGCGCCTTTAGGTTAACTAAAGAAATTGTTATTATTATGAATCCTGTAAGTAGTCTAATCATAAGCTATTTAGCGGAACAGCAACGCCGAAGTTAAGTGAGTCGATAAGGTTAAACAAGCTTAAAATATCCTATCTATCAAGTATTTTTTCAACTAATTGGGATGTTCCGTATCCTTTTAAAAATGGTATTATTATTACACGACCTCCCCAGCCTTCAACTTCATCGGCGCCTACTATCGAGCGATGGTCGTAATCCCCGCCTTTTACTAATATATCCGGTTTAAGTTCACAAATTAAATTAAGGGGTGTGTCTTCATTAAATATTATAACCAAATCAACCATTTCCATTGCATTTAGAATTATGGCACGATCCTGCTCAGATTGATATGGTCGAGGTTCTCCTTTGATCCGCTTAACCGATATGTCACTATTTAATCCAATAATTAATATGTCCCCCAATAGTTTTGCTTCCTGTAAATATTCAATGTGACCACGGTGGATTATATCAAAGCATCCGTTGGTAAATACGATCTTTTTATGGCCACTGCGCCAATTATTAACGACCTTGTTAGCTTCAGTTCTATTTACTATAGACATTATTATTTACTTGTAGTGGACACAAATGGCACAATTTCTTGCTGCACCAGTTATTATCAATTTCAATTAAACCCTGCAAGATTGAAAATGATCGAAGCTGTTTTTCTTGCAACATCCTTTTAAACTGATTTTTATACTTTTGGTAAGCATACGGTAAGTATAAATTATTCCAGGTTGCAAAATATTTTATATACTCTTCAATCATATTAAAATACAATGCCCGCGCAGCAAAAAATGGAATTAAAATATTCCCTAATAATTCAGTCTTAATACCCTTACCTTTTAAACTAGAGCATTCTTGTGATAACAATAAAGATATTGTATTATCGTTAGGTAGTTCACCTAATTCTATATTGCTTATGAATTGTATTAATTCTGCAGCAAGTTTCATGCGATTTTGTGGTTGATGAGCCGGTCGAATTCCGCACTTAACCCATTTAATTCCTAGTTGAGTACTTAGATCCCATAAGTATTTTTCATGTTCAGAAGAATGTAAAATATCAAATTTATCATAATTGATATTTTTTGCTAAAGTTAAAAATTGTTCTTTATTACCGCCTGCTCCTATAATTCTTAAACTATTGTTTATTAAAAGTGTACCAAGTTGTTTTTTATCATTATGATATCCGGAATAAAGATTGATTCTAGTCAGCCATCTGTTATGGCTGTAATATTGAATTGATTTAATTAAATCTGAATTTTTATTGTAATTAGTGATTGAGCATCTAGAAAAAGATTGCTTACTCGGTTTTAATATTACAGTAGGAATTGAGGGCCGACTAGCACAATTTCTTCTAACTACATGCAATAGCACATTTTGATACACTTCATTTTTCTGATGACCATGCTTAAACCAATCAGAGGTATTCACGTGGCATTCGATCTGTCCCTTTTCTACTTTACCATTAATGATTAAAATGGCGTTTTGAATATCAGGACCTTCGTGCCTATTATGCACACCAGTACTTATAATAGTAATTTCTTCTGAAGCTGTTGTATAAAGTATCGTCCCCGGTGCTAGATTAAACCAGTCCTTAACCAAATCTGCTTCATAATATACTGGACTTTCAAAAACATAGTTCGTAAAAGGTATTTTTTGCACTATATAATTCATAGGTTAAAAAAAATCCTAACTATGCTTTTGGCATTCGGTCTTTAGCCGAACTACTTCCTGGTAAACTTTTGCCGTTAGTAGATCGCGTTCAGAATAGGTCATTCCTATAGTATCAATCGGTTTTCCAATACGTAATTCAATTGGTTTTGATTTCAGCTTCCAGGCACCCTTGATAGCAACATCTCCTGTACCGCATAATGCCATTGGGACAACTGGGAATTGAGTTTCGATAGCTAAGAGCAATCCACCCTTTTTAAATGCATGAATTTTACCATCTTTCGAGCGTGTTCCTTCAGGAAATAGCAAGATTGACCTCGGATTTCTTTTCAAGCTCTCAACAGCTTTTTTCATCGATTCGATGGCTTTGGTATGATTGTGCCGGTCAATAAATATATGTTTTGCCACTTGCATCGCCCAACCGAAAACCGGAATCCATTTATATTCGATCTTTGAAATGGAAACCATGTGGTGTTTAATACCTGCGAATGCTAATGGAATATCAAAAGATGATTCATGATTGCCGGCAAATATATAATTTTGACTTGAATCAAGCAGCTCCAATCCCTTAACAGTGTATGATATTCCCGCTGAAGCTAATATTAACTTTGACCAAATTTGGGCAACTTTACCTAAAATTTTTCCCCGCCACTCAAAAATTGAGATTATTGTGCCCCCGCCTCCTAACACTATCGTCCATAAAATTACATTGAATATTACCCAAACAGACCGCATCTACAATATTTCCTTTGCTCCAAAATATGAATGTAATGGCTCCGGTAAAGTTATACTGCCATCGGGCTGTTGATAAGTTTCCAGCAGAGCAATTAATAGTCGTGGAGTGGCAAGACCCGAACCATTCAGTGTATGGACAAAATCGACTTTATTGTTCTCTCTTTTACGATATCTAATTTTCCCACGGCGGGCTTGAAACGATTCAAAATTACTGCAGGTAGAAACCTCAAGCCACCTTTCTTCTCCCGGCGCCCAAACTTCTATATCATATGATTTAGCTGAGGCGAAACTCAAATCGCCGGTGCAAAGCTCTAAAACGCGATAATGCAATCCAAGAGATTGTAATATCGCTTCTGCTTGCAAAGTTAGTGTTTCCAGTTCATCATACGAATTTTCCGGTTTAACGAATTTAACAATCTCAACTTTATTGAATTGATGCAATCGGGTAAATCCACGAGTATCTTTTCCATATGAACCAGCTTCGCGTCTGAAACAAGCCGAATATGCTACATAATTAATTGGCAAATCCTTTTCGTCAATTATTTCATTTTGATGGATATTTGTAACCGGAACTTCAGCCGTGGGAATCAAATACAGCTCATCCCGGTCAATGAAATACATATCATCTTGCAATTTTGGAATTTGAGCCGTATTCCGCATTGCTTCCATACGTGAAACAAAAGGTGGAATAACCTCTATACATTGATAATTATTGATATGGAAATCTAGCATAAAATTAATCAGTGCTCTTTCTAATTTGGCACCTTGCCCCATATATAACGGGAAGCCGCTACCCGCAATAGCTGCCCCTTTTTTAAAATCAAATAAATTTAAATTTTCTCCAAGTTCGAGATGGTTCTTGTACTTAAAATCAGTTTTTGGTCTATCACCCCACGCACGAATTATTTTATTTTCTTCCGAACTGGTACCGATAGGAACGGATTCATGTGGCAAATTTGGTATTGTAAACAATAGCGATTCGAATCGACTATTGATATCAGCATATTTTGTTTCAATTTTCTTAATATTTTTAGAGAGTTTCTGCATTTCAGCGATGGCTATATCTGCATTTTCTCCCTTGGACTTTGCTGATCCAATTTTCTCGGAAGTCGCATTTCGAAGGGCTCTTTTTTCGTTAAGAACATTTAGTACCAGCCTTAGTTCTTTATCTATATTTAAAATATTACCTAAGTTAACTTTTTCACGTTTGGCAAGGATACCCTTCTTTACTAAATCCGGACTTTCTCGCAATAAATTAATTGGTAACATTTTATATGTTTTAAAGCTTATCTGCCCTGCCCTGAAAACATAACCCAAATCGTGCTAATCATAATTTTTAAATCAAGACCAAAGGTAAGATTCTCAATATAATAAAAATCATATTTTAATTTTTGCCGAATATCCTCTATATCTTGATCATAGGTATTTTTAATTTGTGACCATCCAGATATTCCAGGAAGCACAGAAAGACGTCTGTGATAAAGTGGAAATTCCTTGCTCAGTTTATCGACGAAATAAGGTCTTTCCGGTCGTGGACCAATAATACTCATATCACCTAGCAATACATTAATAAATTGCGGTACTTCGTCTAATCTGAATCTTCGTAATAATCTTCCAACCCTTGTCACACGCGGATCATTATGCTCAGCCCACATAGGACCCGTTTCATCTTCTGCATTATGGTACATGGACCTGAATTTGATTGTTTTAAATTTGCGGAAATCCTTTCCTACTCTAATCTGCTTATAAATAATAGGTCCCCGGCTTTCAAGTTTAATCGCTACTGCGATTAGAAAGGCAATTGGACTGAAAAATATCAATATAGGTATAGTTATGGCTAAGTCAACAATCCTTTTTAGTCCTTTTTGATACCAATTAGTGTATTCAAGATTGATAGCTATCAAAGGCATTCCAGCAATTTGTTGTGTCCTAACTAAACCGCTCATTACATCGTATAGGTCTGGTACGATTTTTACTGTAACCGGGAAACCGTTTATCTGACCCATGATTGCTAAAATTCTAGTATGATCCGGCTTTTCCAAAGCTAAGACAATATCAGACACTTCGTTCTCTTGTATGATTGCCCCAATGTTCTTTTCGTCCCCTAAAATTGGTATGTCCCCCGTATTGAACTCCTCATTTGGATCATCACTGGCTTTAATGTAGCCAACTATGTCATATCCTTGATCTTCATGATGATGTAAATACCCTGCGGCACTTAATCCGCGACGGTTCATGCCAAGAATAATGGTCTTTTCTCTTCCTACACCATTACGTAATAAAAATTTCTGCGAGGTTCTGATCAAAAATCGCATCGATAATGCAATTGACATAAATACCAACCAATAGCGAGCCATACCTCGAGCATTTATTGGAAAATCAATAAACTGCAAACCATCGATAAAGACGTACAATACCACCATTGAAAAGGTTATTTTAAGCATTGTTTCAATTTCATACATCCTTGAAACAATATATTCACCTTTATATAATCCATTTACCAAAAATAATATACTCCATAAAATCTGAAAAATTATCCAGACAATAATTTGTTCATAATAATTGGGGAAGGTCTTGGCTACGACTGCTTGCAACACGATTGAATAGGCGATAAATCCAGAAACCGAATCACTAATTACAATTGTCCACGAGACAATCCACTTAGGAATGCGTATGCGATAATGTTGAAATAATCTCTTAATAATCAAAAAGTAATAATCCTGCTATCTGTCATTAAATAATTTAGCGGAATAAAGTAAAAATTACAGGATTTATTAATGGAAAAAAAGAAGCTTTTACAATACTAAAAAGGATTTATTGCTTATTTTTACTGTAGCATATTAGCACTTCGGCAATTCTCTCTGCGGCTTTCCCGTCCCACAGTGGAGGAATAGAACTTTTCAATTTCCCCTGCTTCACTAATTTAGTGACCAACGCCGGAATTTTTTGATATTCTTTCCCGATTAACTGATTGGTTCCCATGTCTACAGTAATCGGGCGTTCTGTATTTTCTCTTACAGTAATGCATGGGATGCCTAAATAAGTTGTTTCCTCTTGTATACCGCCCGAGTCGGTAATAACGATAGTTGCATTTTTCATTAAACCAAGAAAATCAAGATAACCGAAAGGTTCTGTTAAAATAAATCTATTCCCTTCTTTATGTTCTAAATTATTGACACTAATAATATTTTTGGTGCGGGGATGAACAGGGAATACAACAGGAATGGATTGACTAATTTCAATCAATTTCTGAATTATCAAATTCAATGAATCTGCATCATCAACATTCGATGGTCTATGTAATGTTACTAAAACATATTGATCTAAATCATTATAAATTGTTGGAATGTTTGCTTCAGGTAGAAGCTTTACGAGCGTATCAATCATTACATTGCCAACAAAATGAACTTTGCTTGTAGGAACTCCTTCCTTAGCAAGATTTACATTGCCATCTTCGGATGGCGTAAATAGTAAAGTAGCCAGCTGATCAGTTATTATGCGATTAATCTCTTCGGGCATCCTCCTATCAAAAGACCGCAAGCCTGCTTCAACATGTGCAAATGGAATTTGTGATTTAGCGCAAACCATCGCAGCGGCTGCAGTGGAATTAACGTCTCCGTAAACTAAAACTAAATCCGGTTTCTCACTAACTATCAACTCCTCAAATTTTATCATAATTGCGGCAGTTTGGCGGGCATGAGTATCCGACCCGATATTCAAATTAAAATCAGGTGCAGGAATTTGCAGTTCTTTAAAGAAAATATCCGACATTAAATTATCGTAGTGCTGACCGGTATGAACCAAAATCTGATTAAAGTCTGTCATTCGATCAATCGCATTCCATACAGGAGCTGCTTTCATAAAGTTTGGACGAGCACCTACCACATGTATTAATTTCATATTTTTATCACTTTAATGTTTTTAATAAGACTTTTTCCATTTCACGTGCCAATGTTTCTCTATTAAATGATTTAGAAACATATTCATAACCATTTTTGATATATTTTTTCCTTAATTCGGGCGAATTATATAATTCGATAATTGCTGTCTCTATTCCTTTAATATCACCAGAATTTAATACAACCCCACCACGAACCTTTGTCATTACTTCTGCTGCCTCACCACCAGCTACCAATATCACAGGTAATTTACACGCCCATGCTTCCAATAGTTTTGACGGAATAGCATCTAATAATTTATTGGACACTAAGGGAATTAAAGCAATGTCAGATGTATCTAATAAAGATGGAATCAATTCCTTTGGTTGATTTGGTAAGAATGTAATATTTTCTAGTCCTAAGGTGTTTACCCTGTTAAGTAATTTTTGTTTTTGGACTCCTTCTCCGACAATCAGGAAATGAATTTTACTATTATTCCTTAATCGGATTGCCGATTCTATAATAACGTTTACTCCTTGAGCAATCCCAATCAAACCTGCGTATACAATTAAAAATTTATCTTGCAGATTTAGCTTGCTACGCCAATTTATTTTGTAAGAATTATCAATTAAATCAAAATCAACACCATTAGAAACAAGGGATATCTTATTTCTAGGATTTCCCGATTTTTCTATTTTGACTAATTTCCCATCGGTTACCGGTGTAATATGAGTAGCATGCTTATATAAATAATTGGCTAATCTAGCACTTAGCCTGTGCATGAGCCCATTTTTTTTTAACATACCTGCTTCGACCGCCACATCAGGCCAAATATCCCTGATATCAAAAATCCAAGGGATCTTGTGAATCTTAGACAAAAACAGTCCAAGGATTCCAATTGTCAATGGAGGAGAACTTGCTATGATGATATCATAATTATTTTTTTTACTTATACCCCGCCAAAATGCTGAAATAAAAAGTGTAAAGTAATTTACTAACCTTATAATAACAGACTGATAGGAAGATGCAAATACCTTAACCCTCATTACTTTAACACCGTCAACAATTTCTTCATTAACCTTCTTGTTCTGATATTCGGGATAAATCTTGCCTGTTGGATAATTTGGATATCCGGTGATAACAGTTACTTCATGGCCGAATTTAGCAAGCCATTTTGCTAATCCGCTTATACGTGAAGCAGCTCCGCCCATTTCCGGTGGATAAAAGTGAGATAAGAATAAAATTCTAAATTTATTATGATGTACCATTTTTGCTAGTGCAATCTAACAGTGCAAAGTGCACGTTTTCCAGTGTGAGATGAGTCAAATGCTACTAAAGTTCCAGTTCTATCCCATCTTGGATGCAAATCACACCTTACATCACCGGAAAATTTTAACGGTGATTTAATTACTGCAATGTATTCTCGCTTTTCCGATTGAATATTATAATTTATTAAATACTGTCTGCGCAATCTATCCGGGTATGTATCAGTAATAAGTTTCTTTTGATCAGGTGCAAACTGAGGATGACCATCAGAGCTAAAAATATCTTTTCCAATAATTTTGAAGTTATCAGTTTTATCCGATAATAAATAATAATGATCACCTATCCCCTTTTTATAACCGTAAGCTAATAAATGATTATCATCTTGCCATGCTAAATGAGTTACCACACCGGAAAAATCAAATTTATGTATATTTGTACCATCTATGTTGCATGTTAATAATCTGGTCCATGTTTGTTGACTTTCTTCTAACCATCTATGATAAAATGCAAACCTTTTTCCATTGGGAGAAAACAGGCAATGTGTAAAATAATGGTATGAATTTTTAGGGTAATTTTCAGTTTCGATTTCGGCAATATCAGAAATTGAAAATAGCATTTTGTAATCACCAGTCTTTAGGTTAAATAAAAAAATTCCATCATTAGTGGGAATATTATTTGTTGCACACTTGTCTACAGAGTTAGCATAGCCGTAAGCGGGTGCAGCTACTCTTAGACGGACAAAACTATGACTAAGGGCAAAGCTCCCATTATGGCTTACTGCTGCAATCGGATGCTGATACTTTTCTATTAATTTTCCATCTTTATCAATGATTTTAGCAATGTGATTTTTACCATTAAAATCATTGTATATAATATTATTGGTCTGGCCGATCCATTGCAGCATCGATCCCATTTGCCAATTCCAGGTACTTGTTGAACCTAACAAAATAAATTCTGTGTAATCTTTACCGGTAAAAATTCCGATTTCTACCTTATCGGTTTCACCTGGCATTATTAAATCATCTCTATATTTGTGCGCTAATAAATACTTATTATCATGTGACCATGGACATTTATCGTGGAATCCATAAAAGTAACCTTCTCTTAGAGTAATTTTATACTTTGATTTTATTTTTTTAATCGGAATAGTGGAAAACACCGACTGATATAATTTTACAATAGATTTCTTTATTTTTGGTGAAAACCTGATTTTATTATAGATATATTTTTCCAGTCTGTTCATTTATAAATTTCTATAAAGTTTATTAATACTATCGGCATAATTTATATCACTTGAAATCCTTATATGGGTTTCCTCATTCTTTGCATTTTGGATTGCTGCACTAAATTCGGCTTTATTATTAAAAGTGAACAAATGCGTTCCTTCTGGTCTGTCAACCGCATTGGATGCACAAACTGATAAACCCCAAAAATTCGCTTCTCTTATTGCCACACAATCCCCGTCTCTATCGGTATTACGTACATAGATATCAGATTTTTTTAAAAGCCAATTAAATCCTGCCGGGGTTAAATTTTGAAAATAATAGGCATTTCTCAAATTATTTATTCTATCAATAATTTGGTTTTTATATTTATCATTATGGGTACCATAAAATATAAAAAATCCCATACATTTTTCGTTATTTTCCAAATAATTTAAAACCAACTCGTATCCGTAGAAACCCAACAAGGAACCACTCATTACCAACTTAATTTTATCTGTTTTTTCTATCAAAGATATGTCTTTTGGGGAAAATTCTTTTAAAGAAGCTGATGGATGAATAAAAGCAGGAATTACACTGATTTTATTTTTATCAATTTTCAAGATGCTAATTAGTAGTTTTTTCTGTTCACCATTTACTGTAACTATATGGTTAAAATATTTTATCACTTTTTTTAGTAGAATATTTTTTAGCTTTGATTGGTTCATAATATTCTTAATGAAAGTCCCGCTATGAATCGTTATGATTTTTTTTTGATTGTAAAAAATATGGGACAATATAAATATTTTTAACAAATTACGTAGTGCCGAAACATGAAAATGAATTATTGGATCTGTTCTTTTAATTTTAATTAAGTTAAATACATTAAATAGTTTTAGAATATCTTTATTATTGTCTAAAAGAACATTTTTAGGCCCGGTGTGCAAAACCTTACAATTAATTCCTTTTTTATGCAAATATTGATGCAATCGTTCGATATGTACTGATACCCCGCCATAAGGCGGGGGATAACTACCTATTAGTATTACATTTATATCATTACTCATTTATGATTCACTATTTACCATATTATAAAATATTTTATTATAATCAGGTAATTCGAGAACACCAGATTCAACTTTCAACTTTGGATATTTTTGCATTTTTTGGGATAAGTCTAATTCATCTCCATATTTAACAACATAACCATTTTTTCCATCCGTTATCAACTCACGGAAATGTGGTATGCAGTCAGTAACAATCACCGGCGTTTTTAAATATAACGCCTCTAGTACGACATTCGGTAAGCCTTCCCAACGCGAGGACAAAATAAATAAATCTGCATATTTATAGAATGGAAATGGGTTAATTTGAAATCCCAAAAATTGAACAAAATTATTCAAATTATTTTCATCAATAATTTTATTCAATTTTTTCATATAATTTTTATCACCGACGGTTCCCAAGATATGCAATCTATATTTGGTATCGTATTTAATAACCTTCTCGAATGCTTTTAATAAAAATTCATATCCCTTTTCTTCTCTTATTCGGCCCGAGGCTACGATATTAATAAATTTACCATTGAACGGATTGTTTTGACCCCTAATACTTTCATCGATCAATTTTGTGTCGATCGGATTACTGGTAACCATTATTTTGTCTTTATCGACCCAATAATATTCAATAATTTCATTTCCCATCGCGGTTGTTTGCGCGATAATAAAATCTGAAAACCTATATAATAATTTCATCAATACTAGATAATATTTAGGAAGATAATTATTTTCAAATTGAGCACTAGGCATAGATGGTTCATAAAGACAAATTTTTATTCTTCTGGAAATGAAAAAAGATGCCAATAATACTAGGATATTCATGCGATTTGTAGTAGACACAATCAATTCAGGTTCTATATTTTTTATTTGTTTGATTATCTTAAACAATCCATATCTTGTTTTACTTTTTCCAATATCAACTATGTTAACGTGATCAGGAATTAAGCTCAAAAATTCTCCTGTTCTGTTAACTAATAATAATGCAATACCGTATATATTTTGATCCAATGATCTGATATAATTAACAATAACCCTTTCAGCTCCTCCACCGTTTAAAGTTGGAATCACAAATAAAATTCTTAATCTATTTTTTTTATTTTGAGAAATTTTCACAAATTTATTTGATCTCTACATCTAGTTCATTTATCCTTAGATAAATATAATAGATTAGCCATGCATTAAAAATGACTCCCACAGCTGAAAACAATCCAATAGAATAATAATGATTATTAAATGTAACAAATCCGATATAAATCGCCACAAAGCTGAATAACGCTAGGAGGATCTCGTATATCAAATTTAATCTTTGCAATCCCAATATTTGGATTGCAACAACGGTGGGTGGATTAATTGTCATTAAGAAAAAGAATAGTATTAATAATTGAGCATATATTCCGGAAATTAACCATTCATTCCCAAAAATAAATTTAAAAATCGCCGGAGCTAAGATAGCAAGTACCAAATATGGAATGATTGAAATTTTTGCCAAACTGAAAGTTGTTTTTAAAAATTTTTCTTTTATGCTTTGATTATTACTAAAAGTTTTTGCGGCGCTTTGATAAAATACCTGTCTAACAGATCCACCTATTAACCTTATTGGAGTACTTAACGCCCTGTGTGTTAAGGAATAAAATCCGGCAATTGCCGGCTGATAAAATAAAGTGAGCAACAAAACCGGTAAATTTTGCGAAAGAGAGTTAATTAACACAGCAAAACTTTGATATTTAGGGAAATTGCTATAATTATACATATTTGATATTATTTTTTCTTTTTTTATAGCTCTCAAATTTATAGACTGTTTTTTTATAGACTGAATAATAAGAACAACTAATGATATAAACGTTCCGAACAAATGTCCCCATATTAATCCAGGGGAAAATACCTTTGTGGTTTTCAACGACAATTGACCTACAACTGTTGTTCCTGATAATGCTATTCGAGAAGCGGATATATCGCTAAAATATTCTCTGCGTGTACTCCAAGCTGTAAAAACTTGTAATAATCCGGTAACTAATACACCAACTGGTACTAACCATCTAAATAAAGCAAAATTAATAGTATGGCGTACTAATAAATCATTAAATATTAAAATAAAAATAAAAACTAAAAATGCGGTGATGAAAGCAATAATTATTGAAAGGAATAGGAGTGCTTGTGCATCAGTTTCATCTTTCGGTAATAAAATAGCCATTTCGTATTTCCATGAAGCAACTACGGAAATAATGCCAACTATTGCAACGTAGAGTGCAAAAATACCAAACTCATCCGGAGAATAAAACCTCGTTAAAAAGGGCGTTGCAACTAGAAGAATCCCTTGTGAAGCAGCAGTCCCCGAAACAAGAGTTATTACATTAAATAGATAACTATTTTTATCTCTATAATTTTTAATCAATTTATTTTTTTT
>RRYU01018909.1_pt1 | contig 51355 bp, 53 predicted proteins | sample 2162651 | NCBI WGS metagenome assembly RRYU01 (sample SAMN10267283, study PRJNA491782) | microbial mat metagenome | isolation source: biomat in the production well | place: Japan: Minami-Kanto gas field, natural gas well KTG3 | collected 2017-06
AAGGAGAAAACCATGGCCGAGAGTGAAATTCCTAGACACTTCCGCTCGATTCAGGAAAGATTCCCGGAGATTGCCGGTTCACTTGACAATTTGAGAAGTGCAATCCGTCAGGCCGGTCCCCTAGACGTCAAAACAACTCATCTCATTCAGGTTGCTGCGGCAGCGGGGATCCAGTCCCACGGCGCCTTGCAGAGCCACGTTCGTCAAGCTTTGGAAGCAGGGGCGACACGGGAAGAGATATACCACAGTGTTCTTTTGCTTATCAGCACGATCGGATTTCCGCGCGTGGCCGCCGCCATCAACTGGATTGATGACGTGCTGGCCTGACGTGACGGCCTGGCCGCGCCTGGCAGTCGCCGGCTTCACGGCTCCGCCGGGTTGCCAAACCGCCGGTAGTTTTCAATATCCGGTAAAAACGGATAGAGGGTTACAATCTTCTGGAAGGCGGCGCGACTCTCGGCCTCACGACCGAGGGCTCCCGCTGCCAGCCCCTCTGCCCACAAGCCGGGTAACGAATGCGGGTTGCGCTGCAAGATCTTCCGCGCGGTTGCAGAAGCCTCTTCCGGCATGCCCATGATCAGTTCCAGCCTCGCTTTGGTGGTTCCCGCCGGTTCTTGCCAGGGAGCCAATACCTGGGCCTTGTTGATCCAGGCATAGCTTTCGGCGGTATCTTGGGTGACTGCGGCGGCAAACGCCCGGTTGAGGTAGATATCGGACCAGAATTGCCGATGTGCCAGCCACAGGCTGGCAAAGATTAGCAAACAGGACGTTGCCACGGCAAGCGCTCGGTAAGGAACAGGCAGGGTTATCTGTGGCCGGTTTCTGCCGGTCAAAGAGAAAGAGACGGCCAGTCCCGCGCACAGCCAGCCAAGCACGAGCGACGCAGGCATGCGGAAGGGAAACTCAAACAGCATCGAAACCGCCCAGGCGGCAAATCCGCTGAAACACCCCCAGATCAGCAGGGCCCTGACCCTGTCCCGGCTCATGAGCGCATCCCGAAAGCCGCGCATAGAAATCAGGGTAATCGCCCCGAACAGCCAAACCAGGCCGAGGATGCCGATGACGCCGAGTTCCAGCCAGATTTGCAGGTAGTCATTATGCGCCCGGAATGGAATGATCAGCTCGCCCGTCACGACATCCCAGTTGAACAGATAGGGGATCGCGGGAATCTCACGCAGGTAGGCCGGCAGGTTGACCCGGTAATGGCCGGGCCCGACCCCTTTCAGCCAGTGCTTTTCAAGCATGCCCAGGGAATCCTTCCAGATCGCTACGCGCCCGGTAGAATTTTCCAGATTGATGGAAAGAAACTCCTGGACGTAAGGTGACCTGGAAAGGCCATCCCCCAGGAAGCTATTGGTGCGTAATGTCCCTGTCACCAGGCCCAGCACGAGGCCGGACAGGAGAAGCATAATGAGAATCGGTTTGCGATGCAGCCGGCATCGGGCTTTGCCGGGAGCCATCCCCCCTGCCGTCAGCAAACCACCACCGGCCAGGGCCGCACCAAGCAATAGTCCTCCGATCAGGCCGACCCAGGCTCCCCGGGCCAGGGTCAGAACCAGATGGGTGGCCAGCAGCACGCAGGCCCCGGTCGCACTGATGCGGTAAATCGTGCGAAGTGGCATGCAGAGGATTGCGATGGCCGGCGGTATCAGAATAATCAGGTATTCGCCGGCGAGATTCTGAAAATACAGCAGGCCGCCGGCCCCGATATGCGGTAACGCAAGGGCCGGCGCCCAGAGATCGAGGCCTTGGGCGATGCCGACAACCGAGTTGAGTATGCCCGCGAGCAGAGCCGCAGCGAGGATCGCCACTCCCTGCGGCAAGCTCCAAAACCGGGTCGCCACCAGCAGAAAAAACCCTGCCGGCAGCAGGTAGACTTGCAGCCCGATCAGGATCCCCAGCCAGAGATCGCTGACCTGGAACAGGCTTGTGCCAAGGGCGAGCACCAGGCAGAAAACCGGCCAGAGCAGGGCGCCGGGTGGCCGCCGCCAGTTCCTGGTCTTGATCTTCGAGAACAGAAATGCGGCGAGTGTGATGGATAAGGCAAACAGTTCCGCCGCATATTTCTGATACTCGTTGATCAGGACAAGGCCGTCGCCAGCCCTGACCTGCAGATCCGCCGGCAGGTAAACCAGGAAGAGCGGGACCAGAATCGCCGGCCAAGCGACTGCCGCTGCCAGCGACCAGTGTGCTGTGCGGGCTGGAACGACCAGCCGGTTATTTCCCGGCCTGAAAGCTTTTAAATGAATGGAGGGCATGGCGTTTTTCGGCCGCCGCTCTGCCGGCAGCGTACGGCAAGTTATTCTCCGGCGGTCAAAACCTGCTAAAATGTGGCATCACCTGGCTTATGTGATTATATTACCGGCAACGTGGAGAACTTACATGAAGATCAGCAGAATGAAAAGACCGGGGTTGACGATCCTTTTGCTGCTGTTGCCGATGCTGCTCATCGCCGCAGGGACAGCCCCGGTTATCGAGCAAGGTGATGCCCCTCTCGAAGTTTCCGTCAGTTCGAACGGCACCCCTACATCCTGGACGGCGCCCACTCTGTCAGCATTTGATCTCGAAGGCGATACTCTGACCTGGGGTCTGGTCACGGGGGCAACGCCGACCGGGGTCATTCCGGGACGTCTGAAAACGCCGCACGGTGTAGCCCATGTCGAGGGGACAGGAGTCTCCCCGGCGCGGTTTTTTTATCAGCCGGACCCAGGGGGAAGTGGCCGTGACAGTTTCACGGTGGGCGTCAGTGACGGCAGCCGGATTGACACCATCCAGATTTTTGTCAATTCCGGCGGCAAAACCGGCAGAACCTCGCCGCTTCAACAGGAGAAGGCTTCAGCACCGGCCGTCCGCGATTCGCTCGTCAGTCCAGCAGCGGATCAGCCCGTTGATTATACGCTGATCATCATCATTCATGGCGCGGGCCAGGTCCGTACCAATCTGGCGGGGTTTTCCTGCCGGGCCGTTTGTGGTCAGGGGTTTCCTGCGGGCTTTGCGGTTGAACTGACGGTCGAACCTGACCCTGGCCAGGTCTTTACAGGATGGGACGGGGCCTGCAGCGGCACGGCAGATTGTCATCTGCGCATGGATCAGGACATCAGCGTCGAGGCGCGATTTTCGCCCGGGGTTAGATCTCCCGATGCTCGCCATAACTGACCCCGAGCCTTGCCGGGCAACGAGCCCGCCACAGGTTACTCCCCGAGCATGATGCGGATAATCTCCTTGTCGGTCTCGCGCATGCCGTCACGCCCAAGGCGACCGATGTTGTTGAGCGTGTTCTCGACCCCCTTGGTGACAATTCCATCACCGCCCCAAAACTGCTGGCCTTTTTCGTACATCAGGAAGCCCAGGATGCCGGCATCGACCGAAGCCGCAATCTTGGCCGCGCACGACGGCTTGGCGCCGTCACAGATGATACCGGAAACGGTGGCCAAAGCATTTACGAGCGTATGGGCAACTTCTGCAAAGCGTCCGCCGTGCAGCCAGGCGATTCCCGCGCCGGCAGCGCAACCGGCACTGACCGCCCCGCAGTATGCGGACAGCCGACCGATGCCGGTTTTCTGGTGAATCGTTATCAGGTTGGACACCAGCAGGGCACGCAGCAAAGTTTCCCGGTCACTGCCGATTTCTCTGGCATATTCAATGACCGGCACCGATGCGGTGATGCCCTGGTTGCCGCTGCCGGCGACAATCATAACCGGCAGATCACAGCCGCTCATGCGCGCATCAGAGCCTGCGGCAGCCAGGGCTTTCGCCCGAATCTTGATGTCATGGCCCCAGCAGTCGAGCAACACAGAGCCGATGTTGGCGCCCCAATTGCCTTTCAGGCCCTCTTCGGCAATGGCCATGTTGTAGTCGATCTGACGTTGCAGAAGCTCCTCGATTTCACCAATCTCTACGGAGGCTGCAAACGCCAGGATATCCCTGACGTTCATTGAAGAACGGTCAGTGGGATTTTCTGTGGGTATTTCGTCACAATCCTGATTGTTATAGATGACTTCAGCATCCTTTTCGATCAGGACGACATTGGTGTGATAATGGGAAATCTGCACCTTCGCTGTTGACGCTCCCGCAGAGACGGTTACGACCAGGTCAAAGGTCAGATCACTTCCTGTTTCACTGACCGTTATTGCGTTGCAGGCAAGAAATCCTTTGATTTTTTCACGACCTGCCTCGTCAACAGAAGAAAGGACTTCAAGAACCTTGTCCGGTTCTCCGGCAACCACGCCGGCGGCGGCCGACGCTTCGATGCCTCTCAGGCCGCCGGTATTCGGAACCACCACGCTTTTCACGTTTTTAATAATGTTCCGGCTCACGGCAACCGAGACGCGCTCCGGTTGGCGGCCAAGGACCTCGCGCGCACGCGCCGCGGCATAGGCGATGGCAATCGGTTCGGTACATCCCATGGCCGGGACGAGTTCTTCTCTCAAGATGTCAAGATAGGTCTGATAGCGTTGGTCGGTCGGTTTCATCAATTACCTCTCCATGAAAAGAGATGCACCCTACCTTTTTTTTCTGGATGAGACAAGTCTCTGTCTTATTCACCGACGCTCCAGACCACTGCCGGACGGCTGGCTCTTGCTTTGGCTAATCCCGGTTTCACAGGTGGGTCCACGGCTTGGGCGGCGGCGCTCCGAAATTGCCGGCAGCATTTTCCAAAGATTACCAATTGGCCGATTTACCGGGTTGACAGGCACAACATATTGTGGTTTAAATACCTACTGGCTACCATATATACCAAATTCTATGCTATTCACCTATAAAATCAAAGACTTGCAGGAAGGCCATCATGACCAAAAAAACCCGTACCACCAAACCCGAACTGTCTCCGAATGCCGTGACCGTACTGGAGCGCCGCTACCTGCGCAGGGATCAGGAAGGCAAGGTTCTGGAAGCCCCCCTCGACATGTTCAAACGGGTAGCGAAAACCATCGCCGCGGCTGAACAGAGGTTCAAAAGCGGCCGGATCCCCTCTGAGCTCGAAAAAGACTTTCTTGAAATGATGGTTTCCCTGGAATTCATGCCGAACTCGCCGACGCTGATGAATGCCGGTCGGGAGCTGGGTCAGCTATCGGCCTGCTTCGTTCTGCCGGTCGGCGATTCGATGGACGAGATTTTCGAATCGATCAAGCAAACGGCCCTGATCCACAAGAGCGGCGGCGGCACCGGCTTTTCCTTCTCCCGCATCCGTCCCGCCAACGACGTGGTGCTCTCGACCAAGGGGGTCTCCTCCGGGCCGCTTTCCTTCATGAACGTCTTCGACGCCGCTACGGAAACGATCAAACAGGGCGGAACCCGGCGCGGGGCCAACATGGGTATTTTGCGCGTCGATCACCCCGATATCATGGATTTCATCATGTGCAAGCGGGACCAGACCGTGCTGACCAACTTCAATATTTCGGTCGGCATTACTGAAGCCTTCATGGCGGCGGTCGAAAAGGATGAGGATTACAACATTATCAATCCCCGTACCGGGGAGGTCGTCGGCCAGCGTTCGGCCCGCAAGGTTTTCGAGCGCATCGTCGATCTGGCATGGACCAACGGCGAGCCGGGCATCATCTTCCTCGACCGCCTCAACCGCGATAATCCCACACCGCATATCGGTATTTTCGAAGCGACCAATCCCTGCGGCGAGCAGCCACTGTTGCCTTACGAGTCATGCAACCTCGGCTCGATCAACCTGTCGAAACTCATCACCGCTGACAACCAGGTGAACTGGGAGCGCCTCGGCCAGGTGGTCGGACTGGCCACCCGTTTTCTCGACAACGTCATCGAAGTCAACAATTATCCGATTGAGCAGATCGCTGAAATGACCCGCGCCAACCGCAAGATCGGTCTTGGCGTCATGGGCTGGGCAGACATGCTGATTCTGCTCGGCATTCCCTACAGCAGCACCGAAGCGGTGGAACTCGCGGAAAAGGTGATGCGGTTCATCAATGACACCGCCCGGGCAACCTCGCGCACCCTGGCCAGGGAACGTGGCCCCTTCCCCAATTACCAGGGCAGCATCTTCGACGGCCAGGGAGAACCGGTCCGCAACGCCACCTGTACCACCATCGCGCCGACCGGGACAATCTCGATCATCTGCTCGACTTCCAGCGGAGTCGAACCCTTGTTTGCGGTTTCTTACGTGCGCCAGGTGCTGGACAAGGATATCCTGGTCGAGGTCCACCCGATCTTCGAAAAAGTGGCCGTACAGCGCGGCTTTTACTCCCAGGAACTTATGAAAAAAATCGCCCAGCACGGCACGATTCAGGATATTGTCGAAATCCCGGAGGATGTGCGCCGCGTCTTTGTCACCTCGCACGACATCACCCCGGAAGATCACATCCGCATGCAGGCGGCCTTTCAGAAACACACGGACAATGCCGTGTCCAAAACGGTCAATTTCTGTCACGATGCCAGCCGCGAAGACGTTGCCACCGTCTACCGGCTGGCCTACCAGACCGGCTGCAAAGGGGTGACCATCTACCGCGACGGCTCGCGCGACATGCAGGTTCTGTCGGTCAAAAAGGATGAAACCAGGCCTGAAGACAGTGTGCCGCGGGAAACGGCCAAGCAACGCGTCAAGCGTGACCGGCCGCGGGCGCTGTCGGGCAGCACCTACCAGATGCAGACTGGCTGCGGTCCGCTCTACGTGACCGTCAATGAAGATCAGAACGGCCTGTTCGAACTGTTCACCACCATGGGCAAGGCTGGCGGCTGCGCTTCTTCCCAATGTGAAGCCATCGGCCGCCTGGTCTCACTGGCCTGGCGCAGCGGCATTCAGGCCCGCCAGTCAGTCAAGCAGCTGATCGGCATCACCTGTCACAAGCCGGCCGGCTTCGGCGACAACCGCATCACATCCTGTGCCGATGCGGTGGCCAAAGCCATCCAGATGCACATGGCGCAGCATGGTGAAATCGATATCGAGCATGCCAACAACGGCGGGGCCTGCCCCGATTGCGGCGGCCCGGTCGAGCATGAAGGCGGCTGCTGCGTCTGCCATGCCTGCGGCTACTCGGAGTGTGCCTGACCCGGAACAACACGACCGGGCAAGCCGCGAGAGAAGAAACCCTCACGCGGAAGTGACGCAACCTGGCAACGGGGACTGGCTTATTTAAAGACAGCCCCCGTTCTTTTTTGCTAAGATAGGCTTGTCAAGTCTATCCCCCTGCTAAAAAGAAAGGCCCAACGTGCTCAAAAACATACTGAAAATTCTCGGACTGGTCGTTATCGTTGCCATTCTCTGCTTTGTCGGCGTCAAGATGTATACCAGTTATCAGGCGGCACAATACGATGCGGCCGCGGTGCCTTTCCTGGAAAAGGTTATTCCCGAAATTTCCACCTGGCAGGAAGCGAACATCAGGAAGAGCATGTCGCCCGAAGGCCTGGAAAAGATCAGTCCGGAAAATTTCTCGATGATCGTGGCAAGGTTCTCCAGGCTGGGGGCATTGAGAAGTTTCGAGACGCCCCGTTTCGATGAGGTTGCCGAAACCAGGGCCGGCAACGCCCTCAGGGACGGCGGTTCGGTCCAAAAAAGCGTCACCTATGTTTCGGAGGCCGTTTACGAGAATGGCGATGCCACGATAACCCTGAAACTTTCCGTCAACGACGGCCAGCTGGCCCTCCAGTATTTCAATATACAATCCCTGGCCCTGAGCGATTAGCTCAAGGTCCGTCGGGAACCGCCGGCAGCAGCGGCAGAGCCGGTTGCAGACCAACCCGGTGACCTTCTCCACGCGAAAGATGATCATGACATGCTGACCTTTTCACGCCATGCATTGACAACGATTCTCCTTGCCGTGCTCCTGTGCGCCCCGGCACCCCCTGCCCTGGCCATTCTCGGCCTGTTTGAAGGACAGCCCGCCAGCGAGCAGGAACGCCTCGAAACGCTGGAAAGAATCCAGGATGTTCAGGAAAAACTACAGCGCCTACAAGAAAAGCTGCAAGCCCTGGAACGCCGCAAGGCGACCGCGGCGCAGGGTGACGATGCAAGCGATCCGGCGACAGTCGCCGGCCCGGCAAACTGGCAGCCCCTCGATGAGACTGTCAGCAACCCTGGACAATTCGGCGTTTACACCTATCTGCTGTTTCACGGCAACCTGGAAGATACGGCCGCGGTGGGGGTTCTTGAAGACCTGATCCTGACGATTGAAACCCTGCCGACGACGACCGTTGCGGACAGACTGGGCAATCGCTTCCTGGTGCCGGTCGAGCAACCTCAATCTTCGATTGAACTTGGCAGGCAACCTTACGATTTCAAACTGAGTGCCGCCTACCTGCAGCGCTTCGGTCTCGATCTTGCGCACAAGGGTCCGGTGTTGGTCTCCTCCACAAAGCCCATCGACCCTTACGGCCCGGAAGTCACGGCCGACTTTCTGGTCGTCAATCCCGGTCGACTGAACCCCGAAGCGACCCGGGCTCTGCTGGTCCACTGGCACCAGTATGAAAGGTCCCTGACCCCATCCGGAGGACATGCCCTGGCCGGAATCTTTGCAGATCTTCTGGATGGTGCGGGGCCAACCCTCGTCGAGCGCAGCGGCAACCGGCTGCGGATTGATTTCCACCGATGAGGAACGACTGGGAGTCGCTTTGCCGGCGGTGCGGCCTCTGCTGCTTCGAGAAGACGATCGACCCACACGGCCGCATCATCACGACGCCTGTCGCCTGTCGGCATCTGGATATTATTACGCGTGAGTGCCGGGTTTACCACAAACGGTTCGATGTCGGTGAAGGGTGTGTCAAGCTGACGCCGGAAGTCGTTGCCGAGGTGGACTGGCTCCCGGATTCTTGTGCCTATCGCACAGCAATCGGGCCAAGACCTTGAATTCCCCGTCCCTGAACAAAGCCCGCTTCGGCTGGTGCATGTATGACTGGGCCAACTCAGCTTTTGCCACGGTCATCCTGGCGGCAGTCCTGCCGGTCTACTTTGCCGGCATCGCGCCCGCAGCCGGAATAATCGTTCCCTGGACCTCCAACCCGATCCCCACCACCGCCTTCTGGGGCTACACGGTATCCCTCTCGATGGCCATTGTCGCCCTGCTGGCCCCGGCTATCGGCAACCTGGCCGACCGACGCAACTGGCGTCGGTCCATGCTGATCCTGTTCTGCTGCATCGGCTCCCTGTCGACCTGCGCTCTCTGGCTGACCGGAACAGGACACTACTGGCAAGTCGCCCTGCTGTTTATACTCGGCAATATCGGCTTCGCCGCCGGCAATATTTTCTACAATGCGTTCCTGCCGGCCCTGGCAACCGGCCAGGCCGCCAACCGGCTTTCCGCACAGGGGTTTGCCTGCGGTTATGTAGGGGGTGGTCTCGTTCTGCTGATCGTATTTGCCTTGATCAAGGGCTACGCCTGGTTCGGCTTTGCAGATATCGCCGCAGCCACCCGCTTCGGCTTTCTGCTGACCGGCGCCTGGTGGTTCGGTTTCGCCCTGCCCTGCTTCCTGTGGGTTCGTGATGACAAGGTTGCCAACATCGCCGCCACCGCGCTGCGCCGTCCCGCCGATTACCTGCAGGCCTTTCGCCATCTGCGGCAGTACCCTGATCTGCTGCGCTTTCTGCTGGCCTTTTTGCTCTATAATGACGGCATCCAGACGATTATTGTGGTTTCAGCGATTTTCGCTCGCGAGGAACTGGGCCTGGGACAAGGCACCATCCTCGGCTGTTTCCTGATGATTCAGTTCGTAGCCACGCCAGGTTCGCTGCTCTTTGCCCGTATCGCCGGCCGCTGGGGCGCCCGCAATGCCATTCTGGCCTGTCTCTGCCTGTTCAGCGGCATTGCCTTCTACGCATCGATCATGAACTCCGCCGCCGAATTCTGGGGACTGGGTTTCCTGGTGGCCCTGGTTCTGGGCGGCAGCCAGGCCATCAGCCGCTCCTTCTTCGCGTCCATGGTCCCGAAACAGCGCAGCGCCGAGTTTTTTGGTTTTTACGCGATCAGCTCCAAGTTCGCCTCAATCCTCGGGCCATTGCTTTTCGCCCTGCTGATCGAAGCGACCGGCTCCAACCGCATCGCCATCCTCGCCCTGGCGGCCTTCTTCATTCTGGGCATCCTGCTGCTGCTGACGGTCAACGTCAAAAGAGCGCAGGCCCTGGTTTGCAATGAGCAGCCGACACCGTAACCCTCAGGAGTTCGGACCGTTGGTTCAGTTTTTCTCGGATCTAGAGATCTGCGCCTGCATTTAGTTGCTGTCTGAGGTATGATTCGCCAATGCCGGATGAATTCTTAATCTTTCTGCTTTATCTGTTTTATGGCATGGCGTTTTTTGCCATAGGGGTCTCGATTACCTCGCGGGACACCCATGCCAGCAATTTGAAAATCGCCAGCGTGCTCTGGCTGTTTGCCCTGTTTGCCTACAGTCATGCCTTCCATGAATGGTTCGAACTCTATGAGAGCTTGCCGGCGCCGGATTTTCCCGAACACTTTTCCCCGCAGGTCAATCTTGCCAAACTTGGTCTGGTCTCTGTTTCCTATGGTTTTCTGTTCTGTTTCGGAATCCGGCTGCTTGGCCTCAGTTTTCCGAAAAAATCAACCTGGTTCAGCCTGTTGCCGGCTATAATGGTCCTCCTTTTGCTGGCTGTCGTGTTCCCCGTCTTGGGTCATCTTACGGCCGGCGAGTTTGCCATGATAGACACTCGCATCCGCAATTTCATCGGTTTCCCGGCCGCCGTCTGTTCCGGGCTGGGGTTGATTTTTTACTCTCGAACGGTCACCCACATCAGTTCCAAGGGTGCAAAAAACTTTATCGGTGCAGGTATCGCCCTGTTGCTGTACGGCATACTGACCGGAATTGTCCCATCGGGAACGCATTTGCCAGTGGTGAATTTGCCCATAGAATTGTTTCGGGGACTCTCGGCTTTCATCATCCTGCATTTTGTCATGAATGCGTTGCACACGTTCGATGAGGAGCGCAAGTTACTGACCGAAGATCGCCTGACCCGCTTTGCCAAAGCGGAAAAACTGCATGCCCTCGGGGAATTGGCTTTTGGAATTGCCCATGAAATCAACAACCCCCTTGCCAATGTTTCTATGACCGTAGAAATGCTTAAAAATGATTTCAACGGGCAACCTGTCAGCTCTCGGTACAAAAAGCGCTTCGAGATCATCGAGCGCAACCTGGAACGCGCGTCGAAAATTGCCCGGGAGCTTCTGGCTTTTTCTTCGGATAGACAACCGGAGATGATACCGACCGCACTCAACGAGGTTATTGACAGCACCCTTGAATTGCTCGGGACCCGGCGCAAAGCATATCAATTCAAGGTGACTCGGGGCAGCATTCCGGAAATCGAGGGGATCCCCTGGAAGCTTGAAGAGGTGTTTTTGAACCTGCTGGTCAACGCCATGGATGCGACCGCCGAAGGCGAGGAAATCCGCATAACGACCTATCAGCAGGATACGCTGGTCATCGCCCAGATCAAGGACAACGGCAAAGGCATACCGGATCAGCTTCTGAGCCGGGTCATGGATCCTTTTTTTACGACGAAAGAGGTCGGCCGGGGAACCGGATTGGGGCTCTCAATCTGCCATGGCATCATGGAACTGCATAGGGGTACCATCGAGTTGGTCAGCCGGGAGCAGTATGGCACCACCGTGACTCTGACGTTCCCCAGGAGAGTGTGCAATGCCAGTTAAAATACTGGTTGTAGACGACGATCAGGATTTGCGGGAAAACCTCGGTGAAATCTTGAGTGATGCGGGCTTTACAGTGGATCTCGCAGAAGATGGCCAGCAGGCCATGGTTCAGCTTGAAACCGGTCCTTGCGCCCTGGTTCTGCTTGATTCCGTGATGCCCGGGATGGATGGCATGGAGACCCTGACGCTGATCAAACACCTCTATCCCAAAACCAGAGTTATCATGTTGACCGCATTTTCAACGGTAGACAGCGCCGTAGAGGCGATGCGTAAAGGCGCCGACGACTATATCACCAAGCCCTTCAAAATTAACGATCTCCTGGTTAGCACCCGCCGTTGTCTCGAAGAGGCCAAGTTTTCCGGTTGCGAAAACCTGCTCAGCATGGATGACACTTTCAAATGTCTGGCCAACGCCACTCGGCGCAAGACCCTTTTATTGCTGAAGGAACATGGTCGGTTGCGTTTCATGGATATCGTCCGCAAACTGGAAATCGACGATCACACCAAAGTGAATTTCCATCTCAAGATATTGAAGGAAACCGATCTGCTCGAACAGGATGGTCAGAAGAATTACCGATTATCGACGCAAGGCGAAAAAATCGTCGCCTGCATGACATCGATTTCATCCCCCTAGGCCATTAACCTTCCTTAACTTTCCTCAAAACTGTGAAAAAATTTTATCAGAGCCCACCAGGTCGATAAAAACCTTTCTCTGGAACAAATCCCAGCAACCCCTGATACTTGATGATGCCAATCAAGAAATTGACTGTCTGCCACCTAATTTCTTGAACTAAGCGGTTTTAGTCAGCAAGGCTAAACCACAACCATACTTTACAGGAGGATGTATGAAGAGAATGGGATTGATGGGGATCTTGATCTTTGCGGTGTCAGTGCTAGCTATACCGGTAACGGCCGCAGACTATGTCGGCTCGGAACAGTGCTTCGAATGTCACAAAGATCAGTTTAATGATTGGCAGGCCAGCGGTCATCCCTGGAAACTGCGTAAGGCTGATAAAGCTCAGTACTCCAAACTGCCGCTTCCTCCCGGCTACAATTGGAGCGATATCAGCTACGTGATCGGAGGGGCCAATAAGAAAGCCCGCTATATCGATCTCAATGGCTACATTATCACGACCGCCAAAGACGGTTCGGAGGCGAAGACTCAATACAATATCGAAGATGGTTCGTGGTCCTATTACCACAAGGGTGAGAAGAAGCCCTACAAATGCGGCCCCTGTCATATGACCAACTACAGCCCGGAAGGCAACCAGGATGGCCTGGAAGGGATGATCGGAACCTGGTCGGCAGACGGCATCAGCTGTGAAGAATGCCACGGACCGGGAGAGGCGCACATTCGCAATCCGCAGACCGCGAACATCATCATCGACACAACAGCCCAATCCTGCGGCAAATGTCATCAGCGCGGCGGCATGGACCCGGCACCCCCGGCCGGCGGCGGCTTTATCAAGCATCATGAGCAGATCAACGAGCTCATGGCGGGAGTCCACAAGGATCTGTCCTGTGTGACCTGTCATGATCCGCACAAACGTGCGATCCATGCGAAAAACAACTGTGCCGAATGTCACTCCGATGTGGCCGCGAGCTTTGCAAAAAACAGTCACGGCATGCAGGGCACAACATGCGTCGAATGTCATATGCCGAAAGCTTCGAAATCAGCGATCAGTGTTGCCTCTTACACCGGCGACGTCAGGACTCATATATTCAAAATCAATACCGATAAAGATGCTGATATGTTTGAAACAGTAGAAGAAAATGGCAAAAAGTCAACTTTTGCCAAAGGCTTCGTGACCGTTGAGTACGCTTGCCTCAGTTGCCACGGCAGCCGGGATAAAGCCTGGGCGGCAGAAAATGCCAAAGGGTTCCACAAATAATCCTTGCCATAAAAACCAGCGGGAGCCGTCACGGCTCCCGCTGGGTCTTATCTTCTCTGGAATCACGCCCTGTCGAGACGATACGTCGGCCTCGCCTGCGGAAAACTCCTGCCACAGACAATTCTTGCGAAGCTGAATTCCGGCTTTTCAAGGGCCCTTTGCGTCCAGGCGCCCCAGCAGTCGACCGCCGTCAAGACCGGTCGCCTCGACCATGGCCGTGCTGCCGCACAGTTCCGGATCTCCGGCAAACCGGACCTCGAGATAATTACGGGTGATCCCCTTCAGACGGTCTCCGGAAACGGCGGTTTCGACCACCACCTCAAGGGATCGGCCGACAAACTTCCCGGCAAAAGCCTGCTGCTTTGCTTCACCAAGAGCCCGCAGCCGGGCGGCCCGCGCCTTGCTGATGCTGGCCGGCACCTGACCGGGCATGACTGCGGCGGGCGTCCCGGGCCGTTTGCTGAACGGGAAAACATGCAGATAGCTCACCGGCAGATCGGCAATCAGAGCGTAAGTATTGGCAAATTCAGCCTCAGTCTCACCGGGGAAGCCGGTGATTACATCGAGACCGATGCCGGCATCGGGCAAACGCTGATGGATGCGCAGCACCAGCTCGCGGAACCGGGCCTGGTCGTAGGGGCGGCCCATGCGGCGCAGAACCGCATCATCGCCGGACTGGAGCGGGATATGCAAATGGCGGCAGACCAAGGTTGACGCCGCCATGGCTTCGATCAGGCCGCTGGAAATTTCGGTGGGCTCCAGCGAGCCGAGCCGCAGACGCTGCAAACCGGTTTCTCCTTCGACGCGGCTGACCAGGTCGAGCAGACTGCACGATGGAATCAGATCGAGACCATAGCCCCCGATGTGGATACCGGTCAGAACCACTTCGGGGTAGCCGGCCTCAACCAGACCTTTGATCTGGGCGAGGACCTCTCCTGGAGAGGCGGAGCGGCTCCGCCCGCGTGCGTAAGGGATAATGCAGTAACTGCAGAAGGCATCGCAGCCGTTCTGAATCTGCACAAACGCCCGACTGCGCCCGTTAAAACTGGTCAGTGGCGGCAAACAGGCCGTCTCCGCCTGGCTGATATCGGTGACGGCCACTCTGGTTTCTCCGGTGTCGGCTGCAAGCCATTCCAGGAGTTGCCGTTTATCTTCATTGCCGATCACCAGGCTGACGCCAGGCAGGTCGGCAAAGGCCTGCGGGTCAACCTGCGCATAACAGCCGGTCACCACCACCCGGCAATCCGGGTTGAGGCGCCGGGCGCGCCGCACCAGATTGCGCGACTGGGCATCGGTCGCCCCGGTTACGGTGCAGGTGTTGACGACCACCAGCTCGGCGCCTTCATCAAAAGCGATGATCCGGTAGCCGGCAGCCGCCAGACGCTCCTGCATGGCGGCAGTCTCGAACTGGTTGGTTTTACAACCCAGGGTTGCGAAGGCAACACGGCGCCTGGCGCCCGGTCTCCGGAGACAAGTGGCTTCACTCATCACTCAACCCTCAAGGCTCTGCGTCGCCGCCGAAATCCAGCCGCCGCCGAGGACACGGTCTCCCTCGTAAAAGACAGCGGCCTGGCCTGGTGTCACGCCTTGCTGCGGATGGTCGAAGTGCACCCCGACCGTGCCATCCACGCGAGGGGTGATGCGCGCCGGGACCTCGTGATGCCGGTATCTGATGCGGCAGGCCGCGGTGAAGGCCCGCTCCGGCGGGGGAATGGACCAGCTCAGATCCTGAACGCGGCAAATTTCGGTGGCCAGGCAGGACTTCTCACCGACGATCACCTGCCGCGCGGGAGCATCGATGGCCACCACATAGAGCGGCTCGGGCCAGCTCAAGCCCAGGCCGCGGCGCTGCCCGATGGTGTAGCGATAGGTCCCCTCATGCTGGCCGAGAACCTGTCCGTCGATGTGCACGATGGCACCGTTCATACTGCCCGCGCCGCGCTGTTCTTCGAGAAACCGCACATAGTCGCCATCCGGCACAAAGCAGATGTCCTGGCTTTCCGGTTTTTCCGCAACGCGCAGTCCGAGCCGGGCGGCATGGCTGCGGACGGCCGCTTTGGTTAAATCCCCGAGCGGAAAGCGCACAAAGCGCATCTGTTCCTGGGTCAGCGTAAACAGGAAATAGCTCTGGTCCTTGGCATGGTCCCGGCCCTTATGCAAAGCATAGCGGCCGTGTTCGTGAAGGATCCGGGCATAGTGGCCGGTCACCAGGTAATCAGCCTGCAGCTCCCGTGCGCGACGCAGCAGAATTTCGAATTTCAAAACCTGGTTGCACAGGACACAGGGATTGGGTGTTCTGCCGTTGAAATAATCGTCGCAGAACCTGTCGATAACCTGCTGTTCGAACTCTTTTTCGAAGTTGACCACGTAGAAGGGGATGCCCAGGCGGTCGGCAACCCGGCGTGCATCATGCACATCGTCCAGCGAGCAGCAGGTACCGAAAGTTTCGCCCTCTGGTGCGGTAAAGCTCGCATAATCCCAGATCTGCATGGTCATGCCGATAACGTCACAACCCTGTTCTTGCAAAAGGGCGGCGGCGACCGAGGAATCCACCCCGCCGCTCATGGCGACCACGACTCTTTTTCCGGCTTCAATCTGCATATGAAAATGCTGGCAGCCCGTTCCGCCAAGCTGCGTCATGGCTGTCAATTCTCCAGCAAAAGCAAGGGAGAGCCACCCCTAAAGAGGACCCTCCCGGAATTAATGTTATGGTTAAAGTCAAGAGTGCTAACTGTTTTCTTTCTGGTAGTTTTTAATTGCCTCGTGCAGAGCGTCGGCTGCGAGGTTCGAACAATGCATCTTTTGGGCGGGCAGGCCGTCGAGGGCTTCGGCAACCGCAGCGTTGCTCAGCTCAAGGGCCTCTTCGATCGTTTTGCCGATGGCCATTTCGGTGACCATGGACGAGGTGGCAATCGCCGCACCGCAGCCAAAGGTCTTGAACTTGACATCCTTGATGATATTGTCTTCGACCTTGAGATAAATTTTCATGATATCGCCGCAAGAGGCATTACCGACCTCGCCGACTCCGTTGGCGTCATCGATCGCGCCGACGTTGCGCGGGTTGGTAAAATGGTCCATGACCTTGTCAGAGTACATATCCTGTTCTCCTGAATATCGGTTGATATTTAAAACCGCCTGACCGTTTCGCAGGTCAGGCATTCTTCCGCAGTTTTCCCGCAATTATAGAGCGGGCTCATGTCACGCAAACGCTGGATGGTGGCCGGCAGCACCTCGAGGACATAGTCGATGTCCTCTGCCGTGGTTTCCGGCCCGAGGCTGAAGCGCGTGCTGGAATGCGCCAGGGTGACTTCAACACACATGGCCCCCATGACGTGGGACGGCTCGAGCGATCCTGAGGTGCAGGCTGACCCGGAAGAAGCGGCAATACCGTACATGTCCAGGTTGAGCAGCAGTGACTCGCCCTCGATGTAGGCGAAACTCATATTGAGCGTGTTCGGCAGGCGCTGGTCACGATCGGGCGTGCCGTTCAGCTTGATGTCGGGAATGCTGGCCGTGATACCGTCTTCCAGCCGGTCGCGCAGGGCGCGCACTCTCGAAGACAAGGCCGCCCGCTCCTGCCCGGCCAGTTCGCAGGCCTTGCCGAGGCCGACGATGCCAGCCACATTCTGGGTTCCGGCGCGCCGGTTGCGTTCCTGATGGCCACCGTGCAGGAGAGGGACCATGCGCGTGCCACGCCGGACATAAACCGCACCGACGCCCTTGGGGGCACCAAGCTTGTGCCCGGACAGAACCAGCAGATCGACATTGGCCTGCTGCACATCAATCGGCAGCTTGCCTACGGCCTGCACGGCATCGGTATGGAAGCGGATCTGGTGTTTCCTGGCAATGGCGCCGATCTCTTCTATGGGGTAGATATTGCCGGTCTCATTGTTGGCCCACATCACGGAAATCAGAATCGTCTGATCGGTAATGGCTTTCTCGAGCTCGGCCAGATCGAGAGTTCCGTTGCAATCGACCGGCAAATAGGTCACATCGTAACCGTTTTTAGCGAGATACTGGCAGGTCTCCAGTACCGCAGGATGCTCGACGGAAGTCGTAATAATATGATTACCCTTGCCCTTCAGGACCTCCAGGGAACCTTTGATCGCCATGTTATCACCTTCGCTGCCGCAGGAAACAAAGACGATTTCCGCCGGCGAGGCGTTGATCAGTGCCGCGACCTGCTCACGAGCCGTTTCGAGCGCCCCAGACACCGCCCGCCCGGCCCAGTGGACACTGGAGGGGTTGCCGAACTGGCTCTGGTAGAAAGGGAGCATCGCCTCCAGAACTTCCGGACGAACCGGGGTGGTGGCGTTGTAGTCCAAGTAAATCTGCTTCACTGACATCCTCCTGAAAAGTGGTTTATCCTGTCCATGAAGAGGCTGAGATCAAAGCCATCGCCCCCCATGGGTTTCTGCCCCTCAAACTGGACAGCGTGCGATTCAAAGACTCAACCTGACCTCTACGGGCATTCTCTCTCTGGCCTCAGCGGTAAGATCGGCCAGCGAAACCGACCCCAGAAAAGACCGGATCCTGCGCGCAAGGCCCTGCCAGACGCTATGCGTTACGCAGACATTGCCGCAGGAACAACTGCCGGACTCATCCATGCAGGAAACCGGCACCAGGGTCTCTTCAACACTGTCGATGATCTCGTCGACGTGAATCTGTTCGGCCGGTCTGGCCAGCACGTAGCCGCCACCAGGGCCGCGCACGCTGTTGACAATTGCACTGCGTCGCAACTTGACGAAGAGCTGCTCCAGGTAAGGCAGGGAGATATCCTCCCACTTTGCGATATCCTTCAGGGCTACGGCCTGACCGCTGGAATGCAGGTTGAGCCGGACCATCGCTCTGACGGCATACTGTGCCTTGGTTGATAAGCGCATATTCAGCCTGAGTTACGCTTTGAGCGCACCGCCCCCGCTCCCTCACGGGGCTTGCGGGCCGGCTTTTCCGCATCGAGCTTTTCCGTAAGAGCCTGCACTTTCTTCTCAAGCGTGCGGATCTGCTCGAACAGACAGGCAATCGCCTTGGCTTCGGGGTCAGGCAGTTGACCATGCTCAAGATCCGGCCGTTCATCCTCGATCTTGCTGCCGGCCTGAACAACCACCCGGCCGGGGATACCGACCACGGTCGAGTGCTCGGGGACTTCCTTGACGACCACCGAATTCGAACCGATCTTGGCGTCGTCACCCACCTTGAAAGGTCCCAGAATCTTGGCCCCCGAACCGATGACGACATTATTGCCCAGGGTCGGATGGCGCTTCTCCTTGGCCCAGGAGGTACCACCCAGCGTGACCTGGTGGTAGAGTGTGCAGTTGTCGCCGATCTCGGCCGTTTCGCCGATGACGACGCCCATGCCATGATCGATAAAAAACCCCTTGCCGATCGTCGCCCCGGGATGGATTTCGATACCCGTCAGAAAGCGGCCGACATGGGATGTAAAACGTGCCAGGAAATAGAACTTTCTCTTCCAGAGGGCATGGGCCAGGCGATAGATCAAAATAGCGTGAAAGCCCGGATAGCAAAACAGCACCTCCAGGGTACTGCGTACTGCCGGATCGCGATCGAAAACAACCTTGATGTCCTGTCTGATAGTGTTCAGCAAAATCCCGACTCCCTGTTGAAAAAGCAATGGTATAGACCGGGCGCGCCGATCACCTCGATCGGCCCGGGCACTTGCTGAATGTCTAACATACCTGAGTAAACTTGTCAATTATTTTTCACAGGACTTCGCCCAGAAAGAACAGACCGTTGCGAGCAGCAATCGGGACAGAGGCAGGGCGCCAGACGGGGTTACAGAAAGAGCCGGTAAGCCGCGTTGTCGGTTTCTTCAACATACCGGTAGCCCAGATTGTCCAGAAAATCCCTGAGCTCGGCATCCTGATTCTCGGAAATTTCCAGACCGATCAGGACCCGGCCGAAGTCACTCCCCTGCGTCCGGTAGTGAAACAACGAAATATTCCAGCCGGCGCCCATGGTTTCCAGGAAACGCGCGAGAGCACCGGGCCGCTCGGGAAACCAGAAGCGGAACAATCTTTCCCCGCGCGCCTGGGGCGATTTGCCGCCGACCATGTGCCGGATATGGGTCTTCGCCAACTCGTTCTCCGTCAGGTCGTGGTTGACGAAGCCCTCGTCGGAGAGTTTCCTTTTAAAGGAGTGGCGCTCCCCCTCATCGCGGATCGATATGCCGACAAAGATATGTGCCTGGTCGCGGGCCGACAAACGATAGTTGAACTCGGTAATGTTACGGTCACCCACCATGTCGCGGCAGAAACGGCGCAGAGAGCCGGGCGTTTCCGGGATGGAAACGGCAAACAGGGCTTCCTGCTTCTCGCCGATCACGGCACGTTCGGCAACATAACGCAGCCGATCGAAATTCATATTGGCGCCCGAATTGACCGTGACCAGCGTCTGGCCGGAGGTTCCGCGCTCCCTGACATATTTCTTGAGACCGGCCAGGGACAGGGCCCCCGCCGGCTCGACGATGGTTCGCGTCGCCTGGTAGACGCTCTTGATGCCGCTACAGATTTCGTCGATATCGACCCGGATGATTTCATCAACGTTCTTGCGGCAAATATCGAAAGTCAGTTTACCGACTTCGCGGACCGCGACCCCGTCGGCGAAAATCCCGACGGAATCGAGCTTGATGCGCCGGCCGGCTTCAAGGGAACGCGCCATGGCGTCGCTGTCGACCGGCTCAACGCCGATAATTCTGACTTCCGGGCAGAGCTGCTTCAGGTAAGCCGCGATGCCGGCAATCAGCCCGCCGCCACCGACCGGCACGAAAACAGCGTCCATTCTGCCGGAACTCTGGCGCAGCAGTTCGTCGCCGATCGTCCCCTGCCCGGCAATGACCAGCTCATCATCGAAAGGGTGGATAAAGGTTTTGCCGGTCTCCCTGATCAGCTCGGCACAGCGTTCGGCCGCCTCGGAATAATTGTCGCCGTGCAGAACGATCCGGCCGCCCAGCTGCGCGACGGCCGCCACCTTGATCGCCGGAGTGGTCACCGGCATGACGATGGTCGCCTGAATTCCCAGCTGACGGGAGGCAAACGCAACGCCCTGGGCATGATTGCCGGCGGAAGCGGTAATCACGCCCCGGTGCCTTTCCCTTTCGTCCAGATGCGCGATCTTGTTGTAGGCGCCGCGCAGCTTGAAGGAAAAGACCGGCTGCATATCTTCGCGTTTGATCAGAACGCGATTGTGCAGGGCCTGGGAAAGCACCTGGGATTCCTCAAGCGGCGTCTCGATGGCGGCTTCGTAGACCCGGGAGGTCAGGATGTTGCGGAGAAGTTTTTGCATGGCGGCAAAATAGCGGGGAAAGGCAGGGAAGTCAAGGCTCGCAAGCAAAAGTTAATATCGACAAATGTCTGGAATATCGCTATACTGCGGATTGTCTTTTTGTCTGCGGGTCCACCTGTCAGACGTCATCCCATTCAATTCCCATAAAAAGGAGAGAAATCATGCCGGAATTCTTCTACCAGGAACCTTTTCCGCTCGGCAAAGACGACACCCGTTACCGCAAGCTTCAAGGTTCCGAAAAGTACGTCAGTACGGTTGATTTTGAAGGTCAGGAAATCCTGAAAGTCGATCCCGCAGCCCTGACCGTGCTTGCCAATGAAGCGCTTCGTGATGTCTCTTTCCTGTTGCGCGTCGAACACAACGAGCAGGTGGCCAAAATTCTGCGAGATCCGGAAGCTCCCGGCAATGAAAAAGGCGTGGCCATCGCATTTCTGCGCAATGCCGAAGTCTCCGCCCAGTTCGAGCTGCCCTTGTGTCAGGATACCGGCACCGCCATCATCGTCGCCAAAAAAGGCGAGAACGTGTTTACCGGCGCCAATGACGCAGAGCTGCTCTCCAAAGGCGTCTACAAGACCTATACGGAGGAAAACCTGCGCTACTCGCAGACGGTTGCCCTCGATATGTACACGGAGAAGAACACCGGCACCAACCTGCCGGCGCAGATCGATATCTATGCCGACCAGGGCAATGCCTACAAGTTCCTGTTTGTGACCAAGGGCGGTGGCTCGGCCAACAAAACCTACCTGTACCAGGAAACCAAGGCCCTGCTCAACCCCGAGAAACTCGAACAGTTCCTCGTCGACAAAATGAAGACCCTCGGCACCGCGGCCTGCCCGCCCTACCACCTGGCATTCTGTATCGGCGGCACCAGCGCCGAGACCTGCCTGAAGACGGTGAAGATGGCATCGACCAAGTATTACGACAGCCTGCCGACCGAAGGCAACGAACACGGTCAGGCGTTCCGCGATATCGAGCTGGAAAACAAGATCCAGAAGAAGGCCGAGGAACTCGGCATCGGCGCCCAGTTCGGCGGCAAGTACTTCACCCATGACGTGCGCATCGTGCGCATGCCGCGCCACGGCGCTTCCTGCCCGGTCGGCATGGGCGTCTCCTGTTCGGCGGACCGCAATATCAAGGCCAAGATCACCAAGGAGGGTCTGTTCGTCGAGGAGATGGACCGCAACCCCGGCCGGCTGATCCCTGAAAAGTATCGCGGCAAGCATGATCATGGCGTCAAGATCGACCTCAACCAACCGATGGAGCAGATCCTCGCCGAGCTGACCAAACATCCGGTCTCGACACCGCTGCTGCTGACCGGCACCATCGTCGTCGGCCGCGACATTGCCCATGCCAAGTTCAAAGAACTGCTGGACGCCGGCAAACCGCTGCCCGACTACCTGAAGAAGCACCCGATTTATTACGCGGGTCCGGCCAAGACCCCACCGGGCAAGCCATCCGGCTCCTTCGGCCCGACCACCGCCGGCCGCATGGACTCCTATGTCGACCTGCTGCAAGCGCATGGCGGCTCCATGGTGATGATCGCCAAGGGCAACCGTTCCCAGCAGGTGACCGACGCCTGCCAGAAACACGGCGGCTTCTACCTCGGTTCCATCGGCGGCCCGGCCGCGCTGCTCGCCGAAGAGAACATCAAGAAGGTCGAGTGCATCGACTATCCCGAACTCGGCATGGAAGCGGTCTGGAAGATCGAAGTGGTCGACTTCCCGGCCTTCATTCTGGTCGACGACAAAGGCAACGATTTCTTCGCCGAACTGATGTAACGGAGTAATAAAAAAGATGAAGTATTAACAAAAAAGCCCCTGAGATCAGGGGCTTTTTTGTTAAGTTCGACTTTTGTTTTCTGGTAACTATTCAGCTTCCTACTCAATAGCACAGCCTGTGGGCTGGAGCTGTGGCATGCGGGAAGTTAAGTGACAACGTTGGACGCAAGCCACAGCTGCAGCCCACAGGCCCTCGCTTGTGTGCTGAATAGTTACGTTTTCTGTTAAAAATGACCCGCCATTGCCTGCTCGACCGCCCTGCGGAACGCTTCCGGCAAGCGCCGGGGCTTCCTCGCCTGGTAATCGAAGCAGACCAGCGTTGTCCAGCCCTCCGCGGTCGCCGCGCCATCCCGCTCGACGCGGTAGTCCAGAACGAAGGAAGACCGGCCGATCTTCGACACCCGCACACCGATCTGCAGGGCATCGCCCAGAAACATTTCCGCAAGGTAGTTGACATGCGCCTCGGGCAGGATCACTCCGCAGCCATTACCGAGATCCATCTCCGAAAAATTCCCTAGTTCGCCAAGAAAGGCAATCCGGGCGTCCTGGAAAAAATTCAGCACCGCCGAATTCGCCACGTGACCGCCGTAGTTCACGTCGGCAACCCGCACCCCGTAAGGTATCACAAAAGGAAAAGCGTCCATCGCGACTCCTGTCAAATCGAACCCGTCGGCAGTTTTCAGCTGCCGGGCTTGAGCTTCAGTTCAGCCAGCAGCCTAGCGCTGGCATTGCGGGCAGAAGTAGCTTGATCTTTGCCCGATCCGAACCAGGCGGACCGGCTCATGGCATGCCACGCAAGGCAAGCCGGCCCGTCCGTAAACACACAGTTGCTGCCTGAAGTAACCGGGCTTGCCGTCCGCATCGGTGAAATCACGGATGGTCGTCCCGCCGGCAGCTATCGCCGCGCTGAGAATCTCTTTCACGGCAACGACCAGCTTGGCATACTTGCGGAGACTCACCTGCCCCGCCAGGCGCTGAGGGGCGATGCCGGCCCGGAACAACGCTTCGTTCGCATAGATGTTACCCACCCCGACCACAACCCCGGCGTCCATCAGGAATGGCTTGACGGCAACCGAGCGCCCTCTGGACCGGTCAAAAAGATAGCGGGCGGTGAACGTCCGGTCGAGAGGTTCCGGCCCCAGATCCCGCAGGCGTTCGTGCTGCAGCGGATCGTCGCCGGTCCAGAGCATGGCACCAAACCGCCGTGAATCGTTGTAACACAGGGCGGTTTCATCATCGAACCGGATCTCCACGTGATCATGTTTGCGGCGTTCCGCGTCGGGCGCGAGCAGCCGTAAATGACCGGTCATGCCGAGGTGGATGATCAGCGTCCCCCGCTCGCAGCGCAGCAGCAGATACTTCGAGCGACGATCGACGGCGCGCACCCGCTGACCGGGCAGGATCTCCGGCAGAAAATCCGGAACCGGCCAGCGCAGGCTGGCATTGCGGATGGTTACGCCGCTGATCAACTTATGCTTGATCAGGGGTTCGATGCCGCGGCGGGTCGTTTCGACTTCGGGAAGTTCAGGCATGGGGGTCGGGTCGATTCATCGAGAAGGTCCAGTCAGCGACATCAAAAGATCGCCCTCTCGGCAACCTCGTCGAACGTATTAAAATCGAGCTGCTCCAGTGGGCAGGGCCACTCATTTTCTTCGAGCTTCTGGCCGCGATGATAGCGCCACTCCCCCTCCTCCTGCCGCAGCCAGGCCAGTTCTGCATAAGCATGGCGCCGGCCGGAAACTTCGAGCTCCATGGCATAGATGACCGCCGTTTCCGGTAAAGCCAGCTTCGTCTTGAGGATGCGGCACATAAGAATACGGAATTCCCTGCCCAGGCTGGTCCGGGCGAAACGGATGTATTCATTCCGGTCCGGGAATTGTTGCCGAAACAGCGAATCGGCATGGTGACAGTCGAACACGCAACCATAATCGGCCTGTCGAAAGGCCGCGGTCCGCGCCAGGATCAATTCTTGTGGTGAGTGACGGTCCATATTTGAATTCTGAAGCTCAGTCCTTGATCCGCGGGTCCAGCGCATCCCGGATACCTTCGCCGAGCAGGTTATAGCCGAGGACTGTGATCAGAATCGCCAGGCCGGGAAAAACCGACAGCCACCAGGCGCTGCCGAGGGTCTGCTTGCCGGCGATCAGCATGTTCCCCCAGGAAGGCGTCGGCGGCTGGACACCGATGCCGAGAAACGACAGGGCGCTTTCGGTGAGGATGGCCCCGGCGACGCCCAGGGTTGCGGACACCAGGACCGGCGACAAGGCGTTCGGCAGAATGTGGCGAAAAATGATCCTGGCATCGCGGGCACCGAGCGCACGGATGGCCACGACAAAGTCGCGCTCGCGCAAGGAAAGGAACTCGGCCCTGACCAGCCGGGCCACTCCCATCCAGCTGGTCAGGCCGATGATGATCATGATATTCCAGATCGACGGCTCGAGAAACGCGATGACCGCCAGAATCAGGAAAAACGACGGGAAACAGAGCATGATATCGACGAAACGCATGACCACGGCATCGACCCAGCGCCCGTAGAACCCGGCCAACGCACCGACCAGAATGCCGATAAAGGTGGCAATCCCGACCGCCACAAAACCGACCAGCAGCGAGATGCGTGCCCCATAGAGGATCCGCGCCAGGACATCGCGACCCAGGTCATCCGTCCCCAGCGGATGAGTCCAGCTGGGCGGTTGCAGACGCTTGGCAATATCGATTGCCCCGGGGTCGGCGTTGACCAGAGGCGCGATCGTCGCCAACACGAACATACCCAGCACGATCGCCGCACCGGCCAGGGCCATGCGATTACGTTTCAGTTTCTGCCACAGAACTTCACGAAAAAAAGGAAACATGTCTCTGCCACCGGGAGTCAGCGGGATACCTAGGGCAAAAAGAGTGCAAAAGCCCTTGCAAGAACGATCCCATGGAGATCTTATCTCCGGCCAATCCCGAAGTATTCGAAACCCTCGTCCTTGAGGGTTTCGGGATCGTACTGGTTGCGCCCGTCAAAGATCACCGGCGCTTTCATCATGTTTTTCATGGCGTTGAAATCGGGATGGCGGAACGGCTTCCATTCCGTGACCAGGGCCAGGGCATCAACCTGATCAAGGGCCTCGTACTGGTTCCGGGCGAGAGTCAGTCCACCAGCAGCAAACCATTCCGCCGGGAATTCGCGGCGCGCGGCAGCGAGGGCCTCGGGATCGTAGGCCACCACCCTGGCCCCGGCTCCGAGCAGTTCCTGGATCAGCACCCTGGCCGGCGCTTCGCGGATGTCGTCGGTCCCCGGCTTGAAAGCAAGCCCCCAGAGACCGAAAACCAGGCCGTGCAGATCCTTGCCGAAGCGATCGATGATCTTCTGGAAGAGGACGTATTTCTGGGCCTCGTTGCGCTGATGCACCGCGTTGAGCAGCGTAGGCTCCAGGCCGTTTTCACGGGAGGTATGAATGAGGGCCCGGATATCCTTGGGGAAACAGGACCCGCCGTACCCGCAGCCGGGATAGATGAAAGAGTAACCGATCCGGCTGTCGGCACCGATCCCCAAACGAACTTTTTCGACATCGACGCCGACCCGATCGCAAAGGTTGGCCACTTCATTCATGAAGGAGATCTTGGTTGCCAGCATGGAGTTGCTGGCGTACTTGGTCATCTCGGCATCGCGAGCACCCATGAAAATGATACGATCGTGGTTACGGCAGAAGTCCTTGTACAGGTCACGCATGACCTGCCGGGCTCGGTCACTGTCAACCCCGACCACGATCCGGTCGGGTTTCATGAAATCCTCGACTGCGGCCCCTTCCTTGAGGAACTCCGGATTACTGACGACATCAAGGGCGACATCGACAACGCCGCGCCGCGCCAGCTCGCGGTCGATGGCGGCGCGGACCCGGTCAGCCGTACCGACGGGCACCGTCGACTTGGTCACAATCACCTTGTATTCCTGCAGGCAGCGGCCGATCTCAGCAGCCACCCCCAGCACATGGCCGAGATCGGCGGAACCGTCCTCACCGGGAGGTGTGCCGACGGCGATGAACACCACCTCGGCCGCCTGCACGGCCTCGACCAGGTCACCGGAAAAGAACAGCCGCTGCTGCTCGACATTGTTGAGTACGAGCGGTTTCAGGCCGGGTTCATAAATCGGGATGACTCCCTGCCGCAGGTTGGCCATCTTCGTCTGATCGATATCGACGCAAGTGACATGATGGCCCATTTCCGCAAAGCAGGCACCGGTCACCAAGCCCACGTAACCGGTCCCGATGATTGCCAGTTTCATATTTGAGTCCCCTCTCGATTGTTATGGTTAGCAACTAAAGCAAACATCTCACATTGCCTATCGGGGATTTGCCGATGCGAGCTTTTTTTCCCACTCCCAGGCCGTACGGATGATGAATTCCAGGTCATCGTGCAGCGGCCGCCAGTTCAGTCCGCTGCGGATCGCATCGCTGGCGGCCACCAGTTCGGCCGGATCGCCTGCCCGCCGAGGCGCATCCTCGACGATAAAATCGACGCCAGTCACAGTGTATACCATAGCGACGACTTCACGAACCGAGAAACCATGCCCGTAGCCACAGTTGAAAATCCGGCTTGCACCGCCGACGACAAGGTAGTCGAGGGCGGCCAGGTGTGCCCGGGCCAGATCGGAAATATGGATATAATCCCGCAGGCAGGTTCCGTCGGGAGTCGGATAATCCGTGCCGAAGACTTGGAGTTTCGGGAACACACCCAAGGCCGTTTTCAGGGCTCGGGTTATCAAGTGGGTCGGGTTGGCATAATCCTGCCCCAAACGAACCTGCGGGTCGGCTCCGGCCACGTTGAAGTAACGCAGGGCGACATATTCAAATCCGGCATCGGCCGCCGCCAGATCGGCAAGCAACCGTTCACTGATCATTTTTGACGCGCCGTACGGGTTAATCGGCAGCAACGGCGCCTGCTCGGTGACGGGCAGCTTCTCGGGATTGCCGTAAACGGCAGCCGTTGAAGAAAAAATATACTTTTCGATTCCAACGGCGCGCACGGCTTCAAGCAGATTGAGCGCGTTGACCGCATTGTTCCGGTAATACTTCAGGGGGTTCCGAACACTCTCGCCGACTTCGATGGACGCTGCGAAATGCATGACCGCGTCAGGTCGGAAATCGGTCAGGGTCTTCCCCAACAGATCCCGGTCGGCCAGATCGCCCACCACCAGCTCGCCATGCAGGACAGCCTCGCGGTTGCCGGTGGACAGGTTATCAAACGTCAGAACCTCATGGCCGGCCTCACCCAGCGCAAGCACGACATGACTGCCGATATACCCGGCTCCCCCCGTTACAAAAATCCTGCTCACATTCGGCTCCATGTCCTCATGACCGGCATCAACACCGGTAGTAATTACGATACCAAGCAACGAATCTCTGCACCCCGGTCGCAATCGGTGTGGCCGGCTTGAACCCGACATCCCGGATCAGGGCGTCGACATCAGCCCAGGTTGCAGGGACGTCGCCGGGCTGAATCGCCATCAGGTTTTTCTCGGCTTCTTTGCCCAGCGCGGTTTCCAGGGTTTCGATCAGCGTCATCAATTCGACCGGGCTATTGTTGCCGATATTGTAGACCCGGTAAGGCGCGGCACTGGTGCCTGGATCGGGGTGGTTTCCGGACCAGTCCGGATTGACTGTGGCCGGTTGGTCGATAACCCGGATCACGCCCTCGACGATATCGTCGATGTAGGTAAAATCGCGACGCATTTTGCCATAGTTGAACACGTCGATCGGCTCACCGGCAAGGATCGCCCGGGTGAACAGGAACAGCGCCATATCCGGCCGGCCCCACGGACCGTAAACAGTAAAAAACCGCAGACCGGTGGTCGGCAGGCGGTAGAGATGGCTGTAGGTATGGGCCATCAGCTCGTTGGCCTTCTTGCTGGCGGCGTAAAGCGAAACCGGATGATCGACATTGTCGTGCACGGAAAACGGCATTGCCGTATTGGCACCGTACACCGAAGAGGATGAGGCATACACCAGATGGCCGACCTGCTGATGGCGGCAGCCCTCGAGAATATTCATGAAGCCAACCAGGTTGGCATCGATATAGGCATGCGGATTGGTCAGCGAGTAGCGGACCCCGGCCTGGGCGGCCAGATTGACCACGACATCGAAAGACTCTTCCGCAAACAACCGGGCCATGGCCGGCCGGTCGGCCAGGTCGGCTTTCAGAAAAGTAAACGACTCGATCCCCTGCAACTGCTTGAGGCGTGCTTCCTTCAACGAGACATCGTAATAGTCGTTCAGATTATCGAGGCCGACCACCGTATCGCCACGCATCAGCAGACGCTGTGCCAGGTGAAAACCGATGAAACCGGCCGCACCGGTCACCAGGATCTTCCTGGATGGCTGATGCGGTGAAGTGCGGGTCGGGACGTCATGAGTCATGGCTAAAGCCTGTCATCAAAGTTGGGGCCAATGCGCGGGAATCGAGAAACACAGCATCTCACAGCCGGATCTTCTCAGCCTTCAAACGCCTGCAGAGCCTGCAGAAGTTCCGTGGTTTTCTCCCGCAGGAGGGTTGCGTCGCCGCGCGTCTCGACATTCAGACGAACGACCGGCTCGGTATTGGACATGCGCAGATTGAACCGCCAGTCGGCGAATTCTAAGGACACACCGTCGGTATGATCAACCGTCACAGCCCCCGGCGTATAGCGGTGCTGTATTGCGGCGATGGCCGCGGCGGGATCGGCAATCACCCGGTTGAGTTCACCGCTGGCAGGAAACCTGCGCATCCTCTCTGCAACCAGCTGCGAGAGCGGCGCCCGCTTGCGACACATCAATTCAACCAGCAGCAGCCAGGGGATCATGCCGCTGTCGCAATAGGCAAACTCACGAAAATAGTGATGAGCGCTCATTTCGCCGCCGTAGACTGCATCTTCACTGCGCATGCGTTCCTTGATAAAGGCATGACCGGTTTTGCTCATCACGGCGTGACCGCCATTCTCCCGCGCGATATCGATGGTATTCCAGGTCAGGCGGGGGTCATGGATGATCTTTGCGCCCGGCTGTTTCTGCAGAAAAGCCTCGGCCAGCAGGCCGACGATATAATAGCCTTCAATAAAGCGGCCCTGTGCATCGAACAGAAAACAGCGGTCGAAATCACCGTCCCAGGCAATGCCCAGGCCGGCACCGTGTTCAAGGATTGCGTCACGGGTGATGCTGCGATTTTCCGGTAATAGCGGATTCGGGATACCGTGGGGGAAGGTCCCGTCAGGCGTATGGCAGATCTTGATAAAGTCCAGCGGCAGCTGTTTTTCGAGCAGGTCGAGAATTGGACCGGCGCAGCCATTCCCGGCATTGACCACCACCTTGAGAGGGGTCAGCGCAGACAGATCGATGTAGCCAAGCAAGTGGCGGATGTAGGGCTCTTTCAGATCGCAGTCCGCAACACGGCCCGGGCTTGGTGCCGCAGGGAAGGTCCCCTGCTCCGCCAGGCGCCTGATGTCGTCCAGACCGCTGTCACCACTGATCGGCCGCGCGCCTTCACGAACCAGCTTCATGCCGTTGTAATCAGCCGGGTTGTGGCTGGCCGTCACCATGATGCCGCCATCGGTCTGCGCGTGAAAGGTCGCGAAGTAAACCTCTTCGGTGCCGCACAGGCCGATATCCAGCACGTCGGCGCCGCCGTCGGTCAACCCGCGCATCAGCGCGCCCGCCAGGTCCGCGCTGGAAAGACGAATATCCCGGCCGACGACGACCCGCTGCGGCTTGAGGAAATCAGCATAGGCCCGCCCGATGCGATAAGCGATTTCGTCATTGAGCTCATCGGGAATTCGGCCGCGAATATCATAGGCTTTAAAACAGGCGATGTTCATGACAAAACCCCTGCCACGCGTAAGACGTGACGGTCTTCAGCGGCCATACTGGTCACTGAAACGCTCGATATCATCTTCACTCAGGTAATCACCGGTCTGCACTTCGATGATCTCGAGCAGGTCATTCCCGGAGTTTTCGAGGCGATGCTTGTCGCCGATCGGAATGTAGACCGACTGGTTGGCCGTGCGCTCCAGAATGACATTTTCCAGTTTCACGCGAGCGGTTCCGCGGACCACGATCCAATGTTCAGCCCGGTGCCGGTGACGCTGCAGCGAAAGGCAGGCTCCCGGGTTGACGGTGATTCGCTTGACCAGGAACCCCGGCCCTTCATCCAGTCCTTCGTAGGTTCCCCAGGGGCGATTGACGCGCCTGTGCAGGAGATGCTCCGGACGCCCCGATTGCCTCAAGCGCTCCACGACCTGCTTGACATCCTGCACCCTGTCTTTAGCGGCAACCAGCACAGCATCAGCCGTTTCGACAATCACCGCATCATCGATACCGACGCTGGCCACCAGCCGGGAGGCGGAATGGATGTAGGTGTTCCGCGTATCAACGGCAACCACGTCTCCGGTGCATACGTTGCCGTCGGCATCGCCCTCGCCAACCTCCCAGAGGGCGGCCCAGGAACCGACATCGCTCCAGCCGGCATCGAGGGGAACCACCAGGGCCCGGCGGGTTTTTTCCATAACCGCATAATCAATGGAATCTGCGGGACAGCCCGCAAAACTTTCGCCGCCAAGCCGGGTGAAGTCGAGGTCGCTGCAACGTTCCAGCCAGGCCTGCCGGCAGGCCGCAAACATCTGCGGGGCGAGGCTCTGCAATTCTTCCAGAAAGGTGGAGGCGCGAAACAGAAACATGCCACTGTTCCAGAAATAATTGCCTGACTCCAGATATTTCTCCGCGGTTGCCAGGTCGGGTTTTTCAACAAATTCTGCAACCGCAAAGGCATCTACGGCAGGGGGTTGCGGGATCGGCTTGGTGCGGGCGATGGTCTGGCTTGGAGCCAGTCGATCGCCGGCGCGAATATAGCCGTAACCTGTTTCCGGACCGGTCGGTACAACACCGAAAGTCAGCAAAGCCTCCGCAGCAAATGGCAGGGCGCCGGCAATGGTCAGACACAAGGCTTTGGCATCGGCAACCACATGGTCGGCCGGGAGGATCAGCAACAAGGGATCTTGCCCGTCCTGCATGGCCTGCATGGCGGCGACAGCGACCGCCGGCGCCGTATTACGGCCAACCGGTTCGAGGATGATGGCGGCCGCAGGCTGGCCGTTCTGCCTGAGTTGCTCGGCAACCATGAACCGGTGGTCTTCGTTGCAGACCACCACTGGCGCCGCGACATCTGGCAGTCCGGCAAGCCGGGCCACGGTCTCCTGGAGCATGGTCAATTCGCCGGCCAGGGGTAACAGCTGCTTGGGATATTGCTCACGGGAGAGGGGCCACAAACGGGTCCCTGCCCCGCCGGATAAAATCACGGGGACAATCATGGGCCCTCGCGCCGCACAGGTTCAGAAATGGCAAAAGATACGGGTTTCATCAAAGGTCCGTCTTTCTGGAATGAAAATTGTTGATGTCAATGCCGGGCAGGCCGAGCCTTCTGGCCGATGCCGCCGTGAGGCCTTGCAGTGTATAACAAAAAACTGCCGAAAAAGAAAGTTTCCTGCCGATGATTTCCTGCCGGGACCTTGACTATATGCGTTTTCCCATATATATTTTGATCAGAGTGAATACCCCCGCAGATTAACTACGGAGATCCTTCTCAGGAGAGTCTTTTATGCCCTTGTTCGAATACTACTGTCGCGATTGCGAAACAACCTTCGAAAAACTTCAACGTCAACCGGCGGCGGAAAACGCCTGCCCGCACTGCGGCAAGCCGGCAAAACGCGCCGTTTCTCTCTTTTCCGGAACCCTTGACAGCCAGGGCGGATGCAGCCGTCCCGCCGGTTCGGGGTTTGGCTGAGCCTCCTGATCCTGAAGCGCGTGCCGTTTCAAAACCATTCAAAAAGGAGCCCGGGCAGGCTCCTTTTTCTTTAGATCAGCCATATTGACTGACGTACGGTTTACTTTTCGATAAATTCTACGGCCGCTGCGGTGAGCTGCCGCAGTTCCTCAGGGCTGCGCGCCTCGGCGTAAACCCGCACAACCGGCTCGGTGCCCGACTTGCGGAACAGCACCCAGGTGCCGTCTTCGAACAACAGCTTGACACCGTCGAGCCTGATGACAGATGCGACTTTCTTCCCGGCGATTTTTTCCGGGGGCGCCGCCAGTTTGCCGCCAACCGAAGCCGCAAGCTGGCTGGACAGACGCAAGTTCTGCCGAGCGGTATAGAAGGCGCCGACCCTTGCATAAAGATCGCTAATCAACTCACCGATCGACTTGCCTTCCACAGCAACCATCTCGGCAACCAGCAGACAGGCCAGCACGCCGTCCTTGTCCGGAACGTGCCCGCGCATGCTCAGGCCGGCGCTCTCTTCGCCACCGATTACGATTTCACCGTCGCGGATGAATTCGCCGATATATTTGAAACCGACCGGCGTTTCACGCACGGCAAAACCGTGATAAGCCGCCACGGCGTCCAGGAAATGCGAGGTGGCCACGGACCGGGCGGCATCGCCTTTTTCTCCGCGCCTTCTGAGCAGGTAATCATACAGCAGCGCCAACACATAGTTTGGCTCGATGAAGCTGCCGTCGGCATCAATGATGCCGTAGCGATCGGCATCACCGTCCGTAGCCAGACCGAGCGCGATCCGGGAGTCGCCCTGCACCCTGGCAATCAGGTCGCCGAGATGGGTGGCCGACGGATCGGGGGAGACACCGCCGAAGTATGGATCGCGTTTCACATTGATGGCCTGGACCATCAGGCCGGCCTCAACCAGCAGGGCGTCGATATAATCACGCCCGGCACCGAACATCGGATCGACGATCACCGTTATCCCGGAACGGCCGATGGCATCCAGATCGACCTTGCCGCGGAGGGCTTCCAGGTAGTCCGGTTTCGGATCAATTTCAGCGACCAGTCCGCAGCGCACGGCTTGATCGAGGGGCATATCGCGATAGCAGACTTCACCAAGCATGGCGTTTGCCCGCTGTTCGATATCAGCCGTGGTTTCCGGCAGGGCCGGCCCACCCCAGGAAGGCGAATACTTGATACCGTTGTATTCGTAAGGATTATGGCTGGCAGTAAAATTGATTGCCCCGCCGCTGCCGCGGCGCAACAGTTCGAAAGCAATGACCGGTGTCGGCGTATCATCCTTGCACAAGTAGGAGGGGATTCCTGCGCCGGCCAGAATGCGCGCCGACTCGCGGGCAAAGCGCTCCCCGAAGAAGCGGCTGTCGTGTCCGATAATGACGCCTTTGCCGGCTTCACCGATTGCCTTCAGGTGGTCGGCAATCGCCTGAGTGACAACCCGCACGTTTTCGAGGGTGAAATCTTCGGCAAGAATCCCTCGCCAGCCTGAAGTTCCGAATTTAATTGGCTGCATATTGACCCCCTGGGTAAGTGATGAAAAGGAAGGGCCGTCGGACACCCCCTGAAAAACCCGCCTGTGGCCCGACCTCCTGCTGAACGGCCCAAATCACCTGTCGGCTTTGCCTGAAATAATAGCATGCAAATCGGGATTGAGAAGAAAAAGATGACCTTCAGGGGCACTCCCCGGCATCTTCATCCTCCGGCAGACAAGGCGCCGGATAGTTTTCAAGGTCGGCCACATAAGGACAATCCGCCGGGAGAAGCCCCTGACCCAGCAGCCCTGGTGACAAGACGACACAGCCGGAGCGCTGTTGATTGCGCTCTCTGTAGATCCGGCACAAGCGGGTCTGCAGATCAAGATGTTCACAAGGTATCCGGGTGTAATAAATCTTGCCCTGGCAGTCGATTTTTTCGTAACAGCAACGGCCGCAGCGCTCACAGATCGCCTCCCAGGCCTGTCTCGATGTTGTGCATTTGAAGGGTTGCAGGTTTTGAGTGGTTTTGCGTTTCAAGATCTGATCCCCCAGGTTTTACACCCTTTAGGCCTTGACATGCCCTGACAAAAGGAGTAGAAAAGGTAGCTTTAGAAAACCAGCAATCGCCATAGAGCAAAAGGAGCAGTCCCATGCAGTGTCAAACAGTTCTTCCTGGTACCGAGTGTACCTTCTGGACCAAGAATGGTTGTATTGCCGAAGGCAATACCTGTGAAAACGTCATCGAGGAGTGCGAAGGCTGCGAGCGCATCGTAGAAGGCACGATCGGCCTGGTCTGCTCGGCCACACCGTCTCCTGTCAAAAAATGGATGACCGGCCTGTGCAATTTCGCGACGCACCGCAAGGTTGAAATCAAAATTGAAGAGATCAAAGTCAACCCGATCAAAGCCTCGAAACGTGGTGGGCGGTAAGCCAAGCTTCTGCAGAGCCCGCTTCAACCACAGGTCTTCCCATCACAGTAGCCAACGAGAAAACCCCGCTTCGGCCGAAGCGGGGTTTTCTCGTTGGCTACCGGCGAAACTCACTGTCATACATGACGGCCAGGCGCCCCCGGCTGGCCAGACAACACCCACAGACCCGACCTTCATCGGCAAAACGTTCCCGGGCAAGCAGGATGCCCATCTGAACTTCCGGACTGTCGAGCAAAACTGCCGGATCGAAGTCCTGATTGCACACAACGCAGACGGTCATCGGGGCTCCTGCAGACGCGCACGCACCAGACCGGCCAACCCTTGCAGAAAATCCTCATGATCATTGAGTGACGGACTGCGTTCGAACGCAGACAAACCGGTTTCTTCGGCATGCATCCGGAATTCGAAATCGATCTCCTGCAAAGTCTCAATGTGATCCGAAACGAAGGAGATCGGCACGATCAAGGCTCCCGGATTGCCGGCCCGGGCCACCTCTGCGATGACGTCCAGAGTGTCAGGCTCCATCCACTTGACCGGACCGGTCCTGCTCTGAAAACCGAGTTTCCACTCATTGCCATCGAGACGTTCCATCACGCCACGTACCGTACAGAGAACATGGTCGAGATACGGGTCGCCGCGATCTATGAAGCTCTGCGGCAGCGCATGAGCGGAAAACAGGATGACAACTTCATTGCGTGCCAGCTCGTGGAATTGTTCCAGACCTTCCCTGACCCGGTTTGCCAGGGCATCGAGGTAGGCGGGCCAGTCATACCACTCTTCGATGAGCCGGTATTCAAGTTCAGGGTGAACCTTCTGCGCCGCCCGCTGGAAATCCTTGATGCTGCTGCCGGTGGTGGCGCTGGTATAGTGCGGATACATGGACAGCACAACCGCCTGTGCGATGCCGGCCTGCCGAATCTGATGCAGCACATCTTCGGCACGCGGCTGCCAGTAGCGCATCACAACGTAAGGCTTGAAATTCTCGCCGAGGATGCTGGCGACTCCCCTCGCCTGCTTGCCGGTCCATTCGAGCAGGGGCGACTTGCCGCCGATCGAGGCATAGTTGGCACGCACGCCCGGTGCCCGCACCCGGCTGATCAGCCAGGCAAAGGGTTTCTGCAAAAATGCCCCGGCCGGCAGCTGAATCAGCTCGCGATCGGAAAACAGGTTGTACAGGAAGGGACGGACTGCTTTAAGCGAGTCCGGCCCTCCCATATTCAACAGAATCAGTGCGGTCGGTTTTTCTGGATTCATCGCAGCCACGTCTCCGAAATAGCTCTAGCCATCCGGCAGCCAGGAATTACTGCCGGCTCAGCCGCTGGACACATTCGACCATGAACCTGGCGTGCTCAGGATCGACCGTCGGCAGAATGCCGTGGCCGAGGTTGAAGATGTGCCCCGGGCGACCGGCGTTCTCAGTGAGGATCCGCCGCACTTCAGTTTCGATATGCGGCTTCGGCGCGTAAAGCACGGTCGGATCGAGATTGCCCTGCACCGCAACCTCCGGGCCGAGGATGTCGCGGGCAACCCCCAGGTTGACATGCCAGTCCAGCCCGATCACGTCGGAGCCCGCCTGTTTAACAATGTCGAGCATGGTCCCGGCCCCTTTGACGAAGTGGATGATCGGCACATCGGCCCGCTCCAGGCCATCAATCAGTTGTCTGGTGTAGGGCAGAATGAACCGCTCGTAATCGAGGGGCGAGACGATGCCACCCCAGGTATCGAAGATCTGGATCGCCTGGGCGCCCGCCCTGATCTGCGCGTTGAGGTACTGGCGGTCCATCTCGGTGACCTTGGTCATGAGTTGCGCATAGAGTTCGGGCGCGCCGTACATCATACGCTTGATCTGCGCAAAATCCTTGCTACCTTTGCCTTCAACCATGTAACAGGCCAGGGTGAAAGGGGCCCCGCCGAAACCGATCAGGGGTACGCGGCCTTCGAACTCACGGCGCAGAATCTTGATCGTTTCCAAAACATAAGGGACATCTTCTTCCATCACGGGGATCCGCAGCGCATCGATATCGGCCTGCGTGCGGACCGGGTTTTCAAAAACCGGGCCGGGGACGAAGTCAAGCTTCATCCCCATCGGCTCCACCGGCGTCAGGATATCGGAGAACAGGATCGCGGCATCCGCTCCCAGGTAATCAATCGGCTGGATGGTCACTTCTGCGGCCAGCTCCGGTGTCTTGCAAAGCTCGAGGAAGCTGACGTTCTTGCGAATCGCCATGTATTGCGGCAGGTAGCGGCCCGCCTGGCGCATCAGCCAGACCGGCGTGTAATCGACAGGCTGACCCCAGCACGCTTTCAAAAAAGTGTATTCAGTTGACATATTGATCGATCTCCCTGGAATGAAATTTCTCGCCAGCGGGCTCACCTGTGGTTACGCCCGACCCGGGCAGACACAAGGGTCTGCCGCCAGATTGTCTTAACTCCCGGCAGACACCTGTGGTGCCCCCCGCCCCTGGTCATCGCTTCTCCGCAGCTTCCTTCTGCATGCGTTTCAGGGTGCGCTGCGGGATGTAATTACAGAAGGGCTCTTCGGCCATGTAATTGCCGTAAACCGCGTCAGCTCGCGCCCGGCAGCCACCGCAGACGTTGAGGAACTCGCATTCCCCACATTTTCCCTGGTATTTGCTGAAGTCGCGCAGGTCGTTGAAAACCTTCGAATTGAACCAGAGGTCCCTGAATGGCACCTGCTTGACGTTGCCCACCGAAGAATGAAAATAGGAGCATGGCTTGAGATTGCCGAAGCAGTCGATCAGGCAGATGGTCTGCGCGGCGATGCAGCCTTTGCCGCCGCCGGTGGAAAAGGTCAGCGAGCGGCGCTTGAAGTCGACGCCTTCCGCCTTGGCCATCTGCGGCACGATGCGATAGTAGTGGGGAGCGCAGGTCGGCCGCATGAGGATGTCATCTTCGCCTTTTTCCTGTTCATAATGCCAGGAGAGGATTTCCTCGTAATCTTCCTTGGAAATCAACTCGTTCATAATATCCTCGCCGCGACCGGTCGGCACGATCATAAACATGTACCAGGCCGTGGCCCCAAGGCTTTTGGCCAACTTGAAGGTTGCCCCGATATCGGATTGATTGCGCTTGGTAAATGACGAATTGACCAAAAACTTGATGCCGTTGCGCTTGAGCGTCTCGGCGCCGCGGATGGTCCCTTCGAAAGCCCCCTGACAGGACCGGAAGTCATCATGGATCTCGGCCGTCGAACCATCCAGCGACAAGGAGACCATCTTGATGTCGGCCTCTTTCATCCGGGCACAAATTTCGTCGGTAATCAGGGTCCCGTTGGTCGCCATGCACATGCGCAAACCTTTATCGGTCCCGTAGCGGGCAATCTCGAAAATATCTTTTCGCAGCAGGGGTTCGCCACCCGACAGCACCATGACCGGCTTGCTGACATCGCAAATATCGTCAATCAGCTTGTAAGCTTCCTCGGTCGTGAAATCCCCGATGGAAGACTCCATGTCGGAAGAACAGCGACAATGCACGCAGCTGAGGTTGCAGCGCTGGGTACTTTCCCAGGCAATCCACTTGGGGATATATTCATCTCTATTCTGAGCCATACTCTCCTCTCAATCCATCCAGCCCGCAGGCCGGCGGCGACAACTTTTCAAACGTCAATGCGGTCCCCTCCGGCGGCAGAACCATCACATAGTGCAGTTTAAAAAGCCAATAAAAAAAGCATCCCGCCTGAACCGAAGCTGCACGCCCGGTCAGAGGCAACTGTTTCCCTGCCAACGAGGTCAGTAATCACCTTAACCCGTCTGTTTTTCTTCTGGCAAGTCAAAGTGGCAATTTTTCAGAATCTCAGCGGTTTTCCAGATGTTTAAGCAGGCGGTTGACAACGGCGTCGATGCGGGTCTGATCACTTTCCCGGATATTCACGAAACGCAATCCGGTCGGAATGACTCCTTCCAGATCCGCCTGTCCGGTCCAGACTACCTCCGCCAGGGCGCAAATAATCCCTTTTTTGTCACCGATTGACAGAAACAGCAGCAACAGATCGGCAGGCTCGGTCTCCTCTGTCATCAGCAGCCGCAACCCGCCGCCGGCCATATTAATCAGGCACTTTTTAAATTCGGTCAGTTCGGCGGCAGAAACTCCGGACTCGAGCTTCTGCAGACTCTCCTCCCACGCCTCACGCATGCCGGAAAGGCCTTTGCACGGGCGCTCGACGCCGACCCAGGCATTGACATCAATCCTGCGGTACATCCTGCGCGAAACAAATTCGAGGTTGTCCTGAAATTGCAGGCGGATATCTTTGCGACTGGTCCTGGCAAGAAAGGAGGCCCTGAGTCGCAACCCCATGCTGTTGTAATCGGTTGACAACTCGAAAATCATCCCTTCTTCAAAAGGATAAGCGTCCGCCGCATCCGAACCATAGGGCAGTGAAATCTCCAGGCAGGACTGCCCGCAGTTCATCACATAGGCTGTCATCGAATCGAGCGCCTGCCGGTCTTCATCGGCAAATATCCGCTTCAGAAACAATTTCTGGCCGTGTTTGAAATATTTACTGTAAGGCATGAGAATCCAAAATACCGCCACCGGCCGGATACGACCAGGGCTCAGCGACTAAGCGTCGCAGACGTGATCTTCGATGCGCCGCGCGATCTCGTCGGCTGAGCAGTTCAGGCCGTCGATCGTCAGGTCGGCATATTGCTGATATAGCGGGACCCGCCGCCGGTAAAGGTCGGCAAAGGTCTCGCCCGGATCAATCACGACGCCGCGCGCGTCCATGTCCCTGACCCGTCGTTCAAGAACCTCCGCTGGCAAATCGAGGTAGACGATTCTGCCGAGCGACCGCAGATGCAGCATGGCGCGCTCACTGTAAACCGCCGATCCCCCGGTGGCAAACACCGTCCTGCTGCCGGTCAATCCACACAGCACAGCTTCCTCGATGGCCATAAATGCCGACAGCCCTTCGGCACCGATGATTTCCTGCAACCTGCGGTGTTCTCCAGCCTGCAGGAGCAGGTCACTGTCGACGAAATGATAGCCGAGCCGCTTGGCCAGCAGCACGCCCACCGTACTTTTGCCGGCGCCAGGCATGCCGATCAGGATGATATTCAGAGCACAGTCAGTTCGCACGGGGCCATCCTTCTGCAAAGCAACATCGGCCATTCTAGCGCAACTTTACCGGTTAAGCCATACCGAAAGAGGCCCGAAAGCGCAAGGACGATTTATGCTCCGCCCCGCTCTCTTCGCCCATCGCGCTCACCAGCGGCAGGGTTATTAAGATTGCAAACTTGCGGTTAAAACAGGGGGGTTGTTGACATGCCGATCGCCAGCATGCCGGTGGTGAGGATATAGATGCCGAAGCCGATCAGCAGGCCCCCGCTGACGAAGCGGACCAACCGTGGTCGGCTGTTGACCAGGCGGATCTTCTGGCGAATCGACTGCGAAGCATAAGCGGCCAGCAGCATGGGCAGGGCAAAGCCAAGGGAATAGAAAGCAAGCAGGATCAGCCCCGATGAGAGACTGCCTTCGGTGGCGACCAGGGCCAGAACCCCGGACAGCATGGGTCCCACGCAGGGGATCCAGACCAGACCGAGGGTCAAGCCCAGCACCAGCCCCGACCAGCACCCTTTGCTGCGGGTCTGCACCCGGTTGAACAAGGTCAGTCGTTTGAACAGGTTGATGTCGAGCAGCATCAATATGCCGAACAGAATAACGATGACGCCGGCGGCTTTTTCCAGCATCGGCATGGCTCCGGCGACCGCTCCGCCAAAAATCGATGTGACCGCACCCATGGCCATGAAACTTGCACTCAGGCCGGCGACAATCAAAAGCGGGCGGTATCTGTGGTCTGCTTCCGTACCGGTCACGATGATCGGGACCACCGGCAGAACGCAAGGCGAGGCAATACTCGCCAGACCGGCCAATGTGGTCATCAGCAGGGAAACCAATGTCAGGTCAGGGGTGGCCATCGGTTCAGCTTGCCGGCAGGGCGTCGAGCAGCGTCCGGATGTCATCAGCCGATTTGACGCCGGGCGGCAGACGTTTGATCTCCTTGCCGGACGCATCGACAAGCACGATGGTTGGCAGGCCGCGGATACCGTAGGCGTAGAAAATATTAATATCCTCGGGGACCGTGGTTTGCACATAACGCAAGTTGACCTTGTCCTCGAGTTCGGCAGTCATGCTTTGCAGAATCGAGTCCTGCATGCGGCAGGGGCCACCGTTGGGATCCAGGAAAAACACCAGAAATGGTTCTGCCGCCTCGGCCGCAGGCTGTCCGGCGGTCGCCGCCACCGGCGCCGCACTGTCGGCCGGCGTCGACTGCAAGGGAACTGCCTGATCATTTGAACAGCCGACGGCGAGCAACAACACCAGGACCAACAGGATATTTCTTGACATTGAAATCTCCTCCAGAAAGGATCTTCGATATAATGGCATCTGAATATATAGTTTTTTTCGTGTCTGTCAAGCAGGGGAAGGGGAAATTTTTCCGCCACTGTCTTTTTTGCACTGAACCAATCAGCGGACTCGCCGGCAGACTCACAACTTTCCACACGGCACTGCCTTGCGGCTGCGCCGGCTCCTGCTCAGTGTTCCTTAAGCGGCCCGGCATCGAATTCGATGATCCGTGGAAAGCGTTGCAGGGCACCCGGCTCGGCCTGGTGGTAGAGAGGACTGTCCGCGCCGACCCGACCGCCCATGTTGTAAGTAAAGGCACTGACCGGCCGATGGCGCAGCCAGTAGCCGGCGTAGACCGCGCCGTTGCGGTCGTAGGCAGAGTGGAAATGGAGAAACTCTTCCTGGGGCGCCGGCCGGCCCTGCAGCCACTGCGGCGGAGCCTGATCGAAAAAGACCGGCGTGATCCGCTGCGTCGCCGTGGGGATCGCCCGCACCCTGGCCAGCGTGGCGAGGACCGCTTCACCTTTGAACAGCAAACTGTCGGTCGGCAGCTGGTCAGTATAAAACTGCCGCTCGTTGTAACTGAGAAAATCGAGCCGGGTCAGGTCATCTCCATTGTGTGGTTTGAAGTAATAGCCGACGAAGGGACCGAATGAGAGCTGCTGGCCGTGATAGAGGAATTCGAGCTGCCGGTAATAGCCGCGCGGCGTTTCCACCGCTGCCGCGGCAGTCGACAACGCCAGACCGAAGAGGAGCACGAATCGCCAGATCATGCCTGCCTCCCCCAAAGCCGGCCGATCAACAGCACACCGGCACCGAAGACGAAGATCATCACCCCCAACGCCACGGCGGGATGCCCGAGCCAGTCACCGAGGCTGAGCTGACCGAAGTTGGTCGGCGTGTAAAGTAGCGGGATCAGCGTTTCATGCAGGTGCGCGAAGACAGCGGTCCCGGCCAGCCCGCCGAGCAGCGTGTAGATAGCATCCATCCGCCCTTCGCCGACCGCCGCCCAGCAGGTCCCGGGACAGTAGCCGGTCAGCCCCCAGCCGATGCCGAAGATCACCGCGCCGAGACCGGTCGCCACCAGACTGGTCGGCAATATCCGGGTGGTCCCGGCGCCCGAGGCTTCCAGGGCGAACAGGCCGAGGGCGGAAAAGATCACCACCAGCAGCATGAATTGCGGGATATACCGTTCTTTCATCAGGTGCGCGAGCAACATCTTCTGCGGGTTGGTCGCGCCGACCCGCTGAATGACAAAACCGAAGGCAATTCCGGAAAAGAGTCCGATCCAGACATCAGTCATGATTATGGCTCCTGTTCTTGTAGACGACGCGTGCGGTAAGCATGGCCACGGCAAAAATCACCACACCAAAATAGATGCCGCTGATCGCCAGCTGGGTCGCGCCGGAAAGAAACAGGCCGAGGGTACAGCCGCCGGCCAGCCGGGCGCCGAACAATATCAGGAAGCCGCCGCCGAAACAGGTCAGGAAGCGCTTCGTCCGGCTCGGCCCATAACACTCTTCCCAGGCCCGTGGCACGTCCTTGATCGGCTGGCCAAAGCTGCGTCCGGCGATAAAACCGCCGGTCGCCATGCCCAGCACGAAGGCCATCAGCCAGGAACCCGGCCCCGGCATCATGCGGTAGTGAGCCTTGCCGGCGGCATAGTCGGGCGCGACCTGCAGGAAAAAACCCTTCATCGTGGTGACGAAACCGCTCGACGAGGCCGGCGGCCCGAAGCTGGCAAAGATAAAGACCATGATGCCGGCCAGGGCGATGGCGCTCGGGAGGATCGGCCAGTAAGGTGCATTCGACTTACTCATCGCTAACCTCCACAGGAAATGTAGCCTTTGCTCTGGCTATCCGAGCTGCCCGAAGTCGCTTTCTGCTGGTTGCCCTGCTGGCTGTCCGCTGCCTGCCCGCCGCTGCGGGTCTGCCCGGCAACCTGCTTGACTTGCGGCAAGGCCTGTCCGCTCAGCACCTGTGGCGCAGTCTCAACCGGATAATACCGATCCGGCCGCCCCCAGCCGAACCAGGAGTTGTCGTAGAGCATCACGTCGTCGAAGCCGAGCAAGCGCAGGACAAAATAGCTGAAAGAGCCACGGCGCGCCGAATGACAGTAGGTGATCACCCCAGCTGCCGGCTTCAGCCCGCGGTACATTTCGGCGAGCAGCGCATAGCTTTTCAAAGCCTTGCTCTCGCTGTCGACCCAGTTGGCTTCGTAATTGATATTGAACGCGCCCGGAATATGCCCGGCTTTCAATAGCGTTCCGTCGAGTCCGGGGTTGAGGTCTTTGCCGAGGTATTCAGCCTCCGAGCGGACATCGAGAATCTGGTAATAGGGGTCGCCAAGGCGCGGATAGATAAAATGCTCATCCGCCCAGCGGCGGCTGTCGATCTCCGCGACCGGCGCCTGATAGAGGAGCGGCTCGCGCTGCGCCGCTTGGTTGACCACTTCACCACCGGCCTCCAGCCAGCCGTCGATGCCGCGTTCGAGGATCGCCATTCGTTCATGACCGAGCAGGTCGAGCACCCAGAACAGGTAGGACGCGGTCGCGCCGCCGTCACGCGCCACGGAATCGTAAAGCACGATCATGTCATTGCGGAACAGGCCGTGCCTGCCAAGGATGCGCTGCGCTTCGGCCGGGCCGACGAACTGCCCGCCCATGTTGCTGGCCGGGTCTTCGCGGCGGAACTGGCTCCACGGTAGCCGGATCGCACCCGGAATCAGCTTGCCGTCAAAATACTCGTCGGTGCGTACATCGACAATCACCAGCGGCTTCTGCCGGCGCTGCATCAGTTCGGCAGCGGTCAGCAGGTACTGGCCGTTCGGATAGGCCTGATCGCTGGTAGCGGCGGCAGCGAGCGCCCACCAGACCCCAAGCAGCAGGACCAGAGCGATGCCGAACAAGCGGGCCATCGAAGGTTTAGGCATACTTTCCTCCTCAGTGAGGTTAATAATAATGACCAGCGGTTGGCGAATCCCGGAAACCGCTGGCGCCAAACGCCATGCTAACGTCGACCAGCGACAGCTCCAGACCGATCACGAAGCCAATCAATTGATTGCCGGCTCGGCCAGCCGACCTGAATCAGCATGGCCAACCGGCAAAGGCGGGCAATCGATGCGGGATATGCATATCTCCCCGCCTGCCGCCGGAGTTAATAGACGCATGGTTAAGTTGTTGATTTTAAAAGAATATCAATTGAAATTGTCCAGACAATGGACAGTTTGCTACTTTTCGGGGTAGCAATTTTCTGCCGCCTGCGGAGCGACAGGGAGAACCCCACGCGCAAGACGATCCGGCGAGTGATAAACGGTGGGAAAGGGGATGCGAACAAACCCCAAGATCAGACAGGATGGCGGGCCAGGCAAGAGGAGCCTCGGAAGAAATTGGGACCGGGGGACCCCTCCGTGCGAGTGTCCCCCGACTTCTGTGTGCATTAAAGACTGGTCAGTGAAGCTGATGGCCCCCCGCCTTGGCCAATCCGGAACTACTTCTTAACGATTTTACCAAACAGGTCCTTGCTCTCGCCGGTCATTTCAACCAGGTTGATCCAGGCCAGGAAAACACTACCCTGCCCTGACCCGGCAACCGGATACACGAATTTGGCATAGCTTGCCGGCGATCCGCTTATCGACAGGCCGTTTTCACCGCCCGATGAGTTATCAACTACTCCTGATTTTGTGACCCAGTTGCCAAAAATCCCCGCTGGCGGGTCGATGTTGTATGAGCCGGTTTGCCAGCTGACAAAATAATCGGTGCCGTCAAAGGCAACCGTCGGATTAAACATGTCATTGCTATCCATGTTGCCCAAAGTATTGATTGGAATACCGCGTCCATCGAGTACGCTGCCGTTGGAATCGATCCTTGTTCCATAAATTTCAAAGCTTGGAAACTGGCCAGGTTGCGAAAAGGCCACTCTGCCATCTACCCAAACGGCGAAATAATTGCTGCCATCGGAGGCCAGATCAGGTTCGCCCTGAGTGCCATCTGCCGAACAAACGAGGATACCATCTGGGTCGAGGGGAATCCCGGCCGGGGAGACCCGTGTCGCATAAATATCTTCGACGCTCGCCGTGCCATCCCAGCGACTGTCACGCCAGGCGACCAGATAGTTCTGGCCGCTAAAGGCTATGCTCGGAAAAGCTTGTTCTCCGGCAGCCGTAAACACCGGAAACTCATCCAGGACGTGCCCATCCGGGGAGATCAGGGCACCATAGATATCGTAATCGCTCAGGTATTTCGCCCAGGCAACCAGGTAGTTGGTGCCGTCGAAGGCAACCACCGGAAAGGCGTTTGTTCCGGAGTCAGTGATCACGAAGCCCGAAGGACCGTCAAGCACCTGCCCCCATTGCGTCACTCTCATCCCGACCAGTTGACTGCCCCGGCCAAAAACAACCAGGTAGTTCCGACCGTCAAAAGCGACTTCCAGACGATTGGATAACTCGCCTGAGGCAATGTCTGCTGATGCGATGTCGAAGCTTTTCAACAACCTGCCATCGGCGTTGACGAAGGTCCCGATGATAACGGAATTCGAGGGGCTGACTTCACGTTTCGAGACCACCAGGTAGTTGCTGCCATCATAGCCGACACTCGGTTTGCCGGGAGATTCGCTGTCAGAATTGGCTGGTGAAATATCGGCAGCCAACACGGAGTAATAGCCGGTCAACTCCTCGGTGATAAATTCACTGTACCCTTCCATGCTCAAGGAATCCGTCATTCTGACGGGGCCAACTCCAGGGGCGTACCAGGTATTGATGACGCCGGTGGCGTTCACCCGGGAGTTGGTTCTCGACAGGCGGATGGTCATCGTCACATCTACTTTTAATTGTGCACAGTTGTTGAAAGTCCCTGCCGGAACAGTCTGCGTGCTATAACCTGCAACGGTCAGCTGTGAGTGGACATCGACCGTTTCATTTACGGAATCACCATCCAGGTCTGCGCCGAAATTGAGTCCCGATCTGTCGATTTGAACAAAACTCTCCCCTGTCTTGATCGGGAAAGGGACTTCCTGGTAGGGGGCCAGCTGGTCCGTCAGGATGTCCGGCGGATCGCTGCCATAATAGCGGATGCCCTGGGCATCCTTGTAAAGATAGAAATCACCGGGAGCGCCAAGGTTCTCGGGGTTCGTCTCATGAAAAACCGTTGTGTTCACCCCGTCGACCAGTTTTTCGCCGACCACGGACAACACATTGTCATAATAGATCGTTTGCATTCCTGTTTCAGCGGCGCTGCCCCGGTAGGTCCAGGCCCTGCCCGGTTCAAAAGGCATGTAGTTCTGGGGATCGAAGGGGTCCGCTGGAAACTCACAGAAGGGATCTGCACCATCGCAGTTATGGTCGACCCCGTCGCCACAGGTTTCGACAGCGCCGGGATGGATGGCGGCAAGCTTGTCGTTACAATCGCCCTGGTTTTCCGACCAGCCGTCGCCATCATCATCGATGTCTTCCGGACAGCTCTGATCCACACCGTTGCAGTCCTGGTCAATACCATCACCGCAGACTTCGTTCGCTCCAGGGTAGATCATGGTCATGCTGTCGTTGCAATCACCCTGAACTTCCGACCAGCCGTCGCCATCATCATCGGCATCATAGGCTGGGTCATGCGTCCACAGGAAAGCCAGCAGGGTCGAATTGTCCATTACATCGCTCAAGCTGGCGGTGTCACTAAAGACATGATCGATCACATGTTCGGCATTGTAACGGGAGGCATACTCCATGCCCACCCTGCCGAGCAGGTCGTTGATCGCCGCAGCAAAGGCCTCTTCCGGATGAAGCGAGAGCTGGTTGACATAGTACAAGGCCACGGCATGCTTGTTCATCAACAGCGCGCGGTCTTCCGGGCCGCTGGTCTGCGCATAGGCACCGAGCAATACTTGGGCAATAAACTTGCCCCGCTCGGTCAGGCTCGTACTGCCATTGCCGTTCTCGGCGATGTCCGATTCCTCAAGCGCCGCCCAGTCGAAGGTCGACCAGTTCACCGCCTCCGGATCGCCGCCATTGAGGATGTAGGTCCAGTAGTACCAGCCCGGCAGGTCGGGAGCCCGGTTGAAGCAGTTCTGGTAGACGGCCGCGACAAACGCCTTGTTGCTGCCGTCCTGCGGAAAGAGCGCCTTGGCTTCCGCGCTGTAGGCGAAGTTGATGATGATCTCATCGAAGGTCTGCTCGCCCGTCAGATACTGCTGCTGCCAGTACTCCAGGCCGATCACGTCGGGGGCGCGGCCGAAGTAGGCCAGGTAGACGTCGGTCAGCTTGACCAGCTGGGCCTGCACTGTGCCGGAAACCATGGCGGCGATCGGCAGCTCCGTCTTGTCCTGCCACACCGAGCCGAAGCGAACGCGCTCGACGTTATTGATGTCGAGAGTGTAACCCGGGTATTCGGCGGTGTACCGGTTTGTGTCGGTTACGGTAAAGCGGTAAACATCCGGGAAAAATGGCAAGGCAAGGATATCGGTGCCACCGCCGCCGTCAATAACATAGTCACCCACTGGCACTGTAATCGCGTCGTTGCCTTCTCCGTAGATAAGCGTTTCGACAGCGGCTGCCGTCGGCAAAAACGTTGTCAGCCCAAGAACGGCCAGAAGACTGAACACCATAGCAAGGGAACGGCAATACATGGTGAACCTCCTGTACCTGCTGCGGGCCGATGACCGAAAAAAGCTCGCTTCCACGACTGAAAACGAGCACCGGAATCCAGCGCAGCCAACCGTGAGAACACCAGTCTCTTCGGCAACCAGGCCCGTTCGCGCGGAAAATCCGGGGGGCCGTGCCAAAAACTCACCATGGCTGGCCTTTGCTGAGATATCTGCTTGGGTAACGGTCAGAATAACCAGACATTTTGATTATACTCGGGCTCTGCTGGAAATCAAATCTTCCAGGAGGGGGCAGTTCCGTGGAAGCGGTCCCGGTTCCGGCTATTGAGCCCATCGCTGTTTCCCTGGTGAGGCGCTCCACTCTCACCGGCAAGCGGATGTCAGCGGATAAAGCAGGTGTAGGTCTTGGCCTCCGGCTCGGGCGGGGCGATAGTGCCCCGGCCATTTTCGACCAGCTTCAGCAGCCACGCCATGTTCTTGCCGAGCATGCGCATGATCTGCATGCCCTCGGCGTCCTGGGTCGCCTCGCCCGGGCTGGTGCCGTGGATCACGTTCCAGTAGTTGGAGGTCGGCATCAGCATCTCGGCATAGCACAGAAAATTGTTGAGCTGGTTGAAGGCCGGCAGGCCGCCCGAGCGCCGCACCGCGACCACCGCGGCGCCGACCTTATGGCGCAGCAGGCCGCCGTTGGCGCCACTGACATAGAAGGCCCGGTCGAGGAAACACTTCATGGTGCCCCCCATGGCCGCATAATGCACCGGCGAGCCAAGCAGGATGCCGTCGGCCTGCTTCATCAACTGCAGCCAGGCATTGACCTCGTCGCCGGACAGCACGCAGCGCTCATCGCGATTTTCGCGGCACTTGCCGCAGGCGATGCAGCCGCGCACGGCCTTGTCCCCCACCTGGACGATCTGCGTTTCGATCCCCTCCGCCTCCAGTTGGCCGGTGACCATTTTCAGGGCATGGAAGGTGTTGCCTGCCGCTTTCGGACTGCCGTTAAACGCCACAACTTTCATCACTGTCTCCTCCTGCGTTTGGTGGTCAGGTCAGTAAAGTTGCCTACTGCCCAACAGTATCAATAAATTGCTTATGGAAAAGTCAGGTCCATTCTTCCTTAAGCGTCACCTTTGACGTCGGCGCTCATCACCGACCAGTTCTCCTTGTCGATCAGGTCGACAATCAGGCGGCGCAGCTTGGCCGGGTCCTGGAACTTGTTCTGCGACTTGTTAAAAATCAGGCCGAGCAGGCCCTTCTCGTTGCCGAGGTTTTCCAGGGTGTGTCGATAGTGGTCGAACAGTTCGTCACCGTCTTTCTTCACCAGCGTCGGCCAAGCATAATTGTCAGGCACACTGCTCGGCTGATTATATGGAGGCTTAGTACGCTCATCGGCCATCTTCAAAAAGAGCAGATAGGTGAGCTGCTCGACGTAGTCGCCGCCTGTCCGTCCGTAGCTCTGCGAAGGCGGTTGCTCATGCCATCGTCCCGCAGGACGTTGCAGAAGTTCCAGAGCTTGCTGACAATTGCGGCTGGGGTCATGCGTTCCCTCTCGATTTCATGAATAATTTTGCTGTATTCAGACCCAGTCTGAGGTATACTCAGACTATGAAAAATTCTCTTTCGGCAACCAATCCCTACCTGAAAAATTCGGCGAAGCGCGAGCGCGCCCTGACCCGCAACATCGAAAGCTCCTCGGCGGTCGAGGGGATCAAGGTCAAACGTAATGCGGCCACCGGCCGGTTCATCGCCAAGCAATCCGCCACCAACGCTACCACAACCATTAACAAGAACGCTCGATAACCGCGGCAAACAAACCCGTCATCGGTTCATAGTCACGATCCAGCCCAGCCCTGACCGCGGCGAAATATTCTTCCTTGCGCTTTCCTGCCAACTCCCTGAAATCAAGTGGTGGCAAGCCGGCTTGCAGCGCCATCAAAGTGGCGAGCAGACGACCGAGTCGCCCGTTCCCTTCGCGGAAGGGGTGGATCAACATCAACTCCGTATGGACTTCGGCCAATGCCTTGGCGACCTCTTCACGTGATTGAAACAGGCAAGGCGTATAATGGCGCAGTTGTTCCTGCTCGAAGTCTTCCATCATCATCGGAACGGTATGCGCCATGGCAAAAGTGAAACGGCCTTTGCTGATGTTAACCTGGCGATAACTACCAGCCCAGGGGTAAATCTGGCCGAGCCAGAGCCGGTGCATGTTGCAGATGTCCTCGGCCGTAAAGGACTGGTCCTGAGCGACCTCGTCGACCAGGCGCTCCTGAGCCAGCCAGAGAGCCTCGGTCTCGGCGATTTCCATATCTTCACGCGACGAGATGCCGAGAAGATTTCTCAGCACCGTGTCCCCAGAACCAGGTTCAAACTGGTCTTCGGGAAGGCCTGAGGTGTCGTATCGGTCAGTTGGTGTCAAGACACATCTCCCAGGCGATAGCGCGCTCCGCGCTTCTCCCCCACCTGCCGCACCTTTCCCCGCCGTTTCAATTCCTGAATCGCCGCATTCCACTGACCGGTAGTCAAGCTGAGTTGGTCAGCCAGGTCGGTTCGGGCGTATTCCCGGCCGGGTTGCATAGCGGCGAGAATGCGGGCGGCGATGGCATCGCCATAGACGACGGTGGTCTCGGCAGCCAGCGGCACAGGTTTAGGTTCGGTCGGTTATGGTAGTTTGAGTAGGGGCAATTCATGAATTGCCCGATCTTATTTGCGACGGGTATGTAAGGGCAATTCATGAATTGCCCCTACACCCTGGTTAGAACCGGGGTCATTGATCACGATGATCCCATGGATGTGATTCGGCATGGCCACGAAAACATCCACCTCGACGTCCTGGTACCTTTTCGGCAACGCATCCCAAGTTGCCGTTACGGTCCGACCCGCATCGTTCAACCGCATCTCCCCATTTACTACCTCACCAAACAGGCATTCGCGCTGAAACGCGCACAATGCTAATGATGGCCCTCCTCGCCCCCTTTTGCCAGTCCGGGAAAGCGCTCTGGGGCAAACTTGTCGCAACAGGAGCCACAGGCCGCAATCCTCTTGTAAATTTTGACCTCAAAAATCAGCCTATAGCACGAAAACTGATGCCATTTTGGCACTAATTTAATGTGATTACAATAGCTTGGCTTGGTCAGACCCCGTTTTTCCTCCAACCCCGTTCTTCTCTGAGATGACCATTTTCAACTGGGATGGTCAATAAAATGCGTATGTATTAAATTTCTCTACCAATTGTCGCTGATCAAATGACTAAAATTGAAAATGAGAAAGTTGGTATCTCGGGTCGCTAACCGATATAGCCACCAACTATCAATGACAGGGTCGCAACGCTTACAATAACCCACAAAACACCACCCAGGAGCAATGATTTAACCCCCACCCGCCGGAGGACCTGCCGGGTCAAACCGGCGCCGATCAGAAACAGGGTCATCACCAGGGTCTGCTTGGAGATCGCGTAAAGGACATCCCAAAATGGTTGGAAAGTGGGCAGCCAACTGTTAATAAAGGCCGCGGCAATAAAACCGATAATAAACAGAGGTATCCCGGTTCGTTCCTTCGACTTGCAAAGAAATCCCGCGACTAATGCAAAAGGCGCAATCCACAGCGCACGGGTCA
>RRYU01004025.1_pt1 | contig 51267 bp, 44 predicted proteins | sample 2162651 | NCBI WGS metagenome assembly RRYU01 (sample SAMN10267283, study PRJNA491782) | microbial mat metagenome | isolation source: biomat in the production well | place: Japan: Minami-Kanto gas field, natural gas well KTG3 | collected 2017-06
TTTGTAGATGATTCAAAAACAAACATAGAAGTATCAAAAAAAGCAGGATTTATTACCCATCATTTCACAAACCACAATGATTTTAAAAAGAGCATAAATCTATTTCTAAAGTAAAACTCAACCACAACATTACAAAAAAACACACTGATATAGCAGACAAATTAGATCAAATAGCTAAAATTCAACTAAAAACTCTATGAATCAAGACATAAAAAACCTAGCAAAACAACTCTGGGACTACCAACATATGAATCATCAGCTTGAAAAAGCAGATATCATCTTAGCACTTGGTAGCAATGATCTACGTGTTGCAGAAAGAGCCGCAGATTTATTTTTAGAAAATCTGGCACCGGTGCTGATTTTTTCTGGAGGTCTTGGAAATTTCACAAAAGGAGTATGGGATGAGCCAGAAGCCGACAAATTTGCAAATATTGCCATAGAAAGAGGAATCCCAAAAAACAACATTCTAATCGAAAACAAATCAACAAACACCGGTGAAAACATCAAATTTACCTATGAATTAATCCAAAAACACAAAATTCCCGCAAAAAAAATAATCATAATCCAAAAACCATTCATGGAACGCCGCGCATACGCCACCTTCATGAAACAATGGCCAGAAACAGAAATAGAAATATTCATAACTTCACCACAAATAAACTTCGAAGATTATCCTAACAGCACAATAAGCCAAGAAGATCTAATACACACAATGGTCGGCGACCTTGATCGCATAAAAACATATCCAGCAAAAGGATTCCAAATACCACAAGAAATCCCCCCTCAAATACTAAAAGCCCAACAAAAGCTAATCAAAGCAGGATACACAAATCATTTAGTTTAAAATTTCAACCCGGTGTTAAATTACAAACAACACAAATGAAAACAACAAAAAAAATCCTAACTAGCCTAATTCTATTCCTCACAATCTGGGGAGGCATCCACCTCACAATACTTCTAATAGACGGCCTAAATGACAATCCCCAACAAGCAGACGCCATTCTAATTTTCGGCAACAAAGTAGAACTAAGCGGCATTCCATCGCAAAGACTAAAAAGCAGACTAGACAAAGGCATCGAGCTATACAACGACAAACTCTCCCCTCTCATCATCGTAAGCGGCGGATTAGGCAAAGAAGGATTTGAAGAAGCCACAATCATGAAAGAATACCTCATAGCCAAAAAAATCCCCGAAACATCCATAATAGAAGACCTAAACGGCTACACTACACAACAAACAGCCCAAAACATAAAACCTCTAGCCCCAAAAATCAAATCAATCATAATAGTCTCACAATACTACCACATAACCCGCGCAAAACTCGCCCTACACAAAGTCGGCTACCCTACTGTATACTCAGCACACGCAAACATGGCACCAGAGTTAAGAGATTTATATTCAATCCCCAGAGAAATCGTAGGCTACTACTCATATTTATTTAGAAATTACAATTATAGTAAATAAATTTCAAAGCAATGAACACAAAACTAATTTCTCCATCTCCAGAAATAAAAGATAAATACGAAGAATATATAAATGAATGGCAACAAGCTGATGAAAAAATTGTTCCATATTTTGTAGACCCACTTCAAAGAACTTTTGAAATTTGGCTTGAAGACACATATAAAGGAGAACACAAAGAAACCTGCCCAGAAAATTTTGTCCCAGCAAGCACATATTTTCTAGTCGACGATGCAGGCAAAATACTCGGAGCCACAAACATTCGACATCAATTAAATGAAAGCCTTCTAGTCACAGGTGGACACATAGGATACGGTGTAAGGCCATCAGAAAGAAGAAAAGGCTACGCAACTCAAATTTTAAAACTATCGATAGAACAAGCAAAAAAATTAGGATTAAGCAAAGTGCTAGTAACCTGCGACAAAGACAACCTCGCCTCAGCTAAAACAATCATCAACAATGGAGGAATTTTAGAAAACGAAGTTGATCACAAAGGAAAAATGGCACAAAGATATTGGATTAAAATTTAAAAATTTTATTATAACTAATAATAAACCATGATAGACATCAAAGAAATTCAACAAAAAATCTACGAAAACAAAATCGAAAAAGGCTTTAACACAACAGATGTAAATTTTGAATTTCTTCGCCTTTTTGAAGAAGTAGCAGAAGCCTCAAATGCACATTTTAAAAAGAAAGATGATTTAGCCGAAGAACTAGCCGACGTAGCAATCTACCTATTCAGCCTAGCAAACATGCTAAAAATAGACCTCGAAAAAGAAATCAACGCAAAAATAGATAAAAACTTTAAACGAGAATATAGAAAGATTAATGGCGTAAGAGTCCGCACAAAAGAAGCTGAAGAAATCAAATAAAAACCCGTCCCCATGAAACCACTAAAAATAATACAAAAATACTACGACAAAGAATCCACAATATACAATATCCTAGTAGAACACAGCCAAGCTGTAACAAAAAAAGCAATCGAAATCGCATTAAATGTACCTCATCTGAAACCAGATTTAGATTTTATACAAGAAGCCGCAATGCTACACGATATCGGCATGTACCTAACATACGCACCAGAAATCGAGTGTTTCGGTGACAAACCATACATTTGCCACGGATACCTCGGCAGAGAGCTTTTAGAAAAAGAAGGCCACCCAATCCATGCACTAGTATGCGAAAGACACGTAGGAGTCGGCCTTAGAATTCAAGACATAGAAAAAAACAAATTTCCTATTCCAAAAAGAGACATGAAACCCATATCAATAGAAGAAAAAATCATATGCATAGCAGACAAGTTTTACTCAAAAAAAGAAAATCAACTATCAGTAGAAAAAAACTTAAACGACATCAAAACACAAATAGATAAATACGGCCCAGATAAATTAGAGCAATTCAATCAACTACTGGCAGAACTTAACCTCCAATCATAAAAAAACTTCAACCCGGGTTGAAATCTAAACTCATAATTTGACTTATCCCCTCACTATTCGTATCATTCCAGCACAATAACTACAGTTAAATGAAAAACTGGAAAACTTTAGAGACAAATATAGTTTACAAAAATAAATTTCTCACAATAAAAAGCGAAAAATGTGAGCGCGAAGATGGACATATTATTCCATCATACTTGATAATAGAAAAAGACGATTCTGCAGGCATATTGGCACTTACAAAAGATATGAAAGTTATAATGACAAGACAATACAGACACGCCATCAAACAAACAATTATAGAACCAACAGCCGGCTATCATGATCCACAAGACAAAGACACCCAGGTAACCGCAGAAAGAGAACTCCTTGAAGAGAGTGGATATAAAGCAAAAAAAATCATAAAACTTGGACAAGGTCACCCATCTGTAGGAGCATCTACAACCGAAATGAGCTTTTACCTAGGCCTAAACGCTGAAAAAGTAGACAGTCAAAACTTAGATAGAAACGAGCAAATCGATATTGACCTAGTCCCATGGGAAGATGTCCTAAAAATGCTCAAAAACGGAGAATTCAAAAGCACATGGGCACAATTAATAATTTTTCTCGCAAAAGAATACCTAGAAAAAAATAAACTAATTTAATGGACCCACAAAACATATACCTAGACAACGCAGCAACAACAAACACCGATCCTAAGGTAGTAAAAACCATGCTTCCATACTTTCAAGAAATCTATGCAAACCCCTCATCACTACACGACCCAGGCCGCCAAGCAAAAGTTGCATTAGACCAAGCAAGAAAGTCCATAGCATCAAACCTAAACTGCGCTCCACACGAGCTTATATTTACCTCCGGAGGCACAGAATCAAATAACCTAGCCCTCATAGGCTACGCCCTAGCAAACAAAGACAAAGGAAATCACATCATCACAACAAATATAGAACACCCTTCAATATTTGAGGCTTTAAAATATCTAAGTAAAAACGAGGGATTTAATATTACATTCCTAAACGTAGACAGGGACGGATTCATAGACTCAAATGAGCTAAAAGATGCGATCACAGACCAAACAGTCCTCATATCAATCATCTACGCAAACAATGAAATTGGCACAATCCAAGACATCCCAAAAATTGCAAAACTAGCAAAAATAAACAAGATTCCCCTACACATTGACGCATGTCAAGCAACTAACTACATAAGTCTAGACGCACAAACACTCGACATAGATATGATGACTATAAATTCCAGCAAAGCACATGGCCCAAAAGGCATAGGAGCCCTCTATTTAAAAGAAGGAATTAAAATACAACCTCTCACACTAGGCGGACCACAAGAAAACAATATGAGAGCCGGCACAGAAAATTTAGCAGGAATTATCGGATTTGCAGCAGCTTTAGACATTGCCCAAAAGGACAAAGATCAAGAATATGCCAAAGTAAAATCACTAACTGAGATACTAGAAAACCAAATCCTAGAAAAAATTCCTGGTTCAGTACTAAACTCAACAGCAAAAAATCGACTACCCAATATTTTAAACATAAGTTTCCCAAATTTAGAAGGAAAAGAACTACTTTTATACCTAGATAATTTTGGGATAGCCGTAAGCACAGGATCAGCATGTAAAAGCGGTGACAACAGGTCATCACATGTACTTAGAGCTATCGGAATCCAAGATCAAGAAGCAAAAAAAAGCATCCGTTTTTCACTAGGCAAACTCAATACTCATCAAGAAATTGACTACACAATAAAAATTCTAATACAAATCTTTACAAAGTTGTTCAACTAAATTGAACCTTCCGCTTTTATAGCCAGTTTCCATAATTCCTCTACCGAATAACAATTTTATTCATAAATCTTAAAAAGCTATTTTTCCTATACCTATAAGAAAAACAGCCACCACAATACACAAGAAACTAATAAGATTTACAGTGCAACTTTATTTGATAATTTATCCTTTGCAACAAAAAACATTCTTGATAATATCCTAATTGTCCACAAGATATTGGGGGCAAAATAAAAACACACACAATATATAGATTCTTCATTTTCACTTCATTCTTATGAAAAATGTCGGATATTTCTGACAATTATTTTCCTAACACAAAAATTTCTATGTCCTGTATTACTAAAGTTAAAAAAAGAAACGGCGAGATAGTCGATTTTAATCAATCAAAGATCACTGAAGCTATCTGGAAAGCCGCTCAATCCGTAGGAGGCACAAACAAAGAACTAGCACAAAAAATATCAAATCAAGTATGTGCAGTTTTAGAAGTATTTTACAAAGATATCGACAACATTCCTACAGTAGAACAAACACAAGATTTAATAGAAAAAATCCTTATAGAAGGAGGCCATGCAAAGACAGCAAAAGCCTTTATCCTATATAGAGAAAAACAAAAAAACATAAGATCATCACAAAGAGACATATTAGATGGTAAAATCACAAAACTACCATTCAGCAACAACGCATTAAAAGTAGTAGCAGGCCGATACCTACAAAGAGACGAAGAAGGAAAAGTTAAAGAAACACCCGAAGAAATGTTTGATAGAGTTGCAACAACACTAGCAAGCGTAGAAAAAGACTACGGAAAAACAGAAGAAGAAGTAGCACAATTTGAACAAGACTTTAAAGACGTACTCTATAATTTTGAATTCACACCAGCAGGCAGAACACTAACAAACGCAGGAGGAAGCACAAAACTAGTTGCAAACTGCATCGTTATACATTTTGAAGACAGCATGGAGGGTATTTTTGACACATTAAAAGAAGCTGCACTATTACAACAAGCCGGATCAGGACTTGGATTTGCATGGCATTTACTTAGACCAGCTGGATACAGCGCAAAACAAACACAAGGTACAGCATCAGGACCAGTTTCATTTATTAACGCATTCGACAAAGCCTTTGGAGTTATCAAACAACAAAACAGACACGGAGCAAACATGGGAGTTATGAAGATAGATCATCCAGATGTTTTAGAATTTATTGAATCAAAATGGGAAGAAGGTTCACTAGTAAACTTCAACATTTCAGTAGCACTTACTGATGAATTTATGGAGCAGGTAAAAAGCCAAACTAAAGAGCCATGGTACTGCACATGGAATAACACAAAAATGAAACCGCGTAGAATCATAAGAAACAAAAGAGGAGCATTTGTAAAAGCCGAAGAAGAAACAATAACAGCATCACAAATAATGGATCGTATCATCGACTCAGCATGGAGAAATGGAGAACCTGGAATTTTATTCCCAGACGCAGCAAACAAAACAAATCCAGTACCAAAACTTGGATCACTAGAAGCAACAAATCCATGTGGAGAACAATGGCTACATGATGGAGACGTTTGTAATCTTGGATCAATCAATTTATCAAAATTCGTTAAAAACGGTGAGGTAGACTATAACAGACTAAAACACGTAACAAGGATAGCAACTAGAATGCTAGACAACGTTATCGACCTATCAAGCTATCCTTCTGCAAAAGTAAACAAAACATCAAAAAACAACAGAAGAATTGGACTTGGAATAATGGGATTTGCAGACATGCTTTATCAACTAAGAGTGCCATATAATTCTCAAGAAGGCCGAGATATAGCAGAACAAGTTATGAAAACCGTAACAGACACATCACACGATAGTTCAGAAAAAATAGCTCACGAAAAAGACGTATTTCCAAACTGGGAACTAAGTATATACGGACCAGAAGATCAAAACAGAAAAATAAGAAACTCAGCACACACAACAGTTGCACCAACAGGATCAATAGCAATGATGTTTGAATGCAGCTCAGGAATCGAACCATTCTTTGCACTAGCCTACTACAAAGAAGTAATGAATGGACAAAGACTAATCTATCTAAACCCATTCCTAAAAGCTGAATTAAAAAAACTAGACTTAGACAACGAAGAAATAATCCAAAAAATCCAAGAACAAGGAACAATACAAAACATCAAAGAAATACCCGAAGAAACCAAAAAAGTTTTTGTAACAGCAATGGATATAAACGCAGAGGATCACATCACAATGCAAGCAGCATTCCAAAAACACGTTGATAACTCTATAAGCAAAACTATCAACTTCTCAAATTCCGCGACAAGAGAAGATGTAAAAGAAGGATACGTTAGAGCATGGGAGCTAGGTCTAAAAGGCTGCACAGTATATAGAGACGGATCAAGACAAGAACAAGTACTAAATATTGCAAAAGTAGAAGATGAAGACGAAAAAATAGAAAAAAAAGCCACAGAAATTCCATTACCACCAATTATGGAAACAAAACGAGAACAAGGATCTCTAACAAAAAAAGAAATCATCGCAAACAAAAAATGCCCAGAGTGTGAAGGTGCAATACAAGTATCAGAAGGATGCATGATGTGCCTAAGTTGCGGATTCTCAGTCTGCGCAGTATAAAAATTTATAGAAAACTAAAGACAGGAACTAATAACTCCTGTCTTTACTCTCTAAAGCAAAATAAATGAGAAATAGATCAGAAAGACCACAATTAGAAAAACTTCAAGTTTCAAAAATAGATAATAGGGATGCTAGTATTAATGAATACGTAGATTCAGGAAGAAATAACGTTAGAAAAAAAGTAAAATCAGCACAAAAAATAGAATCAGATCAACTAACCGAATCAGTACGCCTAAACCAAATCTTTCAAAAATACGGACTAAATAATTCAAGCAGATCAACTTGGGTAAAATCCGAAAGCGCCGAAGCTCAAAAAGAATTTAGAGAAGCAATCGAAGATCTAGAAAAATCTCTAAAAAAAGCAAACCCAGAGCTATACGACAAAGCACGAATAGAAAAAATCATTGTTCAACAATTACTTTTTTCATCTCCAGTAGAAATAAGAGCAACAAAAGAAAAACTAAATACAGTAACAAGGCTTGAAGAAATCAATATCACAACCTTAGATCAAACATTAAATGTTAACGGCCAAACATATAGAGCAATGAGCCAGGAGTCAAAAGGACTTTACTTACAATACTATAGGACCCTAGATTTAAGCGAGCGAACAAAACTCATACCTTACTGGCAACGCATAGTAAACCACGAAGCAAAACTCACCGAAAAACTCGTAGCTCAATACAAAGGAAGTCCATCAAAACTAGCTGAAATATTAAAAGCATTCAGTAATATGAATTTTATGGAAAAAGAAAAAGCTATAAAAGATCGTGAAAAAACACAAAAAGAAGAAGCAAAAAAACTTCTAGAACGCAACAAACTAATCGATAAAGCCGAAAATTCAGGTTTAATAAACACTCAAACCGCAAATGAATTAAAAACAAAAACACTTAGCATTAAAGAAATAGAACAAATTTTAGAAAAAGCACAAAAAACTAGAGATCAATTTAATAAAAAAACTAAAAATCACGAAAATAAAAAAATACTTACAAAAGAGTTTGATTCTGCAGATTTATTACAAAGAGAAAACTTACTATCAGATTTAGAAACCAATGAATCTCCAGAAAAAAATTTAGCTGAGACAATAAAAAGCGCCCTAGACCTAATGCACAAAGACAATCCAGAAGATGCTCTAATATTGTTAATGCAATATCAAAAACAATTTGGCACAAACAAAAAATTAAAATTTACAATCAAGACCATACAAAACTACATGTTAGAATTTGAAGAAGAAATAGAATCAAAAAGAAAAACCACTGAAGCAGAACAAAAACCAACAACAGCAAATAAAGAAGATACAAGTAAAGAAAAAATCCAAGAAAACATAGAATCAACACTTAAACAGGCAGATATCCAAGAAGAAATAAAAGAGCGCAAACTCATACTGCAAAATATAAAAGGACAACGCATCAGCGAAAAAAGAAACAACGGCAGTATAAAAGCTCACAAAAGAGCACAATCAGAATCACTAAAATCAGCTCAAAACTCTACAGAAAAAGACCTCACAAAATCATTTTACAAGCAATCACCTAGCCACATTTTAGATGAAGACGGAAAAGGACAAAAAGTAGAAAACATAAACATTAGTGCAGACAGTCTATCAAAAAACTCACTAAGAAATTTACGGGAAAAAACTGAAGCAAACAGAAAAAAATTAGAAAACAACACAGGCTTTACACATATAAACCTAAGAGACTCAAGCGGTGAAATAGTTTCAGCAGATGCCGCTGAAAAAACTCAACAACAAAAACTAAGAAATCTAAGCAAAAAAATAGCCATCAAATGCACTACAGACATTAGTACTGGAGAGTCCAATATAATAGATCTAAGAGCATTACAAACAGACATCATTGATCAAATCGCCGCATAATAAATCCAACTACAAAATAGTAATAGATCAGCAGCACCCACCAAAAAAACCACGTCACCTCAACTGACGCAAATTTAACATTAGCAAAAAATTTTACAAAAAATACCAAAACCTCCAAAAGCAAAAAACCAACAAATCCAAAAATCTGAGCTAAAAAAAACCACATATAACTAGCAATTACCGCCAAAAAACCAAACAACATCGAAAACGGCAAAAATGGTAAAACAAAAAGATTTGCCACAGGAGAAATCAAACTTAGTCTTTCAAAATTCATCAAAATCACAGGCAAAGCCAATATTTGAGCAGAAATAGTCATCAATACAGACTCTCTTATTTCAAACTTTTTAGGCAAAAACATAAAATATTTTTCTATTAATGGCGAAACATATAAAAGTCCACAAGTCGCCAAAAAAGAAAGTTGAAAACCAACATCATATACCAAAATCTTAGGCTCAAACAAATTCATAAAAAACGCAGCCAAAAAAAGTCCAAGTGTCACATAATACTTTCGTCCATGCCACAAAGCCACAAGACTTATAACACCCATGATTCCCGCACGCACAACAGCAGCACTCGCCCCCACCAAAAGCACAAATATAAAAACAAATAAAATAGAAAACAAAATCATCAACCTACGCTCCAAAAAACTAAAAAGCCCGGCAACAATCACAATTATCAAAGTAATATTGTAACCAGATATAGCAATAATATGTGTTAAGCCCGTAGCATTAAAATCCTCCATCAAATGCTCAGCAATACCCTTTCGACTGCCCAAAATCAAACCAGCCATAAAACTATTGTGCGGCTCCAAAAAAACTTTAGCCAAACGAGTTTCAAAAGAAGATTTAAATCTATACAAAGTCTTAAAAAACAAAACTTTAACCCCCTCCATTTTTTTATCCAACAACTCAATTTGAGCAGAACTAATAAAAGTATATATTCCATATCGCGCTAAATATTTGTCATAAGCAAACCCCTCAAATTTCTCAGGCCTTTTTAACTCTCCACTCACAGCAAAACAATCAGCATACTCATACACAGGATACCTCTGAGTTGTAAGCAAAACTTTACCCAACGTTTCCACCCAAACACCATCAATTTTAATACTCTCAGCATCAATTACATATTTGATCTTATCATTCCTCACATCAACCTCCTCAGATATACAACCACTTACTTCAAAATATCCCTCATAATTAGCAACAAAATTTTCTCCTGATTCAAATGAAATAAAAAACCGGAAAATCCCACACAAAACACCCAATAAAATTATCATCCAAGCAACTCTAGTAAATTTAGAAAAAAGACCAAACCTAAAAATAAACAAAATCAAAAACAAAACAAATACCATATTTCTAAGCAAATCACCTATTATATAAATACTTGCAAAAAATATTCCCACAAAAAATGAAACAATAAAAACTAATAAAAAATTTGATTTATTCATAAAACAATCCTACAAAACAAATCTTAAATTTTATTAAAATTTTCTCAAAAAAAGACCAAATATATTTCTTTACTTGAAATTAAGAAAAAAAACACTAAAATTGACAGGCACAAATATAAAAAATCTATGAATTTTCAAACAACAAAAATAAATAACGATCCTCCAAAAAAAGAAAAAAACTTCAAATTTAAAAAACCAAGCCAATCAATAACCTTAATAGCACTACTGATACTAATCATATTTTTACTATGGGGTATAGTAAAAGCTATAAAAAGTATTGATTTCACTTTATTTTTATCAATAGCTGGCCAAGAGCTACAAGTCGACGACAACAATCATAGCAACTTTTTAATACTAGGTACCGGAGGTGAAAATCACGACGGAGGTGATCTAACAGACACAATCCTCATCGCCAGCCTAGACCAAAAATCTAAAAAAGTTACAATGATTTCAATTCCAAGAGATTTATATATAAAAGACACCCTAGTAGGTAGCTCACGCATCAACGAAGTATACTACAACGCAAAAAAATACTACTCAAGCCAAAGCGAAGGTATCTTACACCTAGAAGAAAAAATAGAAGAACTAACAGATATCCAAATCCACTACCATCTCCTACTTGATTTTAAGGGATTTAAAGAAATTATAGACATATTAGGAGGAATCGACGTTTATGTAGAAGATGACATTTATGACCCATACTATCCAAAAGATGGAACATACTTATTTGAACCATTCAGAATTTCACAAGGATACCAACATTTAGATGGAGAAACAGCACTAAAATACGCAAGAAGCAGAAAAACAACTTCAGACTTTGACAGAGCAAGAAGACAACAAGACATCATATACGCTATAAAAGACAAAGCTCTAAGCACAGACATCATCCTAAGCACAGAAAAAATCGGTGAAATTTTAGAATCTGTAAAAGATAACATCGAAACAAACATAACTGTAAAAGAATTCTTAACCCTAGGTAGCATAGGTAAAGACTTTACACGTGACTCAATTACACAAAGATTACTACACGACGATCCAAATTACTGCGGCGGACTTTTATACACACCAGCTAGAGAATACTACAACGGAATGTTTGTATTAGTACCCGCAGGAGGTGAAGAATTTATTCACAGATATACACAACTTAATTTTAAATATTCAGATATTAATCCTGAAAACACAAAGCTCCACATTCTTAACGGCACAAAAACCGGAGGAATCGCAGGAGAAACAAAACAAATCCTAAAAAGACTATGTTTTGACATTATAAGATATGGCAATGCAAAAGATCAACTAGTGCCAGAAACAATCTATTACTACAAAAATCAATACGATGAAGACGGAGAATTAATAGACACAAAACCTGCAGCATTAGAATATCTACAAACTCTAATTCCAGGCATAGAAACAACCAAAATTCCCGAAGAATATCAAGAATACATGCTAGCGGCAGACATCATCATAGAAATCGGCGAAGACTACATAAGCTCAGAGGACTATATTGACGATCCATATTATTATTTAGTAGATATCACTAGCCCAACAACAGAAGAAACAACAGAAGAGACAACCGAATCAACAACAAACACAACAAATGAGAATTAATAAATTTATCGCCAACAACAGTCAATACTCTAGGAGAAAAGCCGACGAATTAATTGAACAAGGATTAGTAAAAATAAATGGCAAAACAATTACAAAACTAGGATTAGAAATTGATCCAGAAAAAGACAAAATAGAAATAGACGAAATCCAAATAAAAGAACAATACGAAAAAATATATCTCCTATTAAACAAACCAGCAGATTACATCACAAGCCGCAACGACGAACTAGGTAGACAAACTGTAATGGACCTACTTCCAAAAATTCCAAATCTAAAACCTGCAGGACGCCTAGATAAAAACACAGAAGGACTACTAATTATAAGTAACGACGGAGAATTTATAAACAGAGTCACACATCCAAAATTTAATTGCCCAAAAGAATATCTAGCAACAATAGAAGGAATACTCTCAGACGAGAGTAAGAAAAAATTAGAAGAAGGAATTAAAATAGACAATGGAACAACATCTCCTTCAAAAGTAAAAATATTAGAAACAAAACCCAACGAAACCACACTAACAATAGAAATACACGAAGGCAAAAACCGACAAATAAGAAAAATGTTTGGAGCCATAGACCATCCTGTAAAGTATTTACAACGCATACGAATAGCAGACATAAAAATTCAAACACTAAAAATTGGAAAATATCGCAATTTAACTAAACAGGAAATAAATGCTTTCTAGCCTAATAAGCTTATATTTAGCTTCAACAATAAATATAAACAACCCCAACGACAACTCCATAACGCGCGAAACCGCGATTATAAACGAGCTTAATTTACATTTAGCAAATATAGAAAATAAAAATAGCTCCCCTATTAAAAATACTGACATGATCAGACCAGTTATTGGTGCCAGCTCAGCAATCGCGATAGATTTAAACACCGGAGAAGTTTTATTTGAAAAAAACATACACGAAAAAAGATCAATAGCATCAATCACAAAACTAATGACCGCAACAATAATTTTAGATGAAAACAATCTAGATGAAATTGTAACAGTAAGCGCAAACGCAAATATGCAAATCGGATCAACTATGAATCTTCGCACAGGCGAACAAATAAGTATTAGAAATCTTTTATATGGTGCATTGGTGCATTCTGGCAATGATGCTGCCGTGGCTTTGGCCGAGCATAATGCAGGATCTGTCGAGGCATTTGTAGAAAAAATGAATAAAAAATCAATAGAGCTTGGACTAGCAGAAAGCCAATTTAAAAATCCAACAGGATTAGATCAAAATGGACATTATTCGTCAAGCTACGACATAGCAAAACTCGGAAGAAATATATACCAAAATTCATTCATAAAAGAAGTCGTACAAACAAAATCAATAAAAGTTTATTCAGCCGACAATAGCTACAGTCATAATTTAGAAAATACAAACCAACTACTAGACAGCTATTTAAACGTTAAAGGACTAAAAACAGGAAAAACAGACGCAGCAGGCTTATGTCTAACAGCAATCACAGAAAATAATTCTCAAAATCAAATATTAACAGTAGTTTTAAACAGTCCAGCCAGGTTTAAAGAAAGTAAAATCTTGACAGACTGGGTGTTTAGAGCTTATACATGGTAACACAATAAACATGGACAGCGAAAATTATTCAAACATGATAGAAAAACTAATACTTATCACCGGCACAGGAACTTTAGCATTTATGATCGCACTACTGCTAACACCTTGGTTTATAAGACAACTAATTAAATTCCGCATAGGTAAACAAATACGCGAAAATGCATTATCAGGAGAAAAATCAACAATATTTTCTGAACTTCACGCAAAAAAAAGTGGAACCCCAACAATGGGTGGTCTCTTAACCGTGAGCACAATCCTTATAGTTATAGCTCTATCAAGAATTGCATCACTCACAGGACTCATAGACCATTCACTATTAAACAGAAAAGAAACCTGGATACCAATATTTACATTAATAACATTTGGAGCACTAGGCGCAGTTGACGACTACCTAAACATCAAAGGTATAGGTAAAACAAAAGGAATAAGCGCAAAATTAAAAATGCTATGGCTAATAGTATTTAGCAGCATAGGTGCATGGTGGTTTTTTGCAAAATTAGGATTTAATTCAATCGCAATCCCAATCCCAGGTATGGAATCAATCTTTGTAGGATGGATGTACATACCAATTTTCATGCTAGTAATTATTGCAACAGCTAACGCAGTAAACTTTACAGACGGACTAGATGGTCTAGCCAGCGGCCTACTAATACTCGCATTTGGATCATTTGGAATACTTGCATACACAGAGGGCATGTTTATACTTTCAGCTCTCTGCGCAGTAATATCAGGGGCAAATTTAGCTTTCGTATGGTTTAATATCCCTCCAGCAAAATTTTACATGGGAGACACTGGTTCAATGGCCTTTGGAGCAACACTAGGAGTTATAGCAATGCTAACCGAACAAACTCTCATACTACCAATCATCGGCATAATTTTTGTAATAGAAGCCCTCTCAGTAATCATACAATTAACTTCAAAAAAATACTTTAAACGAAAAGTATTCCACGTAGCGCCAATCCATCATCACTTCGAAAAATGCGGATGGAAAGAATATACAATCGTAATGAGATTCTGGATAATCGGCGGCATCTTTGCAGTCTTTGGAACAATACTAGGCTTAATCAATATCGCTTTCTAAAGTTTTTTTCAAATCAAACACATTCAACAGTGGAGATACTGGTTTATCACCATGTATTTCAACACCATAATTTCCCACTGAAACATCCTCAATATAAATAGTAGATGGAACAACAACCACAGGGTCAACAGTTTTAACATCTGCAACAACCACATCATCAACATCATCATTAATTACAAGCTCCTCTTTTTCATCTAAAGCAACAAAATTTAAATTTTCTTTATAACTATTTAAACTATCCTTAAGTTTGTTTTCAAGCTCGATAGCATACAATTCATCACTTACCGCAATATCCTTTATTAAAGTATCATAATTTTTCAAAGCTTCATTTAAATCATCCAACACAACATTAAGATCATTTTTATCTTTATCTGTAATATTTCCCTCCAACTTAGATTTAACCTCAGACAATTCATTTTCAAGTAACTCAAGTTTTATATTAGCCTTCTTTACATCATCAAAAGTAACAAATACAAGTGGAGTCTTACGTTCTGGAGAATCAACTACATTTTCACCCAAAACATCCGCCACCAACACACCTTCATCCTTAGCCACAACCTCCCCCTCAAGTTCAGCAACATACACAACATCATCAATCAAATTTTCCTGAACCCACACATCAGCCAAAACTTTTTCCTCTATATCAGCAAACTCCACATCCTTACTTGGCTGAAACACAGCTTTCTCACCATAGACAACATTTGCAATTTTTGTATTTTCCTCAACTACTCTATGTATTTCAACGCTATCACTAAAAACCTCAACATTTAATTCATTATATTCAAGCTCAATATTAAAAGCCGCACGACTTGAACGAGTATAAATATCCTTAGCCAAAACCACAAAAGAAGAATCATATTCAACCAAGTTTACAACCTTTGACCACACCTTCCCCCCCACAACTTCAATCTCAATATAAGACAAATCATTTTCTTTTACATCATTAAGCTCACTAATAAATACCTTTGTATTATTAGATAAACGACTAACACTTTCATCAAAATACTTTATTTCCGCAGATCCATTACGCCCTGTTATAAGCAAATCTTCCTTTTTAAGCTCCATACCCAACTCAATAGGAATAGAAACTCCAGCTCTAAGCAAACTTACATTCCCCTCAAAAGCCTTCAATGAAGTAAAAGTTCCCGCATAAACCACAGACGAGTCCATACTCACAAACGAAAACATTCCAAAAAACATCATCACAACAAGCGCCACACTCACAAATTTCTTTTGTAAAACAAACATTTTATACCAAAAGAAACTACGTTGAGTTCTTTCATCAATCAACTCAAACACGCGCTCCTTAATCCTCGCACGAGTAACAAAATCCAATTTAAATTCTTTAGCCCAAGAAAACTGCTGAGACTCCTTAATTTCCAACTTACTCAAAATACGTCCCTTAACTCTATCCTTCTCCATTTCTGACAATGAAGGCTTTTCCAAATTTTTAAGAATTTTCTCTATATTCATTGTAAAATTATTTTTTTATCTTCACTACTTCAAACGCAAAACTCTCACCATCGTTACATAAAATTTTTTGCATCTACCCCCATGATTTCCAATTCCTTTCTCAAAGCCTTCAAAGCCCTAAACTGTAATATTCTAAGACTCCCCTCAGACTTCTTTAAAATCTCCGAAATCTCCCTATTAGAAAGCTCATTTATAAATTTATAAACAAGAACATCTTGATAACTTTTTTTAATCTTACTCAAAGCCCCCTTCAAAACATTTTTATTAAATGTCTCCTGAGTAACTTTTATTGGATTATGCTCACGCTTATAATCTGGTACACTTATTTTTAATTCCGAATAATCTCGAATTTTTGCTGAACGATAATAATCCACAACAAGATTGTGAGCTATCCTAAACACCCAAGAAGAAAAACTACTCTTTTTATCTTTTTTATACTTCTTAACATTTTCCCAAACCTTCAAAAACACAGTCTCAAGCAAATCCTCAACATCATCTTGATTCACACGAAAATAAATATATCTATACAAAGGATCAACAAAAATATCATATAACTTTGAAAAAGCATCATGATCACCCTTCTTCACAAGCAAAACCAAATTATCGACTTCCTTGGACCTATCTTTTAACTCAACACTTGCCATATAAAAAATTTATTGCACTTAATTATAGTACAAATTAAATCAAAAATGCAAACAAACTATAAAGCGCTTGCTATAGCCGTTTCGCCAGAAACATAAACAAGTTGATCAGGAGAAACCATATATCTAACTTGAGGAGAATTTTGTATAAAGTTCAAAGACCTAGCATCTGAAATACGCATATCCATAACCTCTCGATTTTTCACAAGCTCACTATGTTTATCATCCAAAGCATTCACCTGATATCCTTTAGTCACCTGTTTAGTAGAATTTGTCAAAGTCATAACCGTAACCAAAGATACACACAAAATTAAAGTAAAAACAAAGAAATAAGGTCCAATTTGTAGTCTTTTTGCCACCCTATTTAAGAATGATCTTTTTACTGAATTTTTTCTATATCTAACCTCTTGCATATTTAGATTGTTTTTATAACTTTTTATAAGCTCTCAATTTCGCACTGCGTGATCTAGGATTTAATTCTATTTCACTATTTTCAGGAATTATCGGTTTTTTAGTTAACTTCTCAACTTTTGGATCTCCATAGGTTTTATACATTGCCTCATCTGGATTAACATCCGGCTTCATAAGATTTTGGAAAAATCTTTTCACCACCGTATCCTCCAAAGAATGATAAGACATCACAACTATACGTCCTCCCTCACCCAAAACATCAAACGCTCCAGCCAATGCCTCTTTCAACACTTCAATTTCCTCATTTACCTCAATACGAATAGCTTGAAAAACTTGTGTTGCAGGATGTGATTTAGCAGTCTTTTTAGCATTCTTTTTAGGCCATTTTTTGGGAACCACACTCTCAATAAAATCTGCTAACTCAGTAGTTGTTTCAAACAATGCAACCTTTCTCCGTTCACAAATTTGACGAGCAATCCTTTTTGAATACCTCTCTTGGCCATATTCACTAAATATCTTTACCAAGTCAGATTCAGAATAAAAATTAACTACGTCATAAGCAGTCTTTATTTCACGTCTATCAAATCTCATATCCAAAGGACCAGTCTTTGAAAATGAAAAGCCTCTCTGTTCATCATCCACATGAGGACTAGAAAGACCCAAATCAAACAAAATCGCATCAACAGATTCAAAACCTGCACCGATAACCCTATTTTTTAAATATCTAAAATTGTCATGAATATATACAATCTGAGTTTGAAACTCAGCCAAACGTTTTTTTGCCTCCACCAAATTTCTTTCATCTTGCTCAAAAGCAATAATTTTGCCTTCAAATCCAATCTTCTCAAGTATCAATTTCGCATGCCCCCCAAGACCAAGTGTCGCATCAACTACAACATTCCCCCGCTCTAAATCTAAAAAATCAATTGTCTCTTTCTTCAAAACTGATAAATGCTCCATAATATTTTATTCTTGTGCAACTTTTTTACACTCAACTTAAACCCAAACTAAAGCCAATATTCCGTTTGGTCAAGACTTAAAAAAGCAACTAGTTCAAAAAATATACTCACAACAGCACAAAAACAACAATAAAACAGCAAGCAAATAACAAAAAACACACATTAACTAATCAGCTTGAACAAAATCTAATTTATCGTGTAATTTTTTTGAACAACACCTGTATCAAAAAAGTATACTTTACCGAATGCAAATAATAGAGTTAAATAAAAAGTAAATAAATATAAAAGCTCACATGGGCCTATCCCCAGAACTCATAACATTTTTTGCAGCAATGCTCCCATTTGTAGAGCTAAAATTAGCCATACCCCTAGGACTTGAGATGGGATTATCAACCACAACAACCTTTATATTTGCAGTGAGTGGCAACATTCTCCCCGCAGCATTAATACTTGCCCTCATAGGACCAGTGACAGATTTTTCACGAAAACATATAAAATTTCTAGACAAATTCCTAGATAAGCTCCTAGAAAAAACCCAAAAAGAACACTCAGAAAAATTTCACCGATACGGAGTCTTATTTATAATTTTATTTGTAGCAATGCCAATACCAGGCAGCGGCTCAGCAACAGGATCGCTTATATCTTACATATTTGGTATAGAATATTGGAAAGCCCTGGGATTAATTTCTCTAGGGTCAATATGCGCAGGGATAATACTCACAACAGGATTTGAATCAGCCTTTGCAATACTAAGAGCACTCACTTAAGTCCAATCTCCCTTCTCTCAAAATTTTAAACTCTCCATCACTAACATCAACAATAGTAGAAGGCTTTTCTGCAGCAATCACCCCCCCATCAACAATCAAATCAATCTTAGACAAAAATTCCCCATAATTCTCAAAATCAGGAAAGTACATTTGAGGATGCCCAGTAATATTTGCACTAGTAGTACTATAAGGCGAAGCAAACTCCTCAGCCAAACGAGCCGAAAACTCATCACTAGAAACTCTAAAAGAAACCCCAGCAATTCCCTCCAAAAAGAAATCAGGAAGCCCCTGCCCACGCTTAACAATGATAGACAAAGCGCCAGGCCAATGCTTACCAGCCAAGTCCAAAGCCAAGTTATTAAAATCAGCAAACCTCATAGCCATTTCCAAATTAGCAACCATAACACTAACAGGTTTATCAAATCCCATCTCCTTAATCTCATAAAGCTTCCGATAAGCACCTTCATTCATAACATCCACCGCCAACCCATAACAAGTCTCCGTAGGATGCATTACAATACCACCCGCCTCCAACACCTTCTTCGCTTCATCATAAACCCCTAAATCACCAATTTTTATTATCCTCATTCTCGTGCAATTAAACGCTTAATTAAATACTTACGATCCACAAGATTAATATTTACCATATTAAAATTAATCCGCCAATCTTTAATATCATCTTTTTCGTTTTCTATAAAGCCATTATGCACTATTTCATGATGAGTTTTACACAGAGCAACTATAGAATCATGTGATTTTTTCGACGAAAAACGCTCCTTATGATGAAAATTATCAAAACCCTGCACACAACCTGTATATTCACAAAGTCCTGCACAACGGGATAAAATATATCTTTGTGTTAATACATCAACATATCTAGTCACACGTTTTTTAACACCAGGTTCATTTTTTTGATCCTTCTTAGCATTCATACGCTTTTTATTTTTAAACCCTTCAATTTGTGCATTTTCATACCTTAAAAGCTTTCTCAGCATATCTTCTAGAGCCTCAGATTCAGAACATTTTTCCATTTTTACTCTCAATTGATTAAACAATCTTTGAGCTTCCCCAGTTAATTTAACTTTTTTTACCTCATTAACAGCAAAACAAGGTCTTGCAATTTCAATACTTCTATCATCATTTTTAAACTCCCTCACACAAGACTCAATAGCTCTTTTACTCATATGATCAAGCTTATTTACCCACATTTCCTCACTCTCCCTAGTTGCCACCCGAGCCACCAGCTCAACCTTTGAAAGACCAACATCCTGGATTTTTGCTTTTAAACTAGGTAATTTATCCAAACGTTTATCCAATCTCAACGCCCGCGCCACAGTAGTATAAGGCAAACCAGCAACCTTCAAAGCATAGTCAAAAATATCATCAAAACCCAATTTTTCAGCAATCCTAGCATCCCTAATCCTCGGCAATGCCAACAATACACGATTTTTCATCTGCTTGTATTGTCGCGCCAAACTAGAAAACTCCTGATGCAACGCCTTTTCCTCATTGTTTAATTTTGCAATCATTTCACTAATTTAAATACATCTTTATTATAGTTGTTTAAGAATCACAAACAAGCACTTTTTGGCTAACAAACAACATTATACAACATAAATTTAGATCAAAAAACAGTATCAATATTCAACACAAAACAGGTGTGCACAAACTCACCCTATCGCACGATTTTTAATCCTCCACCATATCTACATTCATTTTTTTCAAAAAAACCTCTCAAATCAAAAACAAACAAAAATCCCCTCAACCCTCAAAAAAACGTCAAGTCAAAATTTCAACCCGGGTTGAAAAATCACAAATTTTTATAATTAGTAAAACCAAAATTACAATTCCGACAAACAACAATTGTCTTCAACAAAAATAAAAGATAAAATAAAACCACTCAAAAAATTCCTAACAACCAAAAATATGAAACCAAGAGTAGCAATAAACGGATTTGGTAGAATCGGACGCCAAGTTTTTCGAATAAACCTAGAAAAACAACTATTTGACATAGTAGCCATCAACGACCTCACAGACGCAAAAACCATGGCCCACCTACTCAAATACGACTCAAATTTTGGCACTATAAACAATGAAATAAAAGCCACAAGCGAAAAAGAAATCACAATAGATGGCAATTCCACAAAAATATTTACAGAAAGAGATCCAGAAAACCTACCCTGGAAAGACCTAAATATAGACATAGTTATCGAATCAACAGGAGTATTTAAAACCCGAGAAGGCGCAAGCAAACACATAAAAGCCGGCGCAAAAAGAGTTGTACTATCAGCAGCAGGCAAAGACCTAGATTTTACAGTAGTAGTAGGAGTAAATGACAAAGACTTCGACCCAAAAAACCACTACCTAATCTCAAACGCATCCTGCACCACAAACTGCCTAGCACCAGTAGCAAAAGTAATTCACGAAAACCTAGAAATCGAAAAAGCACTAATGACCACAGTACACGCATACACAAATGACCAAAAAATCCTCGACCTTCCACATAAAGACCTAAGGAGAGCAAGAGCCGCAGCACTTTCAATGATCCCAACAACAACAGGCGCAGCAATAGCCGTAACAATGGTAATCCCAGAGCTAGAAGGCAAAATCGACGGAATGGCAATCAGAGTCCCAACACCAACGGTTTCACTAGTAGACTTCACTGCAATCGTACAAGACCAAACAACAGTTGAAGAAGTAAACTCAATACTAAAAGACGCCGCAAACGGAGAACTCAAAGGCATCCTCGACTACACAGATGACCCTCTAGTTTCAGTAGACTACAAACAAAACCCACACTCATCAATCGTAGACGGCCTATCAACAAAAGTCATGGACGGCAACATGGTCAAAATCATCGCATGGTACGACAACGAATGGGGCTACTCTGCACGTATGGTAGATTTAGTAAAAATCATAGGAGATAAAATATAAAGAATGAAAAAAATCGGATTAGCACTAGGTGAAGGCGGCGCAAGAGGCATCGCACACATCGCATACCTAAAAGCTTTAGATGAATTAGGAATAAAACCAGCAATCATCTCAGGCACAAGCATGGGAGCTTTAATCGGAGCACTATATGCTTCTGGACTTTCAGGAATAGAGATAGAAAAAATCTTAGACAACTTAAACCTAATACAATACGGCAAGTTCATCGACTTTCAACTCAAAAAAGGCGGAGTTATAAAAGGAGACAATATTAAAAGTTTTTTATCAGAAATACTTCCCGTACAAAACTTTGAAGACCTAAAAATCCCACTAAAAGTTATTGCCAGCGACTACAAAAGCAAAAAAACACAAATTTTTGAACAAGGAAATTTAATAGACGCAATCAGAGCATCAATATCTATCCCAGGAGCATTCAAACCCGTAGAAATTGATGGCAGACTCTTCATCGACGGTGGCTGCACAAACCCCGTCCCATTCGACACCATCCGCACAGACTGCGACATACTAATCGCTATAGACGTAGGCGGACCAAACGGCAAAACCGTAACAACAAAAGACCCACGTATGCACGAAATTCTATTTCAAACATACTACATAATGATGAATTCAATCGTCGAAAACATGAGAAAACACACAAAAGTCGACATATTTGAAACCCCAAACACCTCACATTTCAAAATCTTCGACTTCTACAAATACAAAAAAATAATAGAAGCCGGCGCAGAAAACATCGACCAATTTAAAGAAAAAGTCACAAAAGCAATTAACAGCTAAAAAATGAACATATACTTCGCAGGCTCAATCAGAGGCGGACGAAATGACAAAGAATTATACAAACAAATCATAAAACACCTACAAACCCACGGCACAGTACTAACCGAACACGTCGGCGACAAAACCCTAAGCGCCCTAGGCGAAGACGGCCCAAACGACAAATACATATACGACAGAGACATGACATGGCTAAAAACCGCAGATATAGTAGTAGCCGAAGTCACAACAGCATCCCTAGGAGTAGGCTACGAAATCGCCTACGCAGAAACATTAGGAATAAAAACCCTCTGTCTATTTAGAGAACAAGATGGAAAAAGACTTTCCGCTATGATTGGAGGTAGTCCACACGTGACAAATATGAGCTATAAAACACTTGAGGAAGCCATTAAGATTATAGACCAATACTTAAAATCAAACTAAAAAGCTCTACTACCCCTTGCACCCAACCACTTAGCACTGTATAATACACAGTGCTAGTTTTAAAAAATAAATAAACAAAAATGTCCGAAGAAAGACGCAAACGCGTACTGCAGGAGATCATAAAACATTTTATTCAAACAGCTGAACCCGTAGGATCAAAGACACTAATAGTTTCCTACAAATTCCACGTATCCCCCGCAACCATCCGCAACGATATGATGACTCTAGAAAAAGAAGGATACTTATCACAACCACACACATCAGCCGGACGCGTACCAACCGACAAAGGATACCGTCTATTCGTCGACGAAATGGCCGACTACGAAAACGCACGAAAACAAGCACAAAAAACACTAGCAATAGCCCAAAAAGAACACAAAATAACAAAAGTAAGAGAAAAACTATACGATTTAGTATCAATATTATCCCGCTCAAGCAACCTAGTTTCCTTCGCAACAACACCAGACAATCCACGTACATTTTTTTTAGGAATGTCCAACGTACTTAAACAACCCGAATTTTCACACGATTCACTACACGCCAGCGAAGTTTTTGAAGTACTAGAAAAAAGAGACGGTTTTGTAACAACCCTAACAACACTAGATATAGACAATAAAGTAAAAGCATTCATCGGAGAAGAAAACATAATCCCAAAAATCCTAAGTTGCTCAATCATTGTTTGTAAATATGAAAGAGATGGATTTACCGGATATTTAGGAATATTAGGTCCAAAACGTATGAATTACGCATACAACATGGCACTAGTAGAAGAACTAAAAATAATTCTAGAAAAATAATATTTTAAAATATGAACAAAACAGCAAAAATCAAAAAAAACATAGAAATTCAAGAACTAAAACAAGAACTTGAAATAATGAAAGAGCTAGGAAAAAGAGCAATGGCCGACATGCAAAACCTAAAACGCAGACAAGAAGAAGAACGAGCCCACACAATTTTACGAGCAAACGCCTCTCTTATAAAGTCACTACTTCCCTCTCTAGACACCTTATACAAAGCTCTAGAACACAAACCCAATGACATAGCCAAAGAATGGGTAGAAGGAATAGAAATGAGCACAAAACAAATAGGCACCTCACTTTTAGAAGCAGGCCTAGAAAAAATAGATACAACAGATCAAAAATTTGATCCAGACCTACACGAAGCAGTACTTCAAGGACCTGGAGAAAAAGACATGATACTACAAGAGTTAGAAGCCGGTTACAAACTAGGCAACTTTATATTAAGACATTCCAAAGTCCAAGTAGGTACTGGTGAATAAGCTTGACCAAACACTTTTAGCACTCTATAATAGAGAGTGCTAGTTTAAAAATTATATAAAATTAACTTTAAAAATATGTCAAAAATTATAGGAATTGACTTAGGAACAACAAATTCATGTATGGCAGTTATGGAAGGTGGAGAATCCACAATAATTGCAAATGCAGAGGGAGCAAGGACAACACCTTCAATAGTAGCCACAAAAGATGGTGAAAGAAGAGTTGGAGTTTCAGCAAAAAACCAAGCAACAACAAATCCTGATAACACTATCTATTCAGCAAAAAGGTTTATAGGTAGACAGTATTCAGAATCAATAGAAGACACTAAAAAAGTGGCTTACAAATGTGTTAAAGGTAAAAACGGAGAAATAGAAATAATGCTTGATGGTAAACAAAAAAGACCAGCAGAAATTTCTGCAATGGTTCTACAAAAATTAAAAGCAGATGCCGAAAAATACCTTGGAGAAGAAGTAAAAGAAGCTGTTATTACAGTACCTGCATACTTCAACGACGCACAAAGACAAGCAACAAAAGACGCTGGTAAAATTGCTGGTCTAGAAGTAAAAAGGATTATCAACGAGCCGACAGCTGCAGCTCTAGCCTATGGAATAGATAAAAAAGGAGGAGACAAAACAATAGCAGTATACGATCTTGGAGGTGGAACATTCGACATTTCAATCCTAGAACTTGGCGACGGAGTATTCCAAGTAAAATCAACAAATGGTAATACACAACTTGGAGGTGATGATTTCGACCACAAAATTATGGAATGGATAATTGCCGAATTCAAAAAAGAACAAGGTATAGATATATCCGGAGACAAGTTGGCTATCCAACGTGTAAAAGAATCAGCAGAAAAGGCAAAAAAAGAGCTTTCATCATTACACGAAACAACAATATCACTACCATATTTAACAGTTGATTCAAGTGGGCCAAAAAATTTCGAAACAAAACTATCAAGATCAAAATTCGAAGATCTAATAGCCGACTTAGTAGAAAAGACAATGGAACCATGCCAAAAAGCAATGGAAGACGCAAAAGCATTTGCATCAGATATTGACGAAATTTTACTAGTTGGAGGTTCAACAAGGATCCCAATGGTACAAGAAAAAGTTAAAGAAATTTTTGGTAAAGAACCACACAGAGGATTAAATCCAGACGAAGTTGTTGCAGTAGGTGCAGCAATACAAGGAGGTATTTTAATGGGAGACTCAAACGTAAAAGACATCCTACTTATAGACGTAACTCCCCTATCTCTAGGTCTAGAAACACTAGGAGGAGTAAATACAGTTTTGATTGAAAGAAACTCAGCAGTACCAACAACAAAATCTCAAGTATTTTCAACTGCAGCCGACAACCAAACACAAGTAGAAATCCACGTTGTACAAGGAGAAAGATCAATGGCCGCAGATAACAAATCACTTGGTAAATTTGTACTAGATGGTATTCCACCATCACCAAGAGGAGTGCCACAAGTTGAGGTAAGTTTTGATTTAGATTCAAATGGTATCCTAAATGTTAAAGCTTTAGACAAAGCAACAAACAAAGAACAAAACATTACAATTTCAGGTTCTTCAAATATGTCAGACGCTGATATTGATAAGATGAAAGAAGAAGCAGAAAAATTTGCTGAAGACGATAAAAAGAAAAAAGAAACAATTGAAACAAGAAACAAAGCCGAAAGCTTAGTATTCCAATCAGAAAAAACTATTAAAGATGGTGGAGATAAAGTTAAAGAAGAAACAAAAGCTTCTATAACAGAAAAAATCGAAGCACTTAAAAAAGTTTTAGAAAACGCAACAGCTCCAAACGAAGAAATTGAAAAAAGCTACGAAGAGCTAAATCAAGAAATCCAAAAATACGGACAAGAGTTATACCAAGCAGCAAATCCAGCTCCAGAACGAGAAAAAGAAGCAGGATCTGAAAACGACGAAGACGTAAAAGTTTATCAAGAAGGAGAAAAAAAAGAAGATGTAGTAGAAGCAGAAGTTGTCGAAGAAGATAAAAAAGATAAAAAAGACGACGCAGAAGAAAAATAAGAAAACAAAAATTCAATAAAAAGAAACTCTAAAAACAAAATAGGGTTTCTTTTTTTTATATATCTGACAACTCTGCAATAAGCAAATCAATAGTGGCATGAGTCTTCACGCGCAAGGCTTCCAAAACAGATAATTCATTTACTAATAAATCTTTTCTATCATTCAATAATGCTAAATTATTTCTCTTTTCCTCCAAAGAATTTTGAAACTCAGTAAAATTAGTTAATTCTCTTACTGCATTCAACTGCTTTTCAATCAAAGTTTTTTTATTCTTAATTTCATCTCTTTCAGAATTAAGCTTATCTATTAATTGTGTATACTCAGCTAATTTAACACCATCAGAAATAACATCCTTTAAATTTAAAGCTAAATCCATAATCTCAGAATTAATCTCTTCAATTCTATAATCTAAACTTTCTAATTTATCAGATTTAGAAACAATATAATCGTTTAAACTAAAAAAACTTTCCAAATCTATTACTCCATCACACTTATCCTTAATCAATTCAATTTGCCTATTCAATTCAACAATCTCACCTTCCAAATCAGATAAAGTGGTACTTTCCAAATCAACACTTAATAACAATTTTTCAATTTTTCCATCCAATTTATTTAAACCCTCTACCATTGCAACCATTCTATCCAACTCCATTTCTTTTTCTTCAAAACTCTCAAGAATCTCTCCATTTTCTTTGTCAGATTTTATAGCTTTTTTATCCACTATTTCACGTCTAACAATTAAATTATAATTTTTCTTTTTCCACTGTTCAAACACAGACTTTACAAATTTATAATCAAGCAACAGTATAACCATAAAAATATTCATCATTTAATAACCTAGCGATACTATCAATTCGTTTTTTTAATCCAACAGTTAAATCTCTTTTATGCAAAATTACCTTTGAAAATTCTGCATACAAAAAATCATATAAAACTACAGAGGATTTTTGCTGTTCTAAAAGCTCCTCCAATCTATCACTAAATGCATCAGAAAAAACTTTAGGTTTACTCAACATTGCAGTCATTTTTGATTGAGAATTAGATAAATAATAAGGATAAAAATCATTAATACTCACTCTAATCCAATTTGCAATCCAATGACTCAAATCATCTTTTACAGTTAAAACTCCTTTCTCTAAAAAGTAGTCAAACAACACACCATATAGCATAATAACATCCAATAACCCATTTTTTTCATGATAATCTTCAATCTTAGAAGTATACGCTTTAACAAAATCTTTAAGTCCAGACAAATCTTCTAAAATAGATTCATACTTATCTTTAGTACCAAAATCCAAATCACTAGACCTAACAAAATAGCTAATCAAAAAATCTATATATAAATAATTTGCAAGATCAGAAACAAAAACTTTAACATTGATATGCCTCATATCATCAATATTCAAAGCAAAATCAACACTAAACTTTAAAGGAGAACCATCCATCAAACGATCAAAATTAGACATCACATCAACTAACCCATAAGGAACACCTGACAAATTTCCACTAAGAAACATATCTCGTACATCTAATAAATTAGGATTATTATTAGTATCTAAATCATCTACACCATTATTAATTAAATCACTACTAATATCACTAGATCTAATATACTCAATCCCAGCATGAAATTTATCATTCAAATTATCTGCAATCTGATTAATATCAATGACATTCCCTTCATCATACGCACTACTTACTGCCGATAATACATAAGAAACTTCAATATCTGACAAAACAACAACATCCCCATGATCACGCAAAATAGCAGATTCATATGTATCATTAAGAAAATATGAAGCAACATTTAAATTATTAAAATTAAATTGAACATCAGCATTTACAAAAGATGCATATTCCAAATTAGAAAAAACACTTATCAATGATTTATAAAATTCCACTACAGCATCATAAAATCTAATATCATTTTTATCATCTAATTTATCAAAAAAAGCATTACGTCCAGACATTAATTTATCGCACTCAGATTTAATATTTACAGCAAGTTGAGATCTAAAACTAATAAAAGAAATTTTATCAGAGCCCTGCATTTCTTTATAAACATAACTAAAAATAACATTTAAATTTTCGAAAGCATTTTTAATTAAAGAAAAATTTGCAGCAGAAACAATCTCACCATCAGCAAACAAAATACCCTTAAAAAATTCCAGTTCATTAGCTAAATATCTATATAAATAAACCAAAAAATCTTCAGTCAATAAATCAAAATAATATTTAAAAGATTCATCCTGTGATCGAATTTCCTCAGCACTTAACTCTATATTTTCAGAAGAATCAGAATATGCATATTCAAAATAATCCCTCATTTGATTTAAAGCATCATTAAGTTTTGATTGAAAAGAATTAACTTTAAAATAATTTTTTAATTCACGAAATTTTTCTTTAATAAAAACCATATATTCATCAATATCATCAACATCTCCCTCACCCACATAATAATAATCCAAAATATCATCAAAAATACCATTAAATACTTTTTTATTTTTCGTAGTACTTACCCTACAGTCATCAACAAATAACGTATCAAAAAGCCAAGCTCTAATACTCCTTTCTCCACTAGTTGCAAAAAACTTATTCAACTCAGAAGAAAACTCTAAAGCTGTTAATTTATCCGTTTTTAAATCAGGATTAGTAACTAATCCAAAATTATACGTTGATCCCATAACCTCAAATTTATTAACATAAAAGGCAAATAAACATAAAACATTTAGTTACAAACGTCAAACAATTATTAATTTTATCGACAAAAAACACAAGACTGCTAATATACTAACACTTTAACAATTTTATGGACTACAATCCTATAGCAGTAAACTACGATTATTACAGTCAAGAAGCAATTACTGACTGGGTTTTAGGATACAAAAACCTTAAAAAAATATTCACTCCACTTCAAGACAAAACAGTACTCGATTTTGGATGTGGAACTGGAAGATCAAGCAGATTTTTTCGAGATAACGGTGCAAACGTAATTGCCATAGAAAATTCTGAGAGAATGATAGAACAAGCTCGACTATACAATTCAAGAAACATTCAATACTTCTTCTCCAAAAATGAAGATATGTCATTTATTAAAGAAAACACTATAGACTATGCTTCAATAAGCTTTGTATTATTTTCATTACAAAAAAAAACACAAGTTCAAAAAGTGTTTAAAGAAATACACCGCATTATAAAACCTGGAGGAAAATTCACAATACTTGATGTTAACATAGCAAAAAGCAATGGTAGAGATTTTATATCATTTAGTCTTGAAGCTATAAATAATCCAAAAACCGGAGATAGAACAACCGGCACCCTAAAATCAGACATACCACTAACTCTTACAGGCACTTTTTGGAATAATGAAGATTGTATCATAATGCTTAAAGAAGCCGGTTTCACAATAAAAGAGCTACTTGAGCCAATAGCACAAGATGATAAATACGAATGGATAGACGAAAAAAACTATCCCACATTTGTTATTTTTGTCGCCGAAAAATAATTAATAAAAGAGCAAAATTGAAATAATATAACAAAAATAAAAAAACTTTAAAACTATGAAAAAAACTACAAACAACCATATCACATGGCTAAAAAGTTATTTGCGCTACACAAATTATATAAGCGTAGCTCAACTATATCTAAAAGATAACTTTTTATTAGAAGAACCGCTAAAAAACAACCATTTCAAAAAAAGAATACTAGGTCACTGGGGATCAGTACCAGGTTTAAACCTAATATATGGATCTCTAAACTACCTCGTACACAAAAACAAATGTGAAGTTTTACTAGTTACAGGACCAGGACATGGAGCTCCGGCAATTCTTTCTAACCTATATGCAGAACAAACTCTAAAAGAATTTTATCCAGAATATAAATTGGACAAAAAAGGAATGGGACAAATAATCAAAGATTTCAGTTGGCCTTACACAAAATTTCCAAGCCACGTTACCCCATCAGTACCAGGCTCAATACTTGAAGGAGGAGAATTAGGATACTCACTTTCAACAGCATATGGAGCAGCTTTAGATAATAAAAATCTCATAGTAGCTGCCGTCGTTGGAGATGGAGAATCAGAATCAGGACCACTATCAGCAGCATGGTTTTCAAACAAATTTCTAAATCCAAAAACTTCAGGAGCTGTACTACCTATCGTACATGCAAACGGATATAAAATTTCCAACCCAACAATATTTGGAACAATGTCAAACACCGAAGTAAAAAATTATTTTCAAGGACTTGGATATGAAGTGATAATAGTAGAAGGAAATAAATTAGAAGAAAAAACACTTAACGCATTTGAAAAAGCATTCAAACAAATCAAAAACATTCAAATAAAAGCTCGAACATCAAAGAAATCAATATTAAAGCCTATTTGGCCAGTAATTTTTCTAAGATCAAAAAAAGGAATGACAGGACCAAAAGAGTATATGGGACATGCAGTAGAAGACTCTTTCCACGCACACGGGATACCAGTTGGACATCCAGATAAAGAAAAAAACGCACTAGTAGTAGTCGAAGAGTGGCTTAAGTCATATAAAATACACGAACTAGTAGACAAAAAAGGAAAACCAAATAAAGAACTTTTAGCATATCTACCAAAAGGAAAACTACGTATTGGTATGAACAAACACGCAATAGGCGGAAACATACTCAAAAAACTAAAAATACCACGCCTTAGCAAATACGAAACAAAATTTAAAAACCGAGGAGAAACCCAAGCAAGCTCAATGATACAAGCAAGCAAATTAATCCGCGACATCTACAAAGCAAACAAAGACAACTTTAGACTTTTTTGCCCCGACGAAGCAGAATCCAACAAAATGTCAGCAATTTTTTCACAAACAAAACGTGCCTACATGTGGCCAATTCCAAAAAACGCAGAACACATAGATCCTCTAGGCCGCGTAATGGAGACATTATCCGAACACAATCTACAAGGCTGGATGCAAGGATACATCCTCACAGGAAGACACGGCATCCTGGCCAGCTACGAAGCCTTCACCACAATCATAAACTCCATGTGTGATCAATACGCAAAATTTCTCAAACAAAGTTTTGAAATCGAATGGAGAAAACCAGTAGCAAGCGCAATCTACATACAAACCAGTGTAGGCTGGCGACAAGACCACAACGGATTCTCGCATCAAAATCCAAGTTTTGTCAGCAATTTACTACAAAAACACAGCGATTTCGCTCAAATATATTACCCAGCAGACGCAAATAGCATGCTAGTAGCCCTCGAAGAAACTCTAGAATCAACAGATACACTCTGTGCTATCGTAGCAGGTAAAAGAGATCTACCTCAATGGCTATCACTAAAAGAAGCAAGAGAACAAGCCAAAATTGGCATAGGTATTTGGAAATGGGTAGGTGGAGTAAAAGCCAGTCAAAAACCCGACGTTGTCCTCGCATCTGCCGGAGACTACATAACTCACGAAGCAATATTAGCTGCAAAATTAGTTAAACAGCTAGCTCCAGAAATCAAACTAAGATACGTAAATGTCTCTGAGTTAACAGCACTAAGTCTTGGTGACTACTCAGAAAACAGTGAATCAGACATTAATAAATATCTGACAAAAGACAAACCTGTAATTTTTAGCTACCACGGCTATCAAACAGACCTCGAGCACATCCTATGGCCATACGCAAACTCAGACAGATTTACTCTACACGGCTACAACGAATCCGGCTCAACAACAACTCCCTTCGACATAAAAGTCCGCAACGGAGTTAGCCGCTACCACCTAGCTAAAGAGATAATCCAAAAAGCATCAAAAAATAACAAAAAATTAGCTAAGAAAGCACAAAAATTAATAAAAGAAATCGAAAAAAAACTAAAAGAACACAAAGAATACATAATAAAAAACGGCGACGATCCAATAGAAATCAACAACACAAAATGGTAACCAAATTAAACACAATTATTCCTAAACTCAACTAATTTAAAATAAAATCCAAAAAAACTGGGAATAATTACAAAAAAATGCTACAATAAAGGGATTAAAATAAAAAAACAAAAATGATAAATCACCAGACTGAAGATATTATAAAAAACATAGATAAAACAAAATTTCGAGTATCTGTTTTCGGCTCTGCAAGAATCGAAAAAAAAGATAAAACATACAAAGAAGTTTTTACACTCGCAAAAAACCTAGGAAAACACAATATTGACATAGTAACTGGAGGTGGACCAGGCATAATGGAAGCCGCAAATGCAGGACATGATGCCGGAGATCCAAAAAACAAAGCAAAATCAATAGGCCTAACAATTGAGCTCCCTTGGGAACCAAGAAACAACAAATACATAGAATTAGAAAAACACTTTGCAAAATTTTCAAGCCGGCTAGACACCTTCATGGCAATCTCACACATAGTAGTAGTAATGCCAGGAGGAATCGGCACATGCCTAGAATTATTTTATACTCTACAGCTTACTCAAGTTAGACACATCGACAAAATCCCCGTAATAGTAGTCGGAAAAATGTGGAAAGAATTAATAAATTGGCTCAAAAAATATCCTGTAAAAGATGGTCTAATAAGCCCTGAAGATCTTTCAAACGTATACATTGCAAAAGACAGCAAAGCAGCAACAAAGATAATCGAAAAATATTATCAAGAATTTGAAAAATTAGACAAAAAATCAAGACCACTAAATGCAACTAAATACAAATTAGATTAATTTATAAGCTTAAAATTGATTATTAATCAAAATTTAACTATCCTCTTTTGTGAAATTCAATAACAAAAGAAATTTGCAATACAACATTAATACAGCTAAAGACACCAGTCTTCTGACACAAAAAATCAGAGATTATTTTACAAACAACAATTTTCTAGAAGTTTCAACACCCATAATGAGTCCAATCCCAGGCATGGAACCTCATCTCACACCATTTGAATCAAAACTAAACATCGGCAATAAACAGTCCATCCCAGTCTACCTAAACACCTCCCCAGAATTACAAATGAAAAAACTCCTATCCCAAGGATTTGAAAAAATATTCAACATCACAAAAGTATTTCGCAACTACGAAATTGGAGGCAGCAGACACAATCCAGAATTTACCATGCTAGAATGGTACAGACACGACAGTGACTACACAAAAATAATGGAAGACTGCGAAAATTTAATAAGACAGCTATCTCCTAGCAAAACAATTAAATACCAAGACAACACAATCGACATCTCAGAAGCATTTACAAGAAAAACCGTAAACCAACTCTTCATTGAATTTTGCAACATAAATTTAGAAGAAAACAAAGATGCCAAAACATTCAAAAAAAACGCAGATAAAAAAGGTTTTGACACAAACTACTGCGAAGAATGGGACGATATTTTTTATAAAATCTTCTTAAACGAAATAGAGCCACATTTAGGCACAGAAAGACCCATAATAGTTTTTGACTACCCAGCCAGCCAAGCAGCTCTAGCTAAAAAGAAAAAAAATAACCCATTTTGGGCAGAAAGATTTGAGCTATACATAGCAGGAATAGAAATAGCCAACGCATTTTCCGAGCTAATAGACGCCAACGAACAAAGAGAAAGACTAAAAGAAGAACAAAACTTAAGAAAAAAACTAAACAAAACAATTTTTAACATTGACGAAGATTTTTTAGCTAGTCTAGAATCAATACAGAAACCTTGCGCAGGTATAGCACTTGGAATTGATAGACTATTTATGCTATTACTAAACAAGAAATCAATTGAGGAAATTTTATTATTTCCCATGACAAAAATGATTAACCAATAAAAAATGGCTACAACAACAAATATCGTAAAAGGATTAGCAATATCTTTCAAACACGGATCATGGATTATTACCGACGCACAATTTGTAAATCCAGGAAAGGGTGGTGCATTTACAAGAACCAAAATAAAAAACCTAAAAACCGGACAAGTAATAGAACAAACATTTCGCTCAGGAGAAGCACTAGAATTAATTGATCTACAAAGAACAAAATGCCAATTTTTATACAAAGACAACAACGGCTTTCATTTTATGAACAACGAAAGCTACGAGCAATTTTCTTTACAAGAAGACGCAGTGACAAATGGTGATAAATTTCTTATCGACGGCACTGAGTGCTACGCAATGTACATCGATGGTATACCAGTTAGCATACAAATGCCTGCAAAAATGGACTTTAAAGTCATTTCAGCACCCCCAGGATTAAAAGGAGACACAGCAACAGGAGGAAGCAAAGACATAGAAATCGAAACCGGAGCAATAATAAAAGCACCACTATTTATAAAAGAAGGAGAAAAAATAACAGTAAACACAGAAGACGGAACATATGTGTCGAAGGCCACTGCGTAGCAAAGCGGATGCTTAATATTGCGATGAACGGAGTGAGTCGGAATATTAAGTACACAGAGCGCCAATCTACTAAGTGCCCTAAAAGTTTGCAAAGCAAACACATTAAAATCCTAAAACAAAACCACCTAAACAAAACCCAATGATAGACATAAAATTCATATTAGAAGATCCTGAAAAAGTAAAAGCAGGAGCAATAAAAAAACACATCAAATGTGACGTAGATCAAGTAATCAAACTAAACGAAGAAAGAAAAACTCTTCTACAGCAAGTAGAATCCCTTAGGGCAAAACAAAACGAAGTTTCAAAACAAATTCCACAAGCAAGCTCAGAAGAAAAAGTAAAACTTCTAGAAGAAATGACAGAAGTAAAAAAACAAATCAAAGAATTCGACCCAAAATTAAATGAGCTAGAAAACCAAATAGACCTAGAAGCATCACAAGTACCATGTCCCCCACTTGATTCAGTACCAGAAGGAAAAGACGAAAGCTTAAACGAAATAATATTAACACACGGAGAAAAACCAAACTTCTCATTCACAGCAAAATCTCACACAGAATTAGGAAAAGATCTAGACATCATAGACATAGAAAGGGCTGCAAGAATGTCAGGAGCAAGATTTTACTATCTAAAAAATGAAGGAGCATTACTACAATTTGCACTTACACAATTTATAATAAGCAAACTAGTAAGCAAAGGTTTCTCACCTATAATTCCTCCAACATTAGTAAAAGAAGAGGCAATGTATGCAACAGGATTTTTCCCTGCAAGCAAAAATGAAGTGTACTCAGTAAATCCAGGTGAAGACGATTTATATTTAGTAGGCACATCAGAAGTACCACTAACAATGCTACATGCAACAGAAACAATTGACTTAAAAAACGGACCAATCAGATACTGCGGATTTTCAACATGCTACCGTCGCGAAGCTGGATCATATGGAAAAGATACAACAGGAATAATCCGAGTACACCAATTTGAAAAAGTAGAAATGTTCAGTTTTTGTGATCCAAAAAATTCAGAACAAGAACACGAATTTTTAGTATCAATAGAAGAAGAAATAATGCAAGACCTTGGACTACATTATCAAAAAATAAATGTATGCGGTGGAGACTTAGGAGCACCAGCTGCAAAAAAATACGACCTAGAAATCTGGATTCCAACTCAAGAAAGTTTTAGAGAATTAACATCATGTTCAAACTGCATAGACTTCCAAGCAAGACGAGCAAAAATAAAATTCACAAATGAAAACAACGAAAAACAATACGTTCACACTCTAAACGGCACAGCATTAGCAATGCCAAGAGCAATAGTTGCAATTCTTGAAAACAATCAAAACCAAGACGGCACCGTTACAATCCCAGAAGTACTAAGACCATACATGGGAGGCATCGTAAAAATCGAACATAAATCCGTAAAATAAAGATTTTATACCCATCAAAATATAAGTGACTTTAATTTTTTTAAACAAACTAAAGTCTAGGCGGGATTGAGTATTAAACTCAATCCCGCCTTTCCCGTCTCCCTTGGAATCAATCTTCCCAAATTGGCTTCGAAGAAGTAATCCCCTCAGGTCGATGTTTAGGATCAACTAGACACCATCCACCGCCATGAATGCGCACATGCCTATTGTTGTCACTGTAGTACTTCTTCTTACATTTACTACAGTAGATCAATACCACTTTTCTATCAGTTCGAAAATATTTAGCATTTGCATTATCACCCATTTTTCCCCTCCATGAGATTGAACCGTGGGATATTTATACAAATCAGCTTCCAATGCTACCCCAAACACATAGAAACTGACATATCACAAAAATAGTATACAAATAAAAACATTTTTGTCAAATCCTCTACACATTCAATTGCCCAATAACAACAGCTTTGATATATTCCACCCATGATAAAAATAAAAAACATCTCAAAACGCTTTGTAAATGGAAAATCGCTTACAATAGCACTTAAAGATATCAATCTTGAAATACAAGAAGGAGACTTTTTAGCAATAGTAGGACCATCAGGTTCAGGAAAATCAACACTCTTAAATCTAATAGGAGGACTAGACACAGCAAGCGAAGGCAGCATTTCAATACACAACAAAGATATAAGCACCTTCAAAGACAAGCAGTTATCAAAATACAGAAATCACGATATCGGGTTTGTATTTCAAGAATTTCACCTAGAAGCAAATCTAACAGTTCAAGAAAATATTTTGCTACCAAGTTATTTTAATTCTCCAAACAAAAACATCAAAAATAGAGCAAAAAAATTAATTAGAGAAGTAGAATTAGAATCAAAAGCAGATTCAAAAATAAATGAGCTTTCAGGAGGACAAAAACAAAGAGTAGCAATAGCCAGAGCTCTAATAAACAAACCAATGATTTTTCTTGCAGATGAACCAACAGGAAACCTAGATGAAAAAACCGGACAAACAATCATCGATCTACTAAACCAATTACACAAAACACACAACACAACATTAATAATAGCAACCCACGACAAAAAAATTGCTAATGCAGCACAAAAAACTATCAAAATTTTAGACGGAAAATTATGCTAACAAAAATTGCACTTAGAAACATCAGAGAAAAAAAATTTCAAAGCTTTTTAATAATACTATCAATAACAATAAGTACTTTTTCACTTTTAACATTTTTTAGCATTAGCACAGGTATACAAGAAGCAACCTTTGAAGAATTTGAAAAAATCACACCTCAAAACCAGATAACCGTACTTCCAAATTTAGAAAATACAAGCTTTTTATCCTTATTAAGCCAAGACAACTCAAACACAATCACTACAGAAAAAATAGAAGAAATAAAGAAAATAAAAAACGTAAAAAATATATACCCAGAATTACAATTTAACAATTTTGCATCAATAGAAGCAACATTATTAGGTTACAGTTTAATAACTGACACAATGATATTTGGACTAGACGAAGGATTTGTAAAAAATTCTATACAAACAGACAATTGGAATAAAACCACAGAACCATACCCAGTAATAATTCCTAAAAAAGTTTTAGATATATACAATTACTCAATTGCAACACCACAAAATATACCAATAGCTACAGAACAAGGAATAATTGGCAAAGAGATTACTCTATACCCAAATTTTTCAACATTTTTTCCAGGTGTAAGCGATAAAGCAAAAAAAATCAAACTAGAAGTTGTAGGATTTTCCGAAAAAACAAATCTAATAGGTGTTTCCCTATCAACAGACATAGTTAAAAAATTAAACAAAGATTTCGCTGTAAACTCAAAAACAAAATACACCCAACTATATGTAGAAACCTCGGATTCAAGCAAAACAGAGCAAGTTGCAAAACAAATTGAAGCACTAGGATTTTCAACAACATACTTTCAAAAAAACATGCAAGAAGTACAAGCAAAATTTAATTACCTTACTCTAGCATTATCACTAATAAATTTCATAATTGTACTTTCTTCAGCTATAGCAATAATATCAATATTTTTAGCTTCAATAGCAGAAAAAATAAAACAAATTGGCTTATACAGAGCACTTGGTGCTACCAAAATACAAATCAAAAAAATCATATTAATAAGAGCATCCATACTAGGGATAATAGGCTCATTATTTGGCATATCAATAAGCTTAATCAGTTCTCGACTAATCAATAATTATTTAAAAGGACAATTTGAATCCCTCGAAATAGTACCAGATAACATCAGCCTTATAACAAATGAGCTACTTCTTTTAACCTTTATATTTGGTACATGTCTAGCTATTTTTTCAGCATACATCCCCGCACAAAAAGCTAGCAAGCTTAAGCCAATAGAGGCACTTACAAAATAAGTAAAAATCACGGAAAGAAAAAAGATTTGACTTATCAAAAATTTAAAGTAAAATCCAATAGACTGCGGCAACTACCGGATGAGTTAAGGATGACAGTCAATTTTTAGAATAATTTCCTTGACCAATTTCAATATGCCAAAAGCAAAGAAAAAAGACCAAGATACTAAAGCTAAAGCGGTTAAAAAAGATGCAAAGAAAAAAATCGTTAAAAAAGAGGTTAAAACTAAAGTAGCTAAAAAAGAGACTAAAGTAGTTAAAAAAGAGACTAAAGTAGTTAAAAAAGAGACTAAAGTAGTTAAAAAAGAAGTTAAAACTAAAGTAGCAAAAACACAACCTAAAGATATTAAAGCTACTAAAAAAGAAATTAAAACAATCGCAAAAGATACAAAAAACACTACTCCAAAAAAAGTATCAAAAGGCCAATCAAATAAAAAACAACTTAAAACAACTGACGTTGATAATTTTATTGTACTTAACAGTAAAAGAAAATATTTCAACCCTCAGATTGACAAAAATATTCCAATCCCCCATCTTACAGAGATTCAATTAAACTCATATAAAGATTTTCTAGATAATGGAATTAGAGATCTATTAGATGAAATTTCACCAATTCAAGATTTTTCAGGTAAAAAACTTGAATTACATTTTCTTGATCACGCAATAGAAGAGCCAAAATACGACGCAGAAATAGCAAAAAAGAAAAATCTTACATACGAAGCTCCACTAAAAGTACACGTACAATTGATCAATAAAGCAACTGGAGAAATTAAAGAACAAGATGTTTTCCTAGGAAACATACCATTAATGACAGACCAAGCTACATTTATTATAAATGGGATCGAACGTGTTGTGGTTAGTCAGATCGTACGATCACCGGGTGTTTTCTTTTCAACAACACCATCTGTACCAGGTATGCACACAGCAAAAATAATACCAAAAAGAGGTGCATGGTTAGAAATTGAGACAGACAAAAAAGGTATAATTTCAGTAAAAATCGATAGAAAAAGAAAAATACCAATCACATCACTACTAAGAGTGTTTGGATTTCCAGAAGATAAAGACATCATTGACCTATTTAAAGATTCAACAATAGACATCGAGCACGATTACATTCTAAATACATTAGAAAAAGACAACGCAAAAACAGTAGAAGAAGCTTATCAAAACATATATAAAAAAATCCGACCAGGTGATCTGGCAACACCAGAAAACGCAAAATCACTTATTGATTCTATGTTCTTTGATTATAGAAAATATGACATGGGTAGTGTAGCTAGATACAAACTAAACAAAAGATTTAAAATCGACACACCAAATAAGAAAAAATTTCACACTTTTCAAGTCGACGATTTAATTCAAATTTTAAAACACTTAATAAATCTAAATAACGGACAAGAAACTCCAGATGACATCGATCACCTATCAAACAGGAGAGTTAGACCAGTTGGAGAGCTTGTACAAAACAAATTTAGAGTAGGTTTACTAAGAACAGACAGAATTGCAAAAGATAGAATAACAGTAATGGACCTAGAAACTGTTACTCCATCACAACTAGTTAATTCTAGACCAATTACTGCCGCACTTAGAGAGTTTTACGCAAGTTCACAACTTTCACAATTCATGGACCAAACAAATCCATTAGCTGAGTTAGAGCATAAAAGAAGACTATCAGCAATGGGACCAGGAGGTCTATCAAGAGAAAGAGCATCATTTGACGTTCGTGATGTACATGCTTCACATTATGGCAGAATCTGTCCTATTGCTACTCCAGAAGGACCAAATATTGGTTTAGTTGTGCATTTAGCAACATACGCAAAAATCAACGAGCACGGATTTATTGAGACTCCATTTAAAGAAGTGCTACATACAGTAAAAAATGATGAAAAGAAAGCCGTAGGCCATATTGCAAAAGAAAGCATAAACTCAAAATCTGGGACATTAATAACAAAAGCCGGAGACAAAATTACCGAAAAAGCAGCTAAAGAAATTGCAAAGATCAAAGACTTAGATGAAATATCGGTAAGAGCATACGTAACAGACAAAATAGTATACTTTGATGCAGAAGAAGAACAAATCCTAACAATTGCGCAAGCAAATTCAGGCTTAGACGAAGTAAATCAATTTATAGAAAAAAGAGTTTCTGCAAGAATCAAAGGTGAGCCAGCATTAGCACACATCAACGATCTTACACATATTGATGTATCACCAAAACAGATCATTTCAATTACAACATCATTAATTCCATTCTTAGAGCATGATGATAATACTCGTGCATCTATGGGATCAAACATGCAGAGACAGGCAGTTTCTCTTATTACTCCTGACGCGCCAATAGTAGGTACAGGTATGGAAGAAATCGCTGCAAAAAGTTCAGGCCAAGTTATTTTGGCAGAAGGGTCTGGTACAGTTTCCTATGTTGATGCTGATAAAGTTACAGTTATATATGACAACGGTAAAAAAGTTGATTACAACATAAAAACATACGAAAGATCTAACCAAGGAACTTCAATTCACCAAAGAGTAAAAGCAATCAGCGGTCAAAAAGTTAAAAGAGGAGATATATTAGCAGACGGACCTTCTACAAAAAATGGTGAGTTGGCCCTAGGTAAAAATCTTTTAGTTGCTTACCTTTCATGGGAAGGATACAACTTTGAGGATGCGGTAATCATATCAGATAACGTAGTTAGAAACGGATATTATGATTCAGTACACATCGAGACATTCAATATAGACGTAAGAGAAACAAAACTAGGACTTGAGGTTATCACTAGAGATATTCCAAATGTTGGAGAAGCAAAACTAAAAGATCTAGACGAAGACGGTATCATTAGAATCGGTGCAACAGTACATGAAGGAGATATATTAGTTGGTAAAATTACACCAAAAGGTGAAACAGAGCTAACAGCAGAAGAAAGGCTACTTAGAGCAATCTTCGGAGACAAAGCAAGAGATGTTAAAGACAGCTCACTTAGATTACCAGGTGGAGAAGGTGGAAAAGTTGTAGAGATACAAATTTTCACAAAAGAAGCTGGTGATGAACTTCCAACAGGAATAGTAAAACAAATAAAAGTAAACGTAGCGCAAACAAGAAAAATTCAAGTAGGAGACAAAATTGCCGGAAGACATGGTAATAAAGGTGTTATATCAATTGTAGTACCAAGCGAAGACATGCCATTCCTAGAAGATGGTACTCCAGTAGACATCATCCTAAATCCACTTGGTGTTATCAGTCGTATGAACATCGGACAGATTTTAGAAACACATCTTGGATGGTCAGCACAAAAACAAGGAATCACAGTAGCAACTCCAACACTAAATGGAATAACTACAGAACAAATAAAACAAGAGCTTAAAAAAGTTGGTCTTCCAGAGGATGGTAAAACCACACTTTACGATGGAAAAACAGGTGAGCCATTAGATAGACCAGTAACTGTAGGTATCACTTACATTCTAAAACTAAGTCACCTTGTAGATGACAAAATTCATGCTAGATCAGTAGGTCCATACTCACTAGTTACACAACAACCATTAGGAGGTAAAGCTCAACATGGTGGACAAAGATTCGGAGAAATGGAAGTTTGGGCACTAGAAGCATATGGTGCATCTCACACATTGCAAGAAATGTTAACTATCAAATCTGATGACATCTACGGCCGATCAAAAGCATACGAAGCAATCGTAAAAGGAGAGATGATCAAACGACCAAGAGTTCCAGAATCATTTAATGTATTGATTAAAGAGCTACAAAGTTTAGGACTATCAGCAGACCTCATAAATATAGGAGAAAACGTAGATGACGTTATTCCTCCCGAAGAAGTACTTGATGAGTCAGCTGAAACTCAAGAACCTGTAAGCACTGATATCAAAGAGGAATTAGAAAAAGAAAGCCTAGGAACTTCAAAAGAAACAGGCAAGCTCGAAGGTATAAGTGCCGAAAATATTAACAACGAACAATAAACAATAGAAAATTAACCCACTAAACAAAATGAGATCAATTAATAAAGTAATACTAATAGGAAACCTTACAAGAAATCCAGAGATGAGAGAGACTCCAAACGGACAAACAGTAACAACATTTGGTATAGCCACAAATAGAGAATGGATAACAAAAAACGGAGAGAAAAAAAATTCAGCAGAATTTCACGAATGTGTAGCTTGGGCTCACTTAGCTGAAATTTGCAACAACTACATCAAAAAAGGAAGACTAGTTTACATTGAAGGATACCTAAAAACTAGAAGTTGGGATACTCCAGAAGGTGTAAAAAAATTCAAAACAGAAGTTGTAGTTCAAGATATGATCATGTTAGAAAAACGTCCAAGTGATGAGGAATATATTCCAAAAAGTAACGATGAAGATACTAATTTAGTAGATGAGGAAAAAACCTCACCTAGTAAAGAAAAAGAAGATGTTAAAACTTCAGATATGCAAAGCATAGAAGAAGAAAAAGAAGAAAACCCTATCGATATAGACCTAGGATTATAAAAAATTTGGCAACTTAAACACATAAAACATGGCTCATACAAACCAACAAAATACAGACAGAACAGGTCAAGGGTTTAACGCAATAGCCCTATCAATAGCATCACCTGAAGAAATTCTGTCATGGTCACATGGAGAGGTTAAAAAACCTGAAACCATAAATTATAGAACTCAAAAACCTGAAAGAGACGGTCTATTTTGTGAAAAAATATTCGGTCCAACTAAAAACTGGGAATGTTACTGCGGAAAGTATAAAAGAATTAGATACAAAGGAGTTATTTGTGAAAAATGTGGAGTAGAAGTAACAAAAGCGTCAGTAAGACGTGAAAGAATGGGAATTATAAAATTAGCTGTCCCAGTAGCTCACATTTGGTACCTTAGATCTACACCAAGTAGACTTGGTCTTTTATTAGACTTACCAATCAAAACCTTAGAACAAGTAATTTATTTTGCTTCATACATCGTTTCTGAAGTTGATGACAAAAGCAAAGAAGAAACCCTAATACAACTTCAATCTGAATACAAAACGCTTAAAAACAGTATTCAAAAAGAATTTAAAGATCAATCACTAGAAATCGAAAAAATCGAAGACAGTGGTCTAAAAAAAGCAGCTGAAATTGAACTAGAAAAAGATTTTGCAGAAAAGGTTGAAGATTTAGACTATCAACATTCAGAAACTAAAGATTCAATCGAAAAACTAAAAGTAAACCAAGTTTATACAGAGCTAGAGTACAGAGAAATGTCACTAAAATTTGGTCACATATTCAAAGCAGGTACAGGTGCTGAAACAGTAAGAGACATCATCAGTCACATGGACCTAGAAAAACTAATAGGAGAACTTAAAGAGGAAGCTACAAGATCTTCAGGTCAAAAACACAAAAAATTGATCAAAAGGATTAAACTAGCAGGTTCGCTTCAAAAATCAGGTATCAAACCTGAATGGTTTATCATGACTGTATTACCTGTAATTCCACCAGATCTAAGACCTATGGTACAACTTGATGGTGGAAGATTTGCAGCATCAGATCTAAACGACCTATACAGAAGAGTTATCAACAGAAACAACCGTCTTAAAAGACTTATGTCAATAGGAGCACCAGAAGTTATCTGCAGAAATGAAAAACGTATGCTTCAAGAAGCTGTAGATACTCTATTAAACAATAGTGCTAGACAAGGACGTACAGTATTCAATTCAGGAGATAAGAGAAAACTAAGATCTCTATCAGATATGCTTAAAGGTAAACAAGGACGATTTAGACAAAATCTACTTGGTAAACGTGTTGACTACTCAGGGCGTTCAGTAATTGTAATCGGTCCAAAACTAAATCTAAATCAATGTGGATTGCCAAAACTAATGGCATTAGAGCTATTTAAACCATTTATCATTGGTAGACTAATCAGAGATGGATACGCACACAATATAAAAAATGCAGAAAAACTAATACAAGCATCTAAAAAAGAAGTTTGGGATATATTAGAAGAAATAACAAAAAGTCACTACGTACTACTAAATCGTGCTCCTACCCTACATAGATTGGGTATACAAGCATTCCAACCAGTACTTATTGAAGGTAAGGCTATTCAAATACATCCACTAGTTTGTGCAGCATTCAATGCCGATTTTGATGGAGATCAAATGGCTATCCATGTTCCCCTATCAAGATCTGCTCAAAAAGAAGCAAAAGAGCTTATGCTTTCATCCACAAATATCCTAAAACCATCGACTGGAGATCCAGTTGTAACACCATCTCAAGATATGGTGCTCGGATGTTATTATCTTACAAACATGGGAGAAGGTCTAAAAGGAGAAGGTCTAAATTTTGGTACACTAGAAGAAGCAGTATTTGCTTACCAAACTGGACACATAGACATTCAAGCTAAAATTAATTTTAGACTAGACGGTGAAATGATAGAAACTTCAGTAGGTAGATTAATACTAAATGATTACCTTCCAAAAGAACTACCATTCAAAAATGAAACCTTAAACAAAAAAGGTATTTCAAAAATCATCAGTGAATGTTTCGAATTGCTTGGAAGTGAAAAAACAGCAATATTATCAGACAATTTCAAAAAAATTGGATATAAATTTGCTACAAAATCAGGAATTTCTATCTCACAAGGAGATATGATCATTCCAAAAATAAAAGAAAACATAATTGCAGATGCAGCAGAGGTTGCAAAAAAAGTAAATAATCACTTCTGGAAAGGTTTAACTACAGATGAAGAAAGATACACACATACAATAAAAATCTGGAGTAAAGCAAAATCAGAGATCACAAACACAATGATCAACAGTATAGAAAAAAATAGTAATATTTTTTATATGATTGATTCTGGAGCTCGTGGTAACTGGGGGCAAGTTACACAGATGTGTGGAATGAAAGGTTTGGTTGCAAATCCAGCCGGTAAGACTATCGAGCTGCCAATCAAATCAAATCTTAAAGAAGGATTTACAGTACTAGAGTACTTTATTGCTACACATGGTGGACGTAAAGGTAAATCTGATACAGCGCTGAAAACAGCAGAAGCTGGTTATCTTACAAGAAGACTTGTTGATGCATGTCAAGATATCGTTATCCGAGAACACGATTGTGGATCAGATCAGTATCACGAATTAAGTAGAAAAGATTCTGAAGATATCGGAGAACAATTTGAACACAGAATTTACGGAAGAACACTTGGAGAAAATGTTGTAGATAAAAAAACAGGTGAAATACTAGCAAAAGCTGGAGAAATAATAGAAAGAGAAACTATAACACTGCTAACAGAACACAACATTGACAGTATCAACCTAAGGTCAGTGATGACTTGTGAAACAGAAAATGGAATTTGTGCAAAATGCTACGGAAAAGATCTTGGATCAAACAAATCAGTTGAACTAGGAACTGCAGTAGGCATCATCGCCGCACAAAGTATTGGTGAGCCTGGTACTCAGTTGACTATGCGTACTTTCCATATGGGTGGTGTAGCTGAAGGAAGCGATATTACACAAGGTCTAACTCGTGTAGAAGAACTATTTGAAGCAAGAGCACCAAAAAGCCCAGCAATAATTTCTGAAATTAACGGTAAGGTAAAGTTAAAACAGAAAGGTAAAATCACTGAGCTATTTATAACATCTCACGAACCAATAGAAACAGCTTACGAACTATTAGCTGACATGAAACCTGTAGTAGAAATTGGTGATGAAATAAAAGCAAAGATGACTATTGCTAAGTCTATAGAGCACAAAGGTTCAATCAAAAGTACAACAGAAGGTAAAGTTGTAAAAATTGAAGGAACTACAATTACAATCAAAAGTTATGGAAATGTAACTAAAGAATACATTCTACCAATTGGTAAAAACGCGATTGTAAAAAGTGGAGACACAGTTACAAAAGGCCAAGCAGTAACAACTGGACATCTAGACCTTAAACAACTGATGAAACTTACAGACATCTACACAGTTGAAAAATACATAGTAACAGAAGTACAAAGGATCTACATATCTCAAGGTCAATCAATCAATGATAAACACGTTGAAATCATTGCAAAACAAATGCTTTCAAAAGTAAGAATTCTTGAAAGTGGAGATTCAAACTACTTACCTGGAGAAATTGTAGATATTATCACGCACGAACTTGATAATGAACGTCTACTAAGTGAAGGTAAAGCTATAGCAAACGGAGAAAGACTTTTACTTGGACTTACAAGGATTTCACTATCTACAAACAGTTGGCTATCTGCAGCATCCTTCCAAGAAACAATCAGAGTTTTAGTAGAAGCATCTACAACAAACAAGATTGATAAGCTTGAAGGACTAAAAGAAAACGTTATCATCGGAAAACTAATTCCAGCAGGTGAAACATATCAAAAGCTCCATCCATTAGAGCAAAATGCAATGCCACCACTTGAAGTTGATAACAGAACTGAAGAAGAAAAAGAGGAGGAAATAAATAGCTACGCAACAAAATTACATGCTTTTTAAGACTTCCACTTGCAATTAAAGTTTAGTTCGTATAACTTAGCCAGGCAATAAAATTAAAATTTAGCTAAAATACTATTTTACAATAAATACTTATAGTCTCTAGCTAACCAATAAACATAACCGTTTGCAAAGCAAACATATAAATAAGACTAATCTAAACAATATGCCAACAATCAATCAAATAATTAGAAAAGGCAGAAAAAGTGCTAAAAAGAAGAGTAAATCACCAGCTTTACAGTACACATTCAACACACTAAAAAACAAGAATGTAAAAATAAGCTGTCCACAAAAAAGAGGAGTATGCACAAGAGTAACAACAATGACACCAAAAAAACCAAACTCAGCGCTTCGTAAAGTAGCAAGAGTAAGGCTAACAAATGGAACTGAAGTTAATGCATACATACCTGGAGAAGGTCACAATTTACAAGAACATTCCGTTGTACTAATCAGAGGAGGAAAAGTAAAAGATCTACCAGGTGTAAGATATCATATTGTTAGAGGCAACCTAGACACACAAGGTGTACAAGACCGAAAACAAGGCAGATCCAAATATGGAGCTAAAAAGGCAAAATAACATATAAATCATGTCAACAACAAAACACGTTAAAAACGTACCTACACAATCATCTCCACTTCAGGAGAAATTTATAAACTATTTAATGCTAGATGGTAAAAAATCAATTGCAAGAAGAATTTTTAGTGACACACTAAAACTAATTAGCAAAAAGATATCTAGCGACCCAGAAAAAATATTTGAAACAGCAGTTACAAACGTAAAACCTCAAATGGAAGTAAAAGCAAAAAGAATTGGAGGAGCTGTATATCAAGTTCCAAGAGAAGTAAAACCAGATCGTCAAGTTGCTCTAGCATTCAGATGGATATTATCAGCAGCAAGATCTAAAAAAGGAGCGACAATTAGTCAAAAACTTGCAAACGAACTTATAGATGCATCAAACGAGCAAGGTTCAGCAATGAAGAAAAAAGAGGATACACACAAAATGGCACACGCAAATAAAGCATTTGCACATTTTGCAAGATACTAATTATTCAAAAACAATTAAAAAAACTTTTCAATCTTGGAAGGTTTTTTTTTAATTTACCTTATCAACTCTACTAAGTATAATACAGATCACAACATATAAAATTTAAAAATGACAACAACACTAATAATTATAGCTATAATAACAATTGCAATAATATTTGGATTCAACACATTAGTTAGAAAAAGAAACAACGTAAAAGAATCCTTCAGCGGCATTCAAGTACAAATGAAAAGAAGATATGATCTTATCCCAAACATCATAAACACAGTCAAAGGATATGCATCACATGAATCAAAAACATTTAAAGCAATCACAGAAGCTCGTACAAAAGCGATGCAAACAAGCGGATCAATCAAAAAACAAGCACAAGCTGAAAATATGCTAAGTCAAACTCTTAAATCGTTATTTGCTGTTACAGAAAATTATCCAGACCTCAAAGCCAACCAAAACTTCTTACAACTACAAGAAGAATTATCAGACACAGAAGATAAACTTTCAGCAGCAAGAAGATTTTACAACAACACAGTTAAAAGCCTAAACACATCAATAGAAAGCATACCAACAAACATAATCGCAAAATTGTTTAAATTTAAAAAAGAAGAATTTTTTGAATTAGATTTAACAGAAAAAGAAGCCGCACAAAAACCAGTAGAAACCAAATTTTAAAAAATGAATAATACAAAAATCCAAGGATCAATTCATGACCAAATGCGAAAAAACAGGATAAGAACAGCATACCTACTTTTAGTTTTTCCTTTATTGATATTAGGACTGACGTACATTGGATTATTCATATCTATATCAGCATCTGAACTAGAAAAAGACATATCCCCCATTGAGCTAGTCAATCAGATGATGTCCACTGTTGGATTTTGGGTAATCATTGTTACATTTATCTGGTCACTAATAAGTTATTTTTTAGGTAGCAACATGATAATGTCATTTGCTGGAGCAAAACCGATTAAAAAAACTGACAACCCAACATTATACAGATCAGTAGAAAACGTATCAATTGCAGCAGGATTAGCAAAAACACCAGAAATATATATCATAGATGACATGAGCCTAAATGCCTTTGCAACAGGCACACATCCAAATAATGCAAAAGTTGCAATTTCAAAAGGCTTACTAGAAAAATTAGAAAAAAACGAAATAGAAGCAGTAATGGCACATGAAATCGGACATGTAGTAAATAGAGATATCAGAGTAATGCTAATATCTATAACATTCATCGGTGCCATCGAAATGCTTGGAGAGTTATTTATTCGTATAGGTGCAAATACTAGTTCAGACGAAGATGGAATAGGACTACCAGTATTAATAATTGGATTTTTATTCATAACAGTAGGAATCTTAATTGGTACACTAACAAAACTAGCAATAAGTCGAGAAAGAGAATTTTTAGCCGACGCAGTCAGTGCAAATCTCACAAACAACCCCAATGCCCTAGCATCAGCATTAGAAAAAATAGGAAAAGATGCCAGACTAGAAATCTTAGATAAAAAAATGTCTATGTCAGGATTATGTATAGCCGATCCATCAGAAAGCGGACACAAAGGCCATATAAAAGAATTAAGCACTGCTCAAGAAAAAAGGCCAAGCTTATGGCAAAGAGCCTGGTCAACCCACCCACCCATCACCGAAAGAATCTCCCGACTCAAGCAATATTAACCCCTATTGACTTTCAACATATTCCCCATATAATACACCCGCGCGTTACACAAACACGCTCATTAAATATAAATTTTATTAATAAATAAAGACCCATGGCAGACGACCTCCATAAGTTGCGAAACATAGGAATCATCGCACACATCGACGCAGGTAAAACAACAGTTACCGAACGTATATTATTTTACACAGGTATCACACATAAAATTGGTGAAACTCACAAAGGAGAATCACAAATGGACTGGATGGAACAAGAAAAAGAAAGAGGCATTACAATTACATCAGCAGCAACAACATGTTCTTGGAGCATACTAAACAATCCATCAGATAAATACCGTATCAACATCATCGACACTCCAGGTCACGTAGATTTCACCGTTGAGGTAGAAAGATCACTTCGTGTACTTGACGGAGGTGTTGCAGTTTTTGATGGAGCTATGGGAGTTGAACCACAATCAGAAACAGTATGGAGACAAGCAGACAAATATAATGTTCCACGTATTGCATTCATCAACAAGATGGACAAAATGGGAGCTGACTTTTATATGAGTCTAGAATCAATCCACACACGTTTAACACCTAAAGCAGTTGCAATACAACTACCAATTGGTGCAGAAAGCGAGTTTATTGGAGTCATAGATTTAATAGAACAAAAAGCATACGAATTTCAAGGAGAATTCGGAGAAAAGGTAGTTGAAATTGAAATTCCAGAAGACCTAAAAGCAAATGTTGAAGAATACAGAGCAATAATGATCGAAAAAGTATCAGAAACAGACGATACATTAATGGGTAAATTTCTAGAAGAACAAGAAATAAGTGTACTAGAAATCAAAGCTGCACTTAGAAACGCAACAATCAAAGGAGAAATCTATCCAGTTATGTGCGGTACAGCACTAAAAAATACAGGAGTTCAAGTACTATTAGACGCAGTTTGTTGGTATCTACCAAGTCCAATGGACATTCCACCAGTCGAAGGTACAAACCCAAATACAGGTGAAGTAGAGTCAAGAAAACCCGACGAAAATGCACCATTCTCAGCACTTGCATTTAAGATCGCTACAGATCCATTTGTAGGAAGTCTTTGTTACTTCAGAGTTTACTCAGGAAAACTAGAATCTGGGTCATATATTCTAAACGCATCAAAAGACAACAAAGAGAGAATTGGACGTTTAATCCAAATGCACGCAAATTCACGTGAAGAAATAAAAACAGTAAAAACTGGTGACATAGGAGCAATTGTAGGACTTAAAAATACAACAACAGGAAACACTCTTTGTGACCTAAGTCATCCAATTCTACTAGAATCAATTACATTCCCAGAACCAGTAATCAGAATTGCAGTAGAACCAAAAACAAAAGCCGATCA
>RRYU01004979.1_pt1 | contig 51063 bp, 47 predicted proteins | sample 2162651 | NCBI WGS metagenome assembly RRYU01 (sample SAMN10267283, study PRJNA491782) | microbial mat metagenome | isolation source: biomat in the production well | place: Japan: Minami-Kanto gas field, natural gas well KTG3 | collected 2017-06
ACAATCAGTTACAGTTACTTTAGTTAGGTTTTACCGGACACTAGTGACTGACAATCATTACTTGCAATTACTATTGAGAGCATCATGGGACCACATAAACTTGAAAAACTGTTTGCACCTCACAGCATCGCCGTCTTTGGAGCCAGCGAGAAACCTAATACTGCTGGGACCAGAGTACTAAAAAATCTGCTTGGGTCAGGTTTCTCCGGCGAGATCTATCCGATAAATCCGAAATACGAGAAGGTCCAAGGACTCACCTGCTACAAATCCATTGAAGAGTTGGATAACCCTGTTGATCTGGCTGTGGTTGCAGCACCATCATCCAAAGTAATTAGCATTGTGCATCAATGCGGTATAAATGGCGTTAATTCCATGATCATCCATAGCTCTGGATTTGGAGAGATCGGCACGAAGGGATTAAAACTTGAGCAGAGCCTAACCGAAGTAGCACGCCACTACGGCATTCATATCCTGGGACCAAACTGTCTGGGGTTGATGCGGCCGGATATTGGACTGGACGCCACCTTCCTTAATGCCCCCGCACCCAAAGGAAGATTGGCTCTAGTATCCCAATCCGGTGCCCTGTGTACCGCGATCATGGACTGGGCAAAACCACATAAGATGGGATTTTCAACCGTGGTATCCCTGGGTAATGCCAGCGATATAGACTTTGGCGACATCCTGGATTATCTGGCAGTGGATAGTAAGACAGACGCCATACTGCTATACGTGGAAGGCATCCACGACTCCCGCAGTTTCATGAGCGGCCTTCGAATGGCCGCAATAGCAAAGCCAGTAATTGTGTTAAAGGTTGGGCGACATCAACAGGATCTTGAATCAGCAAGCACACATACCGGTGCCATGTTCGGCTCAGATGAGGTCTTCGACGCAGCCTTGGAACGAGCGGGCGTGGTGAGAGCCATGACCTTCGGCCAACTGTTTGCTGCAGCAGAGATCCTCTCCACCAACAGACGTGTAAACGGCAATAAATTGGCTATAGTGACCAACGGCGGTGGACCTGGCGTGCTATCCACCGATCGTGCTATCGACCTTGGAGTAGAGATCGCCACCCTAGCACCAGAAACCATCGAGGAACTGGACAAGGACCTCCCTGAATACTGGTCTAAAACCAACCCAGTGGACATCATGGGGGACGCCCAGCCCAAGAGATATGGCAAAGCTGTGGCCGCCTGTCTTAACGACAAAAATGTGGACGGCATTCTTGCACTGCTCACCCCCCAACCCATGAGCAACCCAGAGGAGGCTGCGATGGAGGTGATCAACGCATGGAAAAAGAAAAAAGGGAAACCTGTCCTCAGCTGTTGGATGGGAGATACTCAGGTAAACAAGGCTCGTGAGATCTTCTCAGCCAATCGCATGCCCACATTTCTGACGCCAGAGCGTGCTATTGAGGCATTTGCCTATCTCTCCCGCTATCACCTAAACCAAAAGATGCTACTACAGACTCCTGGACCGCTGTCCGATTCCAGGCCCCCAGACGCAGAAGGAGCCAGACTCATAATCGAGTCGGCTTTAGCCGAAGGCAGAAACATGCTCTCGGACACCGAGTCCAAGGCGGTACTAAGTGCATTCCATATTCGCTGTACCCCCACACTCATGACCAGAACCCCCACCGAGGCCCTGGTAGCCGCCGAGTCTGTTGGTTTTCCCGTAGCCATGAAGATCAGCTCACCACAGATCTCACATAAATCTGACGTGCATGGAGTGAAGATCAACATTATGAACGCACCTGATGTCAGGTCCGCATTCAAGGCCATGATGGAAGATACGCTTAGAGCCATGCCAGACATCAAGATCGATGGTATTACGGTAGAACCGATGGCCTCCACCAGTGATACCAGAGAACTTATGGTAGGGGTAAAACACGATAATATCTTTGGGCCGGTGATTGCCTTTGGAGCTGGCGGAACCATGGCGGAAGTGCTACACGATAGCGCTGTGGCCCTGCCTCCATTAAACCCGGCGCTGGTGGATAGACTGATAAGTAGAACCAGAGTCTCCAAGCTGCTTGGACCATTTCGTCACATGCCTGCGATCAAGAAAGAGTCGGTCGAGAATGTAATACTCCGAGTCTCGGAGATGGTGTGCGAACTTCCCCATGTGCAAGAGCTGGATATCAACCCTCTACTCGCAGATAACAATGGAGTGATAGCGGTGGATGCAAGAATAAGCATCAAGCGCCCACCGACCTCTCCAGTCCGCTACTCCCACATGGCGATCCACCCGTACCCGTCAAGGCTGATACGGCTGACTCATCTGCCTGACGGGACATCTATCAGGATACGCCCAATCAGACCGGAGGATGCTGAGCTGCTTAAGGAGTTTGTAAGAGGCATGTCATCAGAAACCAAGTACTTTAGATTCATGCAGGCGATCGATGAGCTGACTCCGGAGATGCTGTTCCGTTTTACCCAGCTCGACTATAGCCGGGAGATGGCGGTTATCGCGGTTACGGAAGGTGAGAAAAAAACCATACAGCTGGGTGTTGCACGCTATACCGTCAATCCAGACGGCACCTCCTGCGAGTTTGCCATTGCAGTATCTGACAAGCACCGGGGCATGGGTATTGGCTCACAGCTTATGGAGACACTAATGGAAGCCGCCCATAATCACGGGGTAAGAGTAATAGAAGGAGAGGTACTATCTGATAACCACCGCATGCTATCTCTCATGCAACAACTTGGATTCTCCATAACATCATCTATGGACGACCCCGGAGTTAAGAATGTCGAGAGGTGGCTATAATTATTAACATCGACCAAGCCAAGGATGGCCTGAATTTACACGCCTAAAGGTTATAATCATCCAGCGCCCTTACCTTCACCTCGCGCCATAGATTTCGGTAAGCCACTGCAGACCTGCTAGACGGTGCGAAGCTATTAACCGGGGCGCGTTTCTGGCCCATCAACTCCACATTTTTTGCGTAGGGGATCGCTGTATTCAGCATCCCCTTAACCTCATCCGGCATTGTTGCAACGATATTCCGTTGCAACTCCCTTCTCTTGTCATACATAGAGAAGAATGGGAGAAATTCCAGACCAGGTGCCGGATCTTTGTGAAAATACTCAAGCAACTGATGGTAGGTTCGCACCGAAAAGGTTGTGGGAATAAGTGGAATAAGCAGCGCATCAGAAGCATGAAATATATTCTCTGCCATTAGAGATATGCTGGGGGCGCAATCAATAATTAAAAGGTCATACTCAGACTTCACAGGACGCAAAAACTTTGACAGGTGCCTTGCCCGGTTCTTTGTTTTAGCAAATATCTGATCAAAGTTGCGCAAGGAAAAATCCGCTGGGACAATATCCAATCCCTCAAAATCAGTTGCCTTTATCGCCTGATCCATAGATTGAGGATTTTTCTTAAGAGATTTAACCCCACCCTTGAGCTTAGGCTTTATCCGATAACAGAAGCTAGCCGCAGCCTGGGGATCAAGATCCCACAATAGTGTTCTGTAACCATCACATGCAGCAAGATATGCCAGGTTGACTGCGGCAGAGGTCTTTCCAACACCGCCCTTTATATTATGAGTAGCCAATATCTTCACTTGCCACCGCCTTTGATTGGCATGGATAGCGTTGACTTAAAATGCTTGCGTATCTTTTTTCTGGTAAAACTATCAATCTGGCTAATAACCTGTTTTCGCGCCTTTCTCTTCTCGTTCTTACGATCGACAATAAGCTGCTCTACTGCCTCCAGAGATATGGCGCGCACGGCCTGTACCTGCCCCATTTTTGCCTTATAGCTCCTAAGCCTGCTGTATTGTAGATTCATATCTCTGAATTGGTTCAGGCACTGCTGCAATCTACTGTGCTCATCTATAAGCCTAGCCATGGATTTAGCTGGAAAAAGGCTTTTAAAAACATCCATATGATAACCAAGGCGCTTACTTGTCTGATGTAGATCGCAAATATCATCGGCCTTGGTATTGGAGGATATGTTCTTGGCTTTTTGCACCAACTCACGGTAGATACTCCAGATACAGTCGCGAGCAATGTCTCCTATCGGAGATTGAGCAGCAGCCGGCAACTCATCTGCATCTTTGCAATCTTTTAAAAACTGAGACCAGGATTCGATTAGTCTGAAATAGCGCGTACTCTCTAACGAGACCCGCATGCGCCTCAGCTCTTGCTGTTTCTGGCTTTGCAGAAACGAGTAGAGAGACTTCAGTGCCTGACGGTGATCCGTGTCAACTCTGGATTCAAAATCATTGAATAGACTCATGTAGATATCCAGATCACGGATTGGAGTTAGCTCTTGTTCAATCCAGTGAAAATCATCCTCAATCAACTTCAAATTATTACCGGGAAATACCGCAGAAAATCTGTAGATAAAACTACTAGTGCGACGTAGAGCAACCAGAAAATCATGCAGATATTCTGGATCTTCGTCCTCACTCGCCCCTTTCGCGTTGCACTCAATAATCTGCAAAAACCTGTTCAGGATATCAACCAACGCGTAGATGGAATGTTGTTTGGGCTCAAGGGGAAAATCGGGCCTGCCAACATACTCACCAGGCATAACGTCTATGGCATTCATGGCCGAAACCAAAGGATCTTCTGCTATAGGGGATAACTTGCTGTCCTCAATACACTTCAGTCTGTCATTAAATAACTTCTCATACCCACGATATGAAAAAATATAGATTGCAGCGTCCAGGCCCAGATGGCCATTATTTATGGGAGAGATAACATGATCTCGCCTCAATTCGACCCGCATCAGAATCTTTTCATCTTCATTCAAAAGCAGCAGTCTTTCTGTATTACCGTTCAGACAAGCATGAGCCAGCAGCGTCCTCCTACCCAAAACCTGTTTTAGCTTGGACTGCATCCCGGCATCGCTAAAATCAGCGGCTTTTTTTGGCGGCCGTCTTACTGTTCTACTAAGTAACACCCACCCACTTCGCAGCTCTCTCCATGTTAACAGGCACAAGCCTCCGCGATCCTCGATCTCCAGAACCATTCCAGATCTGAATAATCGCCAATCAAAGGTATCGAGATAGAATCGCGATGAGTCACTTACTGTCTCAATCTTCACCTTTAAATCGTCAGACAGCAGCGCGCCAAACTTCTTCAAAGAAAATTTATCTGGTACAGCATAAATCATTTGTTTGCTGATCACTAAAAACTCCACAGCGCATAGTTTCCTATCCCCACAATAACCTTTATCGGAACTGGATTAAATAGTCACATTAACTTCAAAACCAGAACGATTGTCATAAGTCATCATTAGTCTCTTCTCAGTTACTTGAAACCAAACCAGTCACTGAGACGTAAGAGAAGGTATACGGAACATCAATATCGCTATCTGAAAGAATCCGACTTAGGAGCCCACAGCATGTATCACCAGATAACCAAAAAGAGTGTCATAAGCAACTTCAATTTCCTCTGGAAGATGCAAATGGTGCACATAAACCCACAGCTCCACACGAAAAACATTTCTAGCGTAAACCACAAGCTAATCACCACAAAGCACTATGTGCCCTGGCTCTCACTGATTGCTATCGAAATATAATCTTCGCTATACCAGATAATTTACAAGGACAATTCCGGCAGACACAACAAATGAGTCCATGTACAGGTTTCAATCTGTCTTTTCTTGAACAGCAAGAATAGATGAAATACTTTTTGTGTGTTGATACAGAATAACTATGCTAGCTAGATGGCTAATCAAGCCAACACGGAGAAAGCGTCCGTGAAAACAAAATGGCCCGCGAATGCAGGCCATTTTTCGCTTGTCGCAGGCTCTTAGAGCTCAGCTTATAAATCTATGGAAACCATGGTTGACTGATCTAATCAACGACGCCTACCGCCTCGACCCTTCATTTCACGGAATGGCCCGACTCGAATTATGTTACCGTCCAGCTCCTTGCCATCAAGCGCGGCAATGGCCGCACGAGCCTCATGCCCCTCCATATCGATAGTGGCAAAGCCTTTGCAGTCACCAGAAAAAAGGTCCTTTGCCAGTTTAAGAGAACGGACTACGCCGTATTCTGAAAAAAGCGCCGTCAGGCTCTCTTCTGTGGTCGATCTGGGGAGACTACGTACCGAAAGAGTAATCATTAATTTTGACCTTATGTTGTATATCGCAAATAAAGCCCGTCTCGAAGAGCGAACCAGTACCACGAATCTTGGTAGGCACTATGAAGCTTATATTCGAATGCATCTGCAAGGGAGACAGCGAATGTATGGCATTATAGGCGGGACTAAGACCATGCAAGCAGCACAAGATATATTGCCCCAGCCATAAATGCAAACTGGCTTGAGAAGACACATGCTTACTCAGCAAACAACAAACCAGAAAACCGCATTATTACAAAAAGGCTTTAAGGCTTTGCTTTATAAAGAAATTATGTCAACTAGCAGCTTTTCTTAACAAACTTGGTAAGGATTACGATCTGCTGGCCATTTACCCGACCTTCGATGTGTTCCTGGTTGTCTGCCACCAGAGATATCCCACGCACAGCCGTCCCGCGCTTGGCAGTGAAGCCAGCTCCTTTCACATTAAGATCCTTTGTCAGGACCACGGTATCACCGGCCTCAAGTGCGGCACCATTGCTGTCTATATGCCGAGGCGTCTCTCTGTCACCACTCCCCTCACCAGTCGCCTTAGCCCAGTCCATGGTCTGCTGATCAAGATAGAGCATATCCAGCAGATCTTGCGCCCAGCCCTCAGCATTCAGTCTAGTGAGCATACGCCAAGCCACTACCTGAACTGCTGGCACTTGACTCCACATACTATCATTCAGACAACGCCAGTGATGCGCATCGACTTTTTCCTGGCTTTCAATCTGTTCGCTACAGATCCCACAAACGAGTAGACACTTATCCACACTGCCATCGGGATCCGGTGGAACCTCGTACACTTTTAAATCTTCTGTTACGCCACACAATTCGCATTTGGATTCACTGCGCGCATGCAATGCCTTTTCAGTACTCATTATCTAAATATTTCCCTTGAACTAGTATGACGAAAACTTTTCGGCGCGACTAAGGATAAAGCCTAGAAGGCGGTCCAGCAATAGCACCCGTTTCCCTCCGAATTGTACCGCTTTAGTTAATATTTAGACCAAAGAAAAAACAGAATGAAACAAACACGCTCACCTAAAAATTTATCAATTATCTTTGACGGATATTTTTTTCAAACAGAATTGAATCCAAATCCCAGGCAAGGACGTAAGTATTAGTGAACAGGAGATTACAACCCTCCACAACCTTACTTACTAGGAGAATACTCATGAAACGCATAGCTATTACAATTGCAGCACTTGCCATATCAACCGCAGCTTTTGCAGAAGATCTGGAAAACTGGGCCTCGGTACTGAATGACCCAGTAGCTAAATCTTCAAGCTACTCTGCTCCAAACACCTATGACGAGAATCATGGCAGCGTATTACTGGATCTTGGAAATTCAGAACGCCCAGCAACCCGCTATATTGATCGTGGCATAGACGCAAACATCAGTATCGGTGACGCCGACAGCCTGTTCAACGCTGATCCGGAGTCAAGCTTCTGAGGGATGGTAATAAGCAGCAGCAACGCCAGGCACCGGGGGCTAAGCTCCCGGTGTTTTTTATTCTACGACAACCCTAAGCAATAGAGCCTATTGCTTCACATAGCCGAATTCGAAACGCATGGCCTTTGAGTCTAAACGGTCTAACCACTCCAATCTCTCAACGTTAGCAATTCCAATTCTCGTGTAATCAGGTCCGCATTAAGCGACTCATAGTCCTCCTGTCGCACCGTCATTACCCCGCCCGCCATCTCGTACCAAGCGTACCCACTATTCCAATCTGCATGGCAGTAGCTACCCTGCTTGCGACGTGGAAGACAGTAGATGCGTCCAGGCACTGCTACAAGATTGTAACTAACGCTTTGACGATGCAGTCCAGAGATAAAAGACCATGCCTCCTGAGGAGAGTCAAACTGGCGACAACCCACAGGGTACTCCTTGTCACCACCATTGTGGGCCCACTCATCCCGCAGCAGAGGCAGAGGCTTGCTGCGTACATACATATGGAAGTGCAGATGGTTGATTGAGGCATTGGCTCCATAGCTATTGTATCCAAAACCAACATCTGGCAACGTCTCCCCCAATAACTCGGTCACCCGCCACAGATAGGCCAGATCGTCCTGAAGCAGATATTGAGGTCGGCAGGTTCCGCGTTCTGGCACCAGAAGCCCATGTTGCGGCATGAACGGAAATTTATTGTAGTAGAGTGAGCTCCTTCGTCCTGCTATAGGTCCTTCCCAGAAAATCTCCTTTAGCAGAAACGGCTTGTTGAAATGAAACCTATCTATATCGAATGGAGCCTGAATGCCGTCTACCTTGGTGTCGGCAATACGCGCTGGACGGAAAGATCGAAGTTGGTTGAACTGCAGCTCCCATGGCCCATCTTCACGGAACTCGGTGTGATGGAGACCGATCATCCCAATGCGCAGGATCTTACGAAATACCCGCAAGTCATCTTGAGCATCATCCAGATAAAAACTCCGGGGGGAACGCTTAAAACTTCTCCTCAGTAGTTGATAGCGACCCTTTACCTTTCTTTCCAACTCTTGTTGCAGGTCCGGGTCAAGACTGACATTGGCCAGCACCAAAATGAATACACCCAGCTCATTGTAGTCGTGTAACAAGCTAGCCAGCCCGAGCTTAAAAACCTCAGCCAGTTTTTCTTGTGATGAGAATATATCCAGATTCATAGAGTGGGATATTACCCACAACAGCCGCCTTCGTCTCCACCTTTTCCACTTATGATATATCGACGCAGCGGCTTGACCCCGCACACAACCAGCACCAACAGACTCAGGGTAGCCAGCACTATGGGTGGCTCATAGGAGGCATCACTGCTCAGGGCAGAACCGGCGAGGACATCTATCCCGTAGACAAGGATCATCCAGTCCAGGGCCAGACCAAGCAGGACACTGACCCCGCAAACTCCAAACAGGTAGGCCACAAACGCTCGTCCTCCAAGCTCTTTGCGCACCAAGACCAGACTTGCAATATTACTGGCTGGGCCGGCCAGTAAAAACACCAGAACTGTCCCTGGAGAAACGCCGGCAAACAGCATGGCATGGGCCAATGGGGTGCTGGCAGTAGCACATACATACATAGGCACAGAGATCAGCAATACCAGCAGCATAGCCATAAGGCCGCTGCCCCACTGCACCAATAGGCTTGGCGGTACCAGAGTGACCACTAGTCCGGCTGCAATCATGCCGAGCAGCAACCAAAGCGCCAGATCATCCAACAGATCGGTAAATGCGTATCTCAGGCCTTCATAGGTGCGTCGCCAAACTCCAAGCCCCCGTTTTTTCTCTGCCATAGACGCACCGGATGAGCAACAAGATGTGGAGTCACATGCTGAACTCTGTTTCGCAGAAAGAGCAGACTCTCTATCAACAGCTTCTCTAGATTCGGTGGCACCAACCATAATCCCCGCACTGATAGCCGAGATGATGGCAGCAATAGGCCGCAGTAGGGCCATTATCGGACCAAGCAGAATCCATGATAAAGCAACGGAGTCTACTCCAGTCTCGGGAGTCGATATCAGGAAAGATGTGGTGGATGCGCGGGATGCTCCAGCCCGGGACAGAGAGATGGCAGCCGGTAGAGTGCCGCAGGAACAAAGCGGCAGAGGCGCACCGATCAAGGCGGCCTTGATCACAGTTACCAAACCTGAACCACCCAACGTCTTACCCACCACACTCATCGGCAGCCACGCATGGATCAGACCGGCTGCTAATAATCCAAACAGCAGCCAGGGAGCAGAATCCAAAGCCAGACGAAAGGTGTTTTCAATCAGTGCCGTGATCATGTTTTTTACACTTTTGCCCAAGCTCTGGTACTGGATCGACGCCGCCCTCGTGAAATGGATGGCAGCGTAGGATCCGTTTGGTGCCGAGCCAGAGACCTCGCAATACACCGTGAACTTCTATGGCCTCCTGCATGTAGGAAGAACAACTTGGATAATATCGACAATTACTACCAATAAGTGGACTAATCAGATAGTTATAGCCTCTCACCAAAAGAATGAAAAAACGCTTCATCCAGACACCTTCAAAACCTTTCGTTGTCGCTGCAATATCTGATTAAACATGGTGGACACTAGATACGCCAATCCAGCTACCAGGATAATAGTTGCCCCTGCTGGCAGATCAGCAGTGTAGGAAATAATCAGACCGGTTGTAGTAAATATCATCCCGAGGATTGACGCCGCCAGCATCATCCGGCCGAGCGAATGCAGATACTGGGCTGCAATAGCGGCAGGCAGGGTAAGCAATGCAATTACCAGGATCAGACCCACCACCTGAATCAACAACACCACGGTTACCGCGACCATACACAGCAATAGCAGATAGAAAAAGGTAACTGATACACCTCGCAAACGAGCAAATTCCTCGTCAAAGGATACAGCCAAAAACTGGCGATAGAACAACATCACAGTTGCCAACACTAGCGCATCCATCATTGCCATGAGCCATATATCCTTCTGTGGGACCATCAAGATATTCCCAAACAGATAACTCATCAGATTAACGCCGTAACCTGGCGTCTTCGAAATAAAGATAATACCTATGGCCATACCCACGGCCCATAGGGCCCCGATCAGCGTGTCTTCCCGTTCCTTCCAGCGCAAACTAATCCAGCCGATCAGCAGAGCAGCAATCAGCGCCGCCCCTAGAGCTCCACCCAAAGGAGAGAAACCATAGAATAGCGCCGCTCCCATTCCTCCCAGAACCGCGTGAGATATACCTCCGGCCAGAAATCCGATACGTTTAACCACCACATAGCTACCCATGATGCCGCAACCAATACTGGCCAGCAGTCCGCCCAGTAGTGCTTTTTGCAAAAAACCAAACTGTAGCAGCGCTTCAAAAAATTCAGTCATGGGGACAGCTCAATTGTGTACATGCTCAACCATATGGACATCAGAGTCATACAATTTATTTATCACCTTGCCGTCAATGGCTGCTGTCTGATGGCAAACAAGGGTACGATTCAGACAGGCCACGCGATCTACATAGCGCGAAATAAAACCAACATCATGTGAGACCACGATGATGGTCATACGCTGATTCAGGATCTTCAGCAGATCAAAGATATCCGTCTCCACCCGCATATCTATGTTGGAGGTTGGCTCGTCCAGTATAAGAATGCGTGGCTCACAGGCCAGGGCACGAGCCACTAGCACCCGCTGCAACTGACCACCAGAGAGCGTCGACAGTTGGCGTTTTGCAAGATTAACCACTTCAGTCTCTAACATCGCACGCCGGGCAATATCGTGGTCCTGCTTACGATAACCACCGTACCAGGAAGAGTTACCCAACCGTCCCATTAAAACAGTGGCCTCAACGGTTATGGGGAAATCTCGACTAAAGACTGGATACTGCGGCACGTAACCAATCTGACGACTGACCGCCTTTGGATTCCGATCCAAGACTCGCACACTGCCACGGGCTGGTTCTAGCAGACCAAGCACAAGTTTGAGCAAGGTGCTTTTGCCACCGGCATTAGGCCCAACCACTCCCAGAAACTCTCCCTCATCAACCTCAAGATTGATGCTGTCCAGAATCGTGGGGCCGTCATAGGAGAAACTTAGATCTTTAATTGAGATTATGGGATTGCTCATCTGGTTAAAATTTTCACTTTGAAAGACTTTTCGCCATGGCCTGAGCAACGCTCAGCAAGTTTTCCGGATAATTCTCGGCCAGCGAATCGATTACCACAACTCTGGCACCAATCGCCTCAGCCACAGTCCGCGCCTGGGACTGGCTGAACTGCTTCTGCACAAATATTGCGCCGATGTTGTTTTTCTTTGCCTCTTCCAACAGATGAGTCAAGGTCTGGGCTCCGGGCTCCTTGCCCTCACTCTCAATCGGAATCTGTTTCAAACCATAGGCATCGGCAAAATAGCCCCAGGAGGGATGGTAGACCATAAACTCGCGAGAACCCAACTTAGACAAGGTCTTACGGATATCTGAATCAAGCAGATCCAGGGACTCTGTCAACTCCCCATGGTTTTTAACATAGGCGCTCTTATGAGATGGGTCCAACTGAATAAGCCTGTTACGCAATCTCAGAGCCATTGATTTTATCAAGGGAGGACTAAGCCATACGTGCGGGTCAGGCGCACCCCTTTCATGGACATGGTCTCCGTGTCCGGAAGTACTATCGTCTATCTGGCGCAGATCTATTCCATCCCTGGCGTCTAGGATTGGCAATTGAGGATATGAGCTGCGTATCCTGTCAATCCAGATCGCCTCAAACGGAACACCAATACGATAATAAAGATCAGCTTTTGCAAGTTCCGCCATCTGCCTTGGTGTCGGCTCATAGGTTGAAGGACTATGTCCTGGCCGCACTAGCAGGTGGACATCAATCAGCCCACCGCCAATACGCTCCACCAGATTTTTCTGCGGAATAATACTCACCGCCACCTGCAGCCGATCCCCCGCATAAAGCTCAGAACAAACCAGAGCCATCCATATTAATAGCAACAAATACTTAAAAATGAGGGATTTCATATATCGACTTATACTAGTTTACATGTGGATATAAATAGCGTTAGACAGATACACTGTCACTTAGAGCTAGTATAACGTTTTAGGATCTATATGAGCATTGGAAAATTAATCCTCTATACCAGTAATACAGAAGCACCAGCGCCTGAGGCTAAAGCCCTAATAAAAGTGCTAAGTAAGCTGAGACTGATAGGTCAGCCCATGGACTCAGAAAAAAACAGTTTCCTAGCAGGAGAACGATTTCTACAATTGATCAGCTTTGTCGGCTGCTCACCCAACATCAGCCTGTCACCACAGGCCGAGGACTCGTTCTGCCATCTGGCTATAAAAGGTCCGTTTAACCAACCTCAACTGGTTTGGAATGAAAACTGTCGCCCACCAAACTGCCCTGCATGCCAGAAGCCTATCAGTAACTGGAAAGAGTTTAGTGGCATCTCGGAGATCAGATGCAATCAGTGCGGGGAGACATCTGAGCTTTCGTCAATTAACTGGGGAAGACGTGCCGGTTATGGGCACATGTTCATCGAAATCAACAACATCTTTCCCGGTGAAGCCCAGCCGGTTGATGAACTATTTGAGCAGTTACATAACCTAACAGGAACGAAGTGGGGCTATTTCTTCACCAGTCTCAACATCTAAACCCGCCATCACAGATGGCCCGCATATTTAGCCAAAAATTTATCCAGTTGATTTGCAAAGGCCATACGGTCACTCTGGCTTAATGTCGGCGGCCCACCGGTGTTTATTCCGCTGGATCGCAGCGTATCCATAAAATCCCTCATATTAAGACGGGCCTTAATATTCTCAGTGGTATACATCTCACCACGGGGATTGAGGGCGTGACCGCCTTTCTCAATCACCTCAGCTGCCAGAGGAATATCAGCCGTAATAACTAAATCCCCGACAGCCACCCTTTTTACGATCTCATTATCGGCAACATCAAAACCAGAACCTACCTGTAGCATTTTGATATGACGCGATGGTGGAACACGCACAAACTGATTCGCCACCAGCGTGGTAGGAACTCCTGTTCTATCCGCCGCGCGAAACAGGATCTCTTTAATCACAACGGGACATGCATCTGCGTCTACCCAAATATTCATATATTTTAATAAAAATTTAGCCGTTATATGCAAGCGACTGCTGTCACCAATGACCGTGAGGCCTTAGTAACAGTAGAAACTCTATATCTAAAGCAGAACCATAAAAACCAGATTGAGGACTATAGACTTACGCAACAGTTCTTTCCGTTACTCTTGGCCTGGTAGAGTGCACGATCAGCGCGTTCGAATGCAGTGTCTGGTGTATCTCCATCACGAAAGTCTGTCAAACCGCAGGAGATGGTAAGGGTTATCGGTTTATCTGCAGAGTGGAAGCCACTATTTTCTACTGATTTGCGGATCTGTTCTGCCACTATATTGGCCTCTTCCATTGGCGTGCCTGAGAGCAAAACGCAGAACTCTTCACCGCCATACCTGCCGACAAAATCAGTTTGTCGCAATCTTTTTTTCATGATCAACCCGATAACTCTCAGAGCCTTGTCTCCCGCCTGGTGACCAAAACGATCATTGACCTGTTTAAAATCATCCAGGTCCCAGACCATAAGGACCAGCTGGTTATTGAATCTCTGCCAACGGGCATACTCGTCTTTCATACGTTCATCATAAGCAGCACGGTTAGAAAGACCTGTAACAGGGTCCAGGGATGAACGAGCCTGAGCCTCCAGTATCTTATGGCGTAGTACGCCTGTTTCACTTTCAACTTCTTTCAGACGTTCGCGCAGTTTGGCTTCGTTTTGTACCGCCTGCTCAAAACGCTCTTCAGCCATCTTAAGGTGCTTATCCATATGACCTTTTATGTTTTCCAGATGTGAAGAAACGTCATTCTTAAGTAATTGCAAATCCTTGGCACTTTGAACACTGATGGCGATATCGCCAACCTGTTCTTTTACTACCCGGTCCAGATCTTTGCCGCTCTGTAAAGATTGGCGCTGTAAGTTATGTCCACTTACAACATGGTTATCCAACTCTTGCAGGCGCGCCATAAGGTCGGCTAAAAAACTCCCTGTAGCGCGTGTTTCTTTATTCAAATCTTTTAGTAGACTGGATACAATGTTGGTTAAGTCTTTAACCACCACAACTACAGCATTTTGATCCTTCTGCACCAATTTTTGTTCAAGTTGCGAAATATCCTTACCCAGCTTACTTGGCCAATTCAACTTGGCCAGCAGGGAGAGCAATAAACGCATTGGTTCACTGCTTTCCCCAGAAGAGTTCTCCATACGCTTATCACGGTTAAACATACGCCCCAACATACCTGGAGCACTCTCACCCTTAGGTATGTTTGGCTTAGGGTCGTCGCCTGCTAATAGCCTAACAAATTCATCCAACTGTCCGTCTGTGGCAGCAGATGGATTGGCTGCCAATTGTTTTCCCAAGGCCTTTAAACGCTTTCCTTTCTTGCCGGTAAGGTTAGTGCTGTTAAGCAACCGCGCAAACAATTCGCTATTGCCGCCACTGCCATTATTGTCAGGAACGTCATCCTTAGCCGGAGCGTCATGGGCCCGCATTAACGCTTCTGAGATTGCAGATATATGACGGTTAACATTTTCGTTTACCCCTTTTTTCAGGGCATCACGTAATTTGGTTAGATGTGGATCAAGGGCTGGATCCAATCCCTTGGTTGCCAGAGTCAGCCGTATTATCGTTCTACACAGAAGTTGCTCCGTCTCTTCACTACTGGCTGTTTTACTCTTGAACTTCTGCTCTAGAGTGAAATATTCTTTTTTCCAGTCAAGAGTCTCAGTCATTCAGTGCCCACCTTAAACAGCTATATCAATTTCGCTTGGAACGAGAACATCAATACCAATAGGGAGGTGGTCGGACATAGAGCAATCAAGCACTCTTGGGTTCTCTACATGTAACGCCGTTGATACCAGGATATGGTCAAGTTTTTTCATCGGACGCCAGCTTGGAAATGTTCCCTTCTCGCAAATCGGTCTCTGTAGCCCGGCCATATCCAGTAGATATTCGACCTCTTCTGAACCAACCCCACAATTCAGGTCTCCCATTACAATTGCGTTCGGATATCGACGTACCCGTTCCGCTATGTATTCAACCTGTCGCATCCGACTCCTACGCCCCAGCGCCAAATGCACTATGCAAACCAACAACATGTCGTCTGCCGATCCAAATTGGGCATAGATAGCACCACGTCCAGGCAACCCAGGTAGTTTATGTTCACTCACACATTTGGGCATACGTCGACTAAGCAAGCCATTGCTGTGCTTGGCAAACTTGCCCAAGCTACGATTAACCTGCTTGTACCAAAAAGGAAACCCACCACGATGAGCCAGATATTCAGTTTGATCTACAAAGCCGCTGCGCAGACTACCTGAATCCACCTCCTGCAAACCCACCAGATCATACTGTTTCAACATGGAAGCGATACGATTCAGGTTTAACAATCTTTCTCGGTGTGGCAGAACATGCTTCCAACTCTGGGTGACATACTGACGATAACGCTGTGTATCTACACCGTTTTGGATGTTATAACTCAGTATTCGTAAACGATGATAACCGCCACCTTCCATCACCTTGTACCTTGCATTATTTCATTGTTTTAAACAAAGCCGCTAACTATCTAGTTTGCAGCAGTCTTCCCCTTCCGTACCTCACCGATCAACTGGTTCATCACTCCAATCATGGTCCCGCCTTCGAGGCCACCAAGCTTGTACTTGCCATCAACCGCAACCGCTGGCACACCTCGTATGTCAAAATTCTCTGCCAGAATAGCGGCCCTTCTTATATTGGTCTGAATAGCGAAAGACTTCATCGCCTTGCGATACTCATCCATATCGACTCCATTGTCCTGCAAAAACCCCTCCATTTCCGCCTCAGTGCGAAGACGTTTGTTCTCTTTATGCATAGCATGAAAGATCTTGGCGTGAATACTCTGGTCTGTACCGATCAGATTCAATGCGTAGAATACTTTGGCATGTAGTATCACATCTGGCCTGTTAAACATGGCCGGCACTCTTACGAAATCGACATCCTCAGGTTTCTGCTCCAGCCATTTATCAATGTGCGGCTCAAAGGAATAACAGTGCCCACAGCCGTACCAGAAGAATTCCATAACCTGAACGCGCTTCCCTTCACCCCCTGGCTGCTCTGGGACCACCGTTTTATAGTGCAACTCTTCCTGATATTCTGAGGCCGCACTGACCAGAACCGGAGTCACAAGTAATAGAATTGCAGCAATCATATTTCGCATCTTTTGATTCCTCACTTTTTGTTTAGCGGCATTAATGCATTTTTCTTTAATATTAACATCTATCTGACACACTGTTAGCTCTAGGGTTCAAACACAACCTCAGATACAAAAAAGGCAGCCCGAAGGCCGCCTTTTTTAGAAAAACCAGAACTTGGATCAGTGCAAACCCTGAATGTACTGAGTCACCGCGGCGATCTCTTCGTCAGTCATGTTGGCGGCTACGCCCTGCATCATCTTTTGAGTATCGTTGGTGCGCATCTTGCCACGGAAGTCCTTCAGGGCCTTTTCAGCATATGCGGCGTGCTGGCCACTGATGCGGGGGAATTGTGCCGCAGGGTTTCCAAGACCAGCCGGGCCATGGCATCCCATGCAAGAAGCAACACCTGTAGCGGCATTTCCTGAGCGGTAGATTTTTTCACCCAACTTTACCTTATCGGCAGAAGCTACACCTGCACTCTGCTTCTGACTGCTGAAATACGCTGCCAGATTAAGCATATCTGCATCGGTAAGAGGCATAGCCATTGGACTCATCAGGTTATTCTTACGTTCGCCAGATTTAAACGCCTGTAGCTGTTTCAGAATATAAACTGGATGCTGCCCCGCAAGTTTGGGCCAAATTGGGTTCGGGCTATTACCGTCCGGCCCGTGACAGGCTAGACATGTGGCAGATTTGACCTTACCGGCAGCTGCATCACCAGCAGCCTGAGCCATACCAGACGCAAAAACCATTACTATAGAAACTGTTGCAAGCCATTTACCCATGGTTAGTCCTGTTATCGTTGTCTATTAATACGCACTCGGAAGATTATCCGGATTAGGGCCAATTGCCCTGAAAAAGCTGTGCATGTATACCAGAACGGCACTTATCCGGTCAAATTGAGTCATCATATAGATACATAAGTCGGAGTTTTGAAAAATAGCCGCTATTGCTACATTTATCAATCCCACGGGCCAGGTAAAAGGTTATCATATCGGCCCTTTCAATCCGAGACACTATCACAACCATGTTCGACCGTCAGGCCCTAATAAACCGTATTAACGACTACTTACGGCGCGAGTTGAAATCTTTAGCAACGGAAAAAATCCGGTTACTGTCGATAACCATCCCGGTTCAGGAGGTTCATCTGAGAACCCTGCCTGAGCTGCAAGATAACTGGTTTTTTTGGGATCGCCCCAGCGAGGATGAGACTATTATCGGGTTGGGCCTAGCCAAAAGTGTAACCGCATCTGGTCTTGGACGGATTGAAAAGATCAACCTTGCCATACAGGAGATGCATGAAAGTTGGGAATGGTTAGACCCTGACCACACTGGAATACGGCCTCTGAGCTATCTCTGTTTTGCATTCAACCAAGATGATCCGATGCATGCTCCATGGAATGGCCTGCCAAACTCCGGGCTATTTCTACCTGAGCTTACCCTGCAACAACATGACAACTATTGCGTAGCGGCATTTAGCGTAGATCTCCAGGTAATCCAGCAAAAAGAGTCTGTTCATAAACGCTGGATGAAACTGTTCTCTGACCTAATTGAATCGCTCAACCGCCCACACAGTCCACCAGGTTGCAAAACCACTCTGGAGGTTACCTCTACCTCATCTGATCACTACCAGTGGCGCAAACTGGTACAGAATGCACAGGCACAGATCTCTTCTGGCACATTGAAAAAAGTTGTTCCTGCAAGACATATACAGGTTCAGGCTCAACGACGATTCGACCCACGCCACCTAATGTCAACTCTGAGCTATCTATACCCCAGCAGCGTGTTACTCGCTACTAAACTGAGCGGAAATGTATTTGTGTCCGCCACCCCTGAGAGGCTAGTCAACTCAGATGCAGATCGAATTACCTGTGACGCAGTGGCCGGAACCATCCGACGCTCTGCTGTTGAACAAAACGATAAAAAGCTAGGCGAGTTCCTGCTTACTGATCCTAAAGTTCAGCACGAGCACCAACTTGTGGTTGAGGATATAAAGGAGTCATTACAACCTCTTTGTGACAATATTGAATCCCCCGACCAACCATCACTGATCCGACTGCGCAACCTGCAACATCTGTGGACCGAGATAAGCGGGCGACTTAAACCTGAAATAAACCTTCTGAAAGCAGCCACCAACCTACACCCTACCGCTGCCGTGAATGGCTCCCCCCGAAGTGAGGCCAGGAAATGGCTAAATCAAAACGAACCGTTTGATCGTGGCTGGTACTCAGGTGCGGCCGGATGGATTGACTATCAGGGCAATGGCGAACTTGCCGTACTGTTACGATGCGCCCTAATTGATAATGACCGGGCAGATCTATTTGCCGGGGCCGGCATCACCGCCGGATCAGACGCAGACGCAGAGTTTGCCGAAACAGAGCTGAAACTCGGCGTAATGCTTGAGGCTCTGGAAAACTCCTGACCAGCAAGAACAAGCATTTTTTGCCAAGTATCCTTATACTTTTCCAATACTTCCCAACAACCAGTACAGGACGCTGAAAGAGCTATGACCGATCAGGGAACAGAAAACCTGCTCTGGGCAGACGCCCTAATTGATGGCCTTGTGTCAGCTGGTGTTTCTCGCGCGGTTATTTCTCCAGGCTCACGCTCTACTCCGCTGGTACTTGCCGCCAGCCGCCACGAGATAAAGACCTGGACCCAGGTGGACGAGCGCTGTGCAGCCTTCTTTGCCTTGGGACTAGCGAAACATAATCAATCTCCAGTTGCGGTGATTGCAACCTCAGGTAGCGCTCCGGCTCACTGGTATCCTGCCGTGATAGAGGCCAACTATTCCGGCACACCGCTTATCCTATTAAGTGCAGACCGGCCACCGGAGCTACAAGGGTGCGGAGCAAATCAGACCATCGATCAGACTCAGCTATTCAATCGGCAGGTAAGAGCGTTTTATGATCCAGGGCCTCCTCGTTCCGGGAACAAAGCATTGGAGCAGATCAAAGATATGGGCATAGATGCAGTGCACCATGCAATGGGACAAAACCCAGGGCCAGTGCATATCAACTTGCCGTTTCGTGAGCCACTAATCCCTGACGCAATACCTGCGCCAATCCATAACCAACGCAAGATCCCTACAGCAAAACAACATCAACCGGTCGATCACGATCAAGTAGAACGCATACTAGCCATTATATCTAAAGGTCCTGGCGTGATCGTTTGTGGACCTTCAACCCCCGGCGGAGATTTCCCTCCCGCAGTTGCGGAACTTGCAAGACGCCTGCATGTGCCGATACTCGCCGACCCTCTTAGTAATCTGCGTTTTGGAGCACATGGGCAGTCCAACATCATCTGCAACTATGACGGTTTTTTGCGCAAACAAAGTTTTATCGAACGGCACAGACCTGAGTGGGCTTTGCGCTTCGGAGCAATGCCCGTCTCCAAAGCCTTGACGCAATATCTGCAACACTCTGCACCAGCAACCATTCTATGTGCTCCACGTGGCGACTGGCCAGATCCACTACACCAAACCGAGGAGATGGTTAGGTCAGATCCGCTGGGGCTCTGTAGCCAACTTATGGAGATGGACCTACAAACCGACCCGTCCGAGTGGTTGCTACATTTTCAGCAAGCAGACAAACAGGTCAACACCATACTACTTGATAACGACACTGACACACCCTGCGAAGACATTCTGATACCAGAACTGATACAGGCAATACCTGCTGATAGCATACTGTTTAGCAGCAACTCACTAGCAATCCGTCATCTGGATAGCTGGAGTGGATGCGGAGCAAAACCGCTTCGCATTATGGCTAATCGTGGGGCAAGTGGGATAGACGGAAACATCTCAACCTTGCTGGGGATTGCGGCTAGCGTTAATAGACCGGCGTTTGGTCTTTTGGGAGATCTTGCCTGCTATCACGACATGAATGGATTTCTGGCTACACCCGGTATAGACGGGGTAATCGTAGTACTGAACAACGGTGGCGGAGGTATATTTGATCGCCTGCCACAGGCAAAACTAGAGCAGTTTGAACAGCACTGGCTGACTCCAACAAACCTGGATTTCAGCAAGATTGCCGATCTCTACTCTTTGAACTTTCATCGAGTTGTAAGACAGTCAGAGTTCTCTCCAGCTTTAGATGCCGCAACCCAGGAATCAGGAATCAGCATGATTGAGGTGGTTATCGATAGAGAACAGAGCGTCGCCAGACATAAAGCCTGGCTAGATGCTGTTACATGCGACTAAAAGCTATAGCATCAATCTGAATCAGATCCCTTCAAGTTAACACCAGGCGAGATAGATCGCAGATGCAGGTCGCGCTGAGGAAAAGGTATCTCGATACCAGCATTGCGCAGAGCCTTGTCCAAGGCCATGTGCAGATCGTGCCTAAGAGGTACTCGCTGCAGACGGTCGCGGACAAACACCCGCACCTCGAAGTTCAGTGAGCTATCGCCAAAACCCATGAAGAATACTGTGGGACGCGGCTCTTCCATAACATCAGAATGGGCACTCACCACATCGTTGATTACCCGTAGCGCCTTCTCTGTATCCGAGCCATAGGCTATCCCCACGTTGAACACAACACGAGTAATAGGGTCAGATAGAGTCCAATTGATAAGCGGATTTATCAGAAAATTCTGATTTGGGATAATCTGCTCCTTGTTATCCCAATCAGTAACAGTGGTGGCGCGGATACGGATTCTGGTTACGGTCCCACTCAAATTATCTATGGTCACGGTGTCGCCTATACGTATAGGCCTCTCGAACAGGATAATAAGACCAGAAAAAAAGTTAGCGAATATTTCCTTAAGCCCAAAACCCAATCCAACACCCATGGCCGCCACCAGCCATTGCACATCATCCCAACCTATGCCCAACATGTTTAAGGCCACAAAAAAACCTGTGGCAAAGATCAGGTAACGACTGATCATAGTAACTGCATAACGGTTGCCAGGCTCCAGTGACAAAGGCTGAAGAATAGTTATTTCTAATAAGCCAGGCAGGTTTTTCACCGCAACCAGCATCAGGATCACAACAAGCACAGACAGCAACAGATCCCAGACTGAAACCGACACCATTGCCGCTCCTGACGCTCCGGCAGCCTGGTATTGCCACAGGATAATCTCATTCAGCCCCCCGAGCGCTGGGGTTAGAGTCGACCAGAGAAAGAACATAGCAACAAAGAACGAAACAACCCCAACCATGTTTAGCAGTCGTTGCGTCTGCTCACTGATAGTCGCCAGATTGATTGCCTCCATCTCTTCCGCCTCAGGCACTCCTTCTCCGGCAGCATCTGCTGCCTCCTTTGCGGCCTTTGCTTCCAACGCTGTCTCACGTCTGGCACGCGCTTGTTTGAGGGCTATTCGTCGTTCCATGACCAGCAACCAGCGACGAGCAAAGCTGTGAAAAAGAAGAATGATTACGCCGATATTGAAGGAGGTAAACATCAAACGCTTAAGTACAATAGCGGTGTAATGGTAACCTTCGAAGGTCAACACCAACAATGCCAGCGCCAGCAAAAATGCCAGTGGATACCACAACATTTTCAGACGCAGACCCTGAACAATTATGTGGCTTGATCGGCTCAGAGCGCCATAAGTTGGGTTAAGACTGATATGAGCAAACCACAGCAATATTAGAGTGGTCATTATACTTGCAACGCGTCCCAGAGAATTCCAATAACCCTCTTCCAACTCCCACTCGGTGATTCCAGCAATGAAGGCAGCCGGCACAAACAGTATTGTGAGCCAAGGGAGGTTTCTGGCATAGACATCTACCGCATGCGGGTCCCAGCGCAGATGATTGCGAGCCAACCCATTAGGCATCACCAGATAGCGGCCAAATCTCAGTACCAGGTATAGCGTTGACATAGCCATCGCTGCTATGCCCACAGCCCAGGAAAAGCTCGACGACTCATCCTTGTACAACAACCACCCTATACCTCCAACAACAAGAGCTGGAGGCAAAGCCAGCAACAAAGTGTAAAACAAGGCCACTACAGAAAATCGGAACCGGTCAAGGTTTACCTTACCTATCTTTGGTACAACCGACTCCATCTGGCTCAACATGCGTCCACGCAACAGAGTTAAAGCAATTGAAATCAGAATGACAAGACTAACCCTGATGGGAAACTGCTCCACTGAATGTTTAAATTTTACTGCTACCGCAACCCAATTATCTCGACTGAACAGCCACGCTAAGGACTCACGTATCTTACTAAGGTCGTCCATGCCTAGCTGTGATGCACTGGGTATCCACACCAGATTTCTATTCAAAAACTCTTGATAACCACTAACCTCATTGCTTAGCTGATGTTGCTCCAGACTTAGGTCATTGAGTACGGCTTCATATCTCTCATATTCTGCCGAAAGTTTGTTTAGAAGTTGGACTCTGTCCTTAAGCAATTTTTCCATGGCATGGTTGTATGCAGACAATCCTTCCTGGTTCAAACCTTCAGGTTGTAACCTCGCAATAAACCCGACAATCCCCTTCTCTTCTGAAAGGGTATGAAGTTCATCCTCTAATCGAAACAGCTGGGCTCGTACCAGTGACATCTGCTTTCGATGCTGATCCACCATAAGATCCAATTTCCGCACATCTGGTAGAGTTCGATTCTGCGCCAGGAGCAGCTCTCCCAATGGCTCATCCAGCCCAACAATTTCCACCTGTTGCTTTGCACGCTCATGGTTCTGTTTGATCTGCTTCAGCCTAGCTGCTATCTCTCCTCTTTGCTCTATGACCTTTTCAATCTTGTCAGTAAGCTCCCCTAATTTCAGGCTGAGCTGAGAGTTATACTCCGCCTCCTTACGCACTATCTGGTGCTCCCCCTGAGTACCTTGTTGTGCCTTCTCTGCAGCCTGACGCGCCTTCTCCGCCTCTTCTGCTAATAATTTATTGAGCTGCTCCTGAAGCAACTCCACTTTTAATTTGGACTGGTTTAGCTGCCCCTGTGCCAATTCGATGCGTATCTTAAGAAGTGAAAGGCGCGGCGTATAACTAAGCCGCTCCATCTCCAATCTTTTAATCCTGCTGGCAGCCGCTCGTTGATTCGCAAGCTGAGCTATTCGTTGGGCTTCTAAAATAACCTGCTTGCCATTTTCGATGTCAGGCAGTTTTCTTTCGGCTTCATTCTGTTTTTGTTTTGCTTCGTGCAGTTCTGCATTAGTCTGATCTGGGCGTAGACGTTCCTTGCGTAACTCCGATTCCAGCTCAGCCAGCCTACTCTGGTCCAAGCTATTTGTAGCAATCGCCTTATCCAATTGCTGCTTAAGCTCTTCTTGGCTCAGATTCAGTTTTGTTTGTTGTGTCTTGTGAGCTGCACTTTGCTGGAGCTTGAGCTGCTTCTCCAGCTTAGCCAACTCCTTGGCCGAAACTTCAAGCGCTTGTTTATATTGGGCAGACAACGCATCGTCTTCTTGGGCATTCTTGAGACGGGTCTGGGCATTGCGATATAAATCAAGCGCTGCCTTATCCTCCTGATCCTGACCTTCTACTGCCTCAAGATCAGATATACGTGACTTAATCTGCTCTAGGTCAAGCTCAGAAACCACAATCTCTGTTGGCTCAGCCCCTGCCTTAGTTTGTTCCTTTGCCATAGACGGCAGCACCAGCAGCGCATTCGCCAGCAGCAAGAAGGTCACAGACCATGCCAGAATTTTTTTATACTCTTTCAACAGACACTCCACACAACAACCATGTTTAAATAGTTATTGTAAACCTTACGCCTTCTCTGAAAAAATAGCACCACACTACTACACAGGCCAATAGCGTATGAGCAGCAATATCGAATGGACAACTCCAACAAATTTGGAGTTTAACGACATCCTCTATCATCATGCAGAGGGAATCGCGAAAATTACAATCAACCGCCCTCAGGTACATAATGCCTTTCGCCCACAGACTGTGAAGGAATTGGGACAGGCATTTCGGCAAGCCCATCTAGATCCTGATATCGGAGTGATCATACTCACTGGCTCCGGTGAAAAAGCATTCTGTTCCGGTGGCGACCAAAAAATTCGCGGCGAAGGCGGATACAAGGATGATAGCGGGGTGGAACATCTAAATGTTTTGGAACTACAACGTCAGATCCGCACTCTACCCAAACCAGTTGTGGCCATGGTCGCTGGCTATGCCATAGGCGGTGGCCATGTGCTGCATCTGATCTGCGATCTTAGCATCGCTGCCGATAACGCACGCTTTGGCCAGACAGGCCCCAGGGTAGGAAGTTTTGATGGTGGTCTGGGAGCAGGTCTTCTTGCTCGCACAGTCGGAATGAAAAAAGCCAAGGAGATCTGGCTACTCTGCCGTCAATATGACGCTCAACAGGCATTGGATATGGGTCTAGTGAATACTGTGGTTCCTCTGGCCGAATTAGAGAAGGAGACTGTGCAGTGGTGTCGTGAGATGCTGAGCCTGTCACCAACCGCTCTACGTGTCCTGAAGGCGTCTTTCAATGCAGAGACTGATGGGCTGGCCGGCATACAGGAACTTGCTGGCAATGCTACTGCATTATTTTACCAAACCCAGGAGGCGCAAGAAGGAAGAGATGCCTTTGTGGAGAAACGCGACCCAGATTTCAGCAAGTTCCCGCGTCGCCCATGACCAGAATTAGTCAATGGTTCTTTGCCACACGACCCAAAACTCTTGGCATATCTGTCGCGCCAATCCTGGTTGGCAACAGTCTTGCCTATGCGGATTTCGGCAGAATTCTCTGGCTGCCTGCATTGGCAGCACTGGTTGCGGCAATGTTGATCCAGATAGGAACCAATCTGCATAACGATGCGGCAGACTATGAACGAGGCGCAGATACACCAGAACGATTGGGGCCGGCCAGGGCCACTGCTCAGGGCTGGTTTACCTCAACTGAGGTTAAAAGAGCAGCATATCTATGTTTTTTCCTTGCATTTCTGATTGGCGTTTACCTATCCATTGTTGGAGGCTGGCCTATAGTCGCTATTGGTCTACTGTCCCTTGTAGCAGGATATGCGTACACGGGAGGACCCAAGCCAATTGCCTACAGCCCATCAGGAGAGCTTTTTGTTTTTCTGTTCTTTGGACTTGCAGCAGTTATGGGCAGTTACTATCTTCAAACCCTTCAGCTATCACTGAATGCATTATTGTCCGCATGCGCTATTGGAATGCTTGCATCTGCTGTCCTGCTGGTGAACAACTACAGAGATCTGGAAACAGATACCAAGGCCCGAAAGCTAACCCTCACCTACTACCTTGGAAAAGAAAGGTCCCGCATCACCTTCTGCCTACTTCTGTTAATACCCTTTCTGCTACCCCTATTTCTTTCTGGTGTAGGGACTAAGAGTTGGTTGATCCTTCTCCTGTTACCAGTTGCATTATTGCTGCTAAGAAACATCATCAATGAGACACCTGGACCCATCTTTAATACATATCTGGCAAAAACAGCCAGACTGCAACTAGCCTACTCCATTCTTCTGAGTACCGGACTTATAATTCAATAACAAGCTAATTAGTCAGGATTTTAGTCCCGGTAAAATCCAATTTTCCCACTATTTTACTGTGTATCAGCTAGGCTTCTTCAGACCAGCAATCACCGCATGACAATATCTTCGTATATTTCAACAATTACCGACAACATTGACATAGCATTATCACCACCCTCTATTGATTTATAATTTCGCGAATAAAACGCAACCCACAACAACCACAAAACATTGTCGCAACTTGCCAAAGATTGATAACTATTAGAATATGGTCTTATCTCCTATAAATTGTGCAGCATAATTATTGGAAAGACTCCACATGACTAAAGAAAAAAAAGCATCAGATACTTTTGCCGAAGGTTATTCATGCTCACAGGCAGTGCTATCAGCCCGTTGTGAAAAGTACGGACTTGATCAAAAGACAGCTCTAACTATTGCTGCAGGATTTGGCGGAGGCATGGGTCGCACCGGCGGGGCCTGTGGAGCAGTAACCGGCGCTATCTCAATCATTGGCCTGCACGCAGGTTCTGATAAAGCAAGAGATACGGCCGCTAAAGAAAACACTTACAGAATAGTAAGAGAATTTATTGCAGGATTCGAAGAAGACTTTGGATCAGTCAATTGCAAAGAACTGCTTGGATGCGACATAGGAACTCCCTCGGGCTACAGCAAGGCCCGCAAACACGGCATGTTTGAAAATGTGTGTCCACGTTTTGTCGATGGAGCCCTGGAGATACTCGATAGAGTAATGGAAGATGATGAGCACAAACCAATCACTCAAGAAAGAAGCGACAATCCAGCCAGCCACTAATCAGATATATTTTGAGAGTGCCGATACATAGCCAGAACTGATTAATGAATCAAACTTTCACTACGCTCCCATCTCCAGACTAACCAGTCCGAACGCTGAGTTCTTGATTTTTAAGAATGTAAACATTGCTTCTTTGGAAATTTATTATCTGTCTCCGGTGATTCAACTGGCCACCTAATCCAAACAAGAGATAGCACTTTTCGCCTCACATAGAGTCTATATATTCATATTTTTAAATAGATTTCCTACGCGTGAATTTGACTGGAGTACGCCGATGAAACATTCATCAACTCTGAGAGCAAACCATGGCGTCTCATTGATGCTGCTGATATCTATGCTAATCGCACCGATCTCCGCCTGGTCAAAAAATGGCTTCGATCTATCTAACTCGCTAATCAACGCGGATGAAATCCTCTCTGGCGGCCCACCCAAGAACGGGATACCAGCAATAGATAAACCAAATTTCACTAACGGCAAAACAGCGGATTTTCTAAAGCCAGATGACCGCATCCTTGGGATTGAAATAAATGGAACAGCCAAAGCATATCCCATAAAAATCCTGAACTGGCATGAGATCGTCAACGATAGAATCGGCAAAAAATCCTTTGCCGTAACCTACTGTCCATTGTGTGGTACTGGTATAGCCTTTTCTTCAAACGTAAACGGACAAATGCTCAACTTTGGCGTATCCGGTCTACTCTTCAATAGCGACGTCTTGCTGTATGACCGCAATACCGAATCACTCTGGTCTCAAATAATGGGACAGGCCGTGGCGGGAAAATTAGTCGGGCAAAAACTCACCCCAATTGCTCTCAGCCACACAACCTGGCGCGCATGGCTGGCCGAACACCCAAATACATCTGTGCTTAACACCGACACCGGGATCCGCCGCGACTACAACCGCGATCCATATGCCGGTTACGAACAGTCCCGCGACATATATTTCAAAACATCCCGCAAAGCACCAGATTTCTATCATCCCAAAGAACGAATACTCGGTCTGCAAAGTGGCAATAGCTATAAGGCATACCCATTCGTGGAGCTAAACAAAAATGGTATAGCCAGTTTTATAGACAACCTCAGCGATGTGCAATTCACCATCAAATGGGATGAAGAAAACCAGTCGGGAAATATATACGACTCCGAGGGAAATCTGGTTCCAACAATCCAGAGTTACTGGTTTGCCTGGTTTACATTCCACCCTAACACCAAGGTTTTTAAGGCAAAATTAGATTAAATATTTCATATCTCCTGCCGATAAATACAACATTAAGACGGCTCTTTGGAAAATGCATATGAATATCAATAGCCTAATAGCAAACACAGTGACCATAGTCATAATACTTTCTCTCAGCTCGCCCCTGTCTGCAGCAGAGTTTTCCAATTTTGGCCTGTATCGATCACCCAAGCCACTTCCCCAGAAATCAAGTGACCTTACTCTCTCATGCGCCCAGATTGATCGTGAAATCTCAAGAATTTTGCCATACACGTACAACTATCGTCCTGACTTCGACCAAGACCCATACGTAGGAACATCTCTACTAGTGGGCACCACCATTTTTTGGCCCGCATACGCCTTTCTTGGTCTGCGCTACGTCGGCGACTTTCAACAAGACAACCGCATACAAACCGCTTCTGCCAAAATCGAGGGCCTACGCCGTCTTAAAGCAGAGAAATTCTGCTATGAGGATAGAGGCTAAACGCCATCCCGAAATAGTTGGCACAAGCGTACGGAGCAATTCTGTTATTAGGTTATTTGATTAATTGGAGCAGTTTGGATATTCACCCACATCAAGTCACACCTTGCCATATTCATAGGATAGATAAGGGGCAGTAAAATGAAGAAAACACAGTGTTGGGAGGTTAAGAAGTGCGGAAGAGAACCAGATGGAAAAAATGCCGACAAACTTGGCGTCTGCAAAGCGGCTCTGCCAAATAAATATGATAACTTTAACGAAGGCGAACATGGAGGTAGGTTCTGCTGGGCCATTACCGGTACTTTGTGCGGAGCAGAGGTACAAGGTGAATATTGCGAAAAGATTGCCAATTGTCTTTCTTGTGAATTTTTACAACTGGTTGAAAAAGAAGAGGGTGGACGATTTGTACTAACCCCTCAGCATGCTAATCTCATCCTTGATATGAATGGATTAAAAAAGAAAAAAGCATGATCTCAGTGGTCAACAGTTAATTGACCTTGCGCTAACCAACTATTATTTGCCCGCAAAAACAGCCTCCACCAATAGACTAAAGAAACCCCTTCGGATTGATCAATTCTGTTATTCGGGTAAAATCCCCTCCCTTCAACACATATCCCTACAAACTGGAGTCAAATCATGGCGCTCGAACGCACCTTTTCCATCATCAAACCAGATGCCGTTGCCAAAAACATCATCGGCAAGATCTACAGCCGTTTTGAGACCAACGGCCTTAAAATTGTCGCATCCAAGATGCTACACCTGACCCGCGAGCAGGCTGAAGGCTTCTACGGCGTACATAAAGAACGCCCTTTCTTTAAAGACCTGTGCGACTTCATGACCTCAGGCCCAGTCATGGTCCAGGTTTTGGAAGGCGAGGATGCAATCGCCAAAAACCGCGAGATCATGGGCGCAACCAACCCTAAAGATGCTGCTGAAGGCACCATCCGTGCAGACTTCGCTGAGACCGTTGATGAGAACGCCGTACACGGTTCAGACGCCCCCGAGACCGCAGCAGAAGAGATCGCTTTCTTCTTTCCTGAGGGAGTGTGTGCACGCACCCGTTGATCCTGAGTTAAATAGTTAGTTGAAAGCCGCGCCCATCGGTTGTAGTTTTAACCGGTTGGCACGGCTTTTTTTGTCGTCACCAAAATATTTTATAAGATTTTGCAGAGGGCTGGCCTGCTCGAAACAGCCGAATCCAGGCATAAATAATAATTCAGGAGTCAGAATGAAAAACACATTCAATCACCCGCTACCAAATAAAGACGGGTATTTCGGAGAATATGGGGGCAGCTTCATTCCGCCGGAGTTGCAGACAATCATCGACGAAATTACTGAGGCCTATCTCACAATCAGGGAAGACCCGGAATTTATCGCCCAACTAACTGACCTGTATGTACATTATGTGGGTCGTCCCAGCCCTATATTCCACGCCAAGAATCTGTCGAAGAAGTACGGCACCGACATCTATCTGAAACGTGAAGACCTGAACCACACCGGAGCCCACAAGATCAATCACTGTCTGGGCGAGGTCCTGCTAGCCAAAAAAATGGGGAAGAAAAAGGTCATCGCCGAGACCGGTGCGGGACAACACGGCGTAGCCCTGGCCACTGCCGCCGCCCTACTCGGTCTGGAGTGTGATATCTACATGGGTGAGGTAGACATAGTAAAAGAACACCCAAACGTGGTACGGATGCATATCCTGGGAGCCAAGGTAATCCCAGCCAGCCACGGTAGAAAAACCCTGAAAGAGGCTGTGGACGCAGCGTTCGGCGGATATCTGGAAGATCCGGTTAACCAACTTTACGCCATCGGCTCGGTGGTTGGACCCCACCCATTCCCCATGATGGTGCGTGATTTCCAGTCCATCGTCGGCAACGAGGCCAAAGAGCAATTTACCGAAATGACCGGCGGCCTACCGGATAATCTGGTGGCCTGCGTTGGCGGTGGCTCCAACGCCATGGGGCTGTTCAGCGCCTTTCTTGAAGATGCGTCAGTCAAGATGTATGGCTGTGAGCCATCAGGCAGGGACCTGAATACGGACGGCGAACATGCTGCCACCATTACCAAGGGTGAACCAGGCGTGATGCACGGATTCAAGTCTTACATGCTGAAAGATGAGGACGGCGAACCCCAGGAAGTCTACTCAGTGGCTAGCGGCCTGGACTACCCATCCGTCGGACCACAGCACAGCTACCTAAAGGACATAGAACGGGTAACCTACGAAACAGTAGACGATAAAGAGGCAATTGACGCCTTCTTTGAGCTGTCACGGCTGGAAGGAATCATCCCGGCGGTCGAATCTGCCCATGCAGTTGCCCAAGCGATACGCATGGCCAAAAACGGCGAGAAGGGATCTATCCTGGTCAACCTCTCCGGCAGAGGCGACAAGGATATCGACTTTGTAGTAGAGAACTATGGCAAGGATTACGGAATCGACAGCCGGCTGTAAAACCATGGAAGGGCGCGCCCGCACTTCAGCCATCGGAGTGTGGGTGCTGCTTTTGATACGGGACTCGTTGAACCAGAAGTGAAGATAAAACAGACCCGACTAACCCCCTATACCCTACCGCTACGCCGGCAATGGAACAGTAGTAGACAGAATTTCACGTCACGCTCTGGCTGGCTGCTGGAGTTGGAAGATTCGAACAGAATAACAGGATACGGTGACTGCGCCCCACTCCCCTACCATGGCACCGAATCCGAGACCATCGCCCAATCCACCCTTGAACGCATGCTTCCCCTACTGATCGGGCTGACACCTGAACAAGGGCTGGATGTTATTGCAGACCTGGGCCAATCGCCAGCGGCCAGATGCGCTCTGGAGACCGCACTGTTAGACCTGATAGCAAAGAGCGAAGGAGTGCCACTGCATAAATGGCTAAATCAGGAGTCTGGCAGCAAGGTCAGAGTAAATGCAAACATCGGGGCGCTTGGAATAGCATCCATCGAGCGAGCCTTTGATGCGATCGACAAGGGATACTCGATATTAAAACTCAAGGTCGGTATCTCTGAGCCAGAACACGAACTAAAACTACTAACCCAACTATGTCGCAACCTGCCTAAATCTGTCCAGCTTCGTCTGGATGCAAACCGGGCCTGGGATCTTGAAACCGCTAGAACCTATCTAAAAGCCATCTGCCATCTGCCAATCGAATCACTGGAAGAACCTTTGGCTAAATCTGATATAGAAACACTTATTAATCTACAAGGAGAGACTGGAACAATAATAGCCCTGGATGAAACTATTTCTGATCTAGCTAAAAAAAACCAAACACCTTATCCGCCAATCCGACGCATCATACTAAAACCCATGATCTTGGGCGGACTTCTGCCGTCACTGCAACTTGGTCAGTGCGCACGACAATTGGGAATAGAGGTTGTAGTTACCACCACAGTAGACAGCGCCGCCGGAGTCTGGGCCGCTAGCCAACTGGCTGCGGCTCTGGATACCGATGGAAAGCTATGTCACGGATTGGGAACAGGCGAATGGTTACAGAAGGACATTGGAAACGGACAAGATATCCGAAATGGGATGATCACACTGCCCGCAACACCAGGGCTTGGCTTCGCTCCCTACACCTGATTAGCCAGATCTGAAAGCGCCTTCCGGTCCAGCTTACCAAGGCTATTTTTAGGAATTTCCTTCACCCGAACAAAGCGACGAGGGCGCAGCGCAGACGCAATATTGTCACGGCACCACCTCTCTAGCTCAGTGATAGATATCGAACCCGTATACAGAGCAACCAATATGATTCCCCATACACTGTCCGCTTCTCCGCTGACAGCCACGGCACTCACACCTGGGCAGATAGCTAAAAGATCTTCTACCTCAAGCGGATGTATACTCTTTCCGCCGGATATCAGCACATCATCGGCCCGCCCCAATACTCTGAGCTGTCCTGACACATCCATCTCACCCAGATCACCAGTTTCAAACCATCCTCCATCCAACAGCCCCAGGCCTGGTTTCTTATCTGGATTAATGTATCCATGCATTACCGCAGGTCCACGCACCATGATACGACCACGTTTAGACAGAGCGATCTCAAACCCATCCAGAGGCACCCCTACCTCACCCGAAACCAGCCCCACATCGGGTCCACACCGGGTCGCACATTGAGACGCTGTCTCACTCATGCCATAACTTACGCACAGCGGCCAACCGGCGGCATGGGCTCGCGCTGCCAGTTCAGGGGAGAGATGCCCGCCTCCGACCAAGGACACTCGCAGGGTCTCTGGCGGGGCTTCATTCCCCGATATATCTAACAGACGATCCAGCATGGCTGGCACCAGAGATATATGGGTAACTTCCAGATTTTGAATATCTGTCCACACATCTAAGGCATCAAAACCCTGATGTAGCAACACTCCTGCCCGCGCATCCAAGCATCTATAGAGAATAGAGATACCACCAATATGAAACAGAGGAAGACAACACAGCCATAAGTCGCCAGCACCCAGCCCCAACCTCTGACGCGAAGCGGACACACTCACCGCCAGATTGTCACTGGACAGCATCACTCCATTTGGATCACCCTCACTACCACTGGTAGCGGTGATAAGCTGAATAACTACATCATCAGAGTTGTGACTACAATCCTGTGAGAATGAAGTTGTACTTACACTATTAAAAGATAGGGTAGAGATAAACTTCACCCAATCAGGAAGATCATCCAGATCAACGTCACTTATTACCAAATCACATCCGGCCTGTGATAACAGCCGGTTGCGACGTTCGCCAGCCATAGCTGGGTCCAGAGGAAAGAGCGTAACTCCTAACACCATGGCTGCATACGCCATCTTGGCAATCAGGATGGATGAGGTGCTAACCAGTGCTAAAAGGTTCCCTGGCCGTAGCCCTTGGTCCTGTAATTCTGCGACCATCTTGCGAACAGACTGGGATAATGCGTCATAACTGATAAGGTCTCCCCCATAAACCAAGGCAATCTCTTTTTCATCACTAGCTGCATCAACAGTTGAATCTGGAGAGGGAAAAACAATCATGACTGGTCTCTATTCAGAATTCTGGTTTGACTGTTTTTAGGAATGGCACAAACCGCTATTTCTATAACTTATGGCCTGGAGTGCGCCCAATTACCCTAGCCCGTATTTGTTACAAGGTATACCATACCAACCATGCGCATCTACATGCAGACAGTTCAAAACCAGGATCAACCACTGAGATTCTATCAGTTGCACCTTCAACAAGACCTTCTTGGCAGCTGGGTGCTGGTACGCGAGTCTGGCTTTCAGGGCAACCGCGGCCAAGTCAAGCGAAACAGTTTCCAGAATCGGGACGAGGCAGAGAAGGCAATGGCTAGACTGCGTGAGATGCAATTAAAACGCGGCTACCGGGTAATGTTCAGGGAAGGAACCCCCAGGGAGGCCGACTGACAATTCTCACTTAGCTGGCTCCATCGCAAATCTGAAACTGGCATGGCAGGCTACACAATTCTGCATCAACTCCGCCAACTGCTCCAACACCAGCCCCTTGTCTCCGAGATCTTTCGCATCCAATGCCATTTGATCAAACTTGCTGTGGGTATCCATACCAAGACGCTTAAACCCTATGGGTAACTTACCCATGAGCGAACCTGGCACCATCCCTGCCGTCAACATGCCGACCTGTCGAGCAGCGTCCGACACTTGTTTCATATCATCCTTGCTGATGCCACTAACTATCTGCTGCACACTCTGTAGAAAAGTACGCATCTCGGCCAATACGATATCCCGCTCAGACTCATCAAGATAGATAGCAGTCCGACCATCACTGGCCACGCCTACACTGCCCTGCAACACAAATTTATAGATTAAACCGCCACTCAACAGCAGCAATAAAACAACCAATACCCAACTTAGAGGAATCTTCAATTTAGCACCTCTGCTAATTAAGCAGTCATTACTCTCAATAAAAAACGCCGGTTCCAGACAATGGTACCGACGTTTGAGCTAATCGCACAGAAAAATTAATGCTTCATCGGCGTGGAGTGGCCGTGTTGCATTGCATCTGGTTTTTTCATCATCATCTGAATCTTTCGTACTGGCACTTCCAGTTGCTTTTTGCTGCCATCTGCAAACACCAACTCTAATGAAACCTCATCTCCCGGTTTAAGATCCTGCTTCAGCCCCATCAACATCACGTGCAAACCACCAGACTCCAACATAACAGTCTTTCCGGCTGGCAGATCAATCTTATCCACTCTGTGCATATGCATCATGCCATTTTTCATGGTGTGAGTATGCAACTCCACCTTTTTGGCGACCGTGCCCTCGGCATCCAGCAGCACTATGTCCTTGTCAGAGTTATTAGTTATCCCCATAAATGCCAAGCTAGTTGGCTGCCCTGGCGGCATGGCGCGGACATAGGGATCAGATACGGTGACAGCATCCGCCGCTGTTCCAGCAAAAACCTGTGAACCGCAGAACAAACCTAAAGCAAGTGCAGCAAGACATTTTTTTATATTCATCTAACGAAGCTCCTCATCAGTAAATCTATCTAGTTATTGTGTATTGATTAGATTTCTCTTTTCAGCAACTGTCTTAACAATTGCAATAAATCACTGGGCGGCGTTCCGTGTCTTACGCTGCTGTGCAGTTTACCCTTTTGGTCTACTACGTACAGATCAGCGGTATGATCCATAACGTAATCAGTCCCAGAAGCCTGTTCACTCTTTCTGTAAGCCGCGCCATACATCTTTGCAACGGCAGCAACCTGCTCTCTGGTTCCGGTTACACCCAGAATCTGGGGATGAAAATATGCTCCATAGCTCTGCAGGCGTTGCAAAGTATCTCTATCAGGGTCCACACTTATAAACAATCCCTGGACCTGCTTCGCTTTATCTTCGCTCAACCCACTAAGCGCCGAGGTAAGTAGAGCCATGCTGGTAGGGCATACATCTGGACACATAGTGTAACCAAAGAATAGAACCACCACCTTGCCACGCATAGCCTTTAGGTCCACCGGACCCGTTGCAGCCTTGAGAGTAAAGTCTCCACCCATTGGGGTCTGAACAATACCAATAGACATGTTTTTATCTGGCTGCCAATAGAGAACAAGCCACAGCAGCACCGCTGCCAGCAACAAGATTAAACTAACGGGGACAACTTTTTTCATATAACCATCGCCACTTACTGCTCCGGCACGGAAGCGCCTGGCTTGACCGTAATAAAACGAAACGGTGCTGCCATCAGTCCATTGTCTGTCTGCACTAAAACCTTTGCCTCCCACTCCATAGCCTTTCTGATGCATACCGGAAGAACACCACTGCCGCCATAGCTGCCGTCTGCATTTGCATTAAGCCGTGAACGATTAAAACCCATGTTCATACCGATTCCAACAAAATCCACTTCCACGTTACGCGATGATATGCCCTTTACCCTCACTTTAAGTTGCAAAGTCTTAACCAGTGGAATGGACCGAGGTTCGATGCTGAAACTAATCTCTCCTCCGCCTGGAAGAACCCCGACACATGGTCCGGCCCTCAGGTCGCAGTCCGGGTCAAGTGGTGCCACGACAGATAACTCCGGCTTCAACAATGGCTGAAACTTGTAGATGGCAACAGAAACCAGCGCCAGAAACAGCAGGCCAGCGACTAACCATAGATTTCTATCAGACCTATCCACCTGCTACCTCGCACCTCACCATAAGCCGTCTCAAATATCAGGGATACAACCCAGCACAGAACAAGAGTGTGTTATATGACACACTTTCCGATTCACCAAACAACGAAGGAGGAGTGAAACCTTAAGTTTCGCTCCTCCTTCGTCCACCCGATCCTACAAAGGATAGGTAATACAATCAAGGCCAGTCACAAACTATGCTGGCGCTGATATATTGAATTACTTGAGAGTACTAAGCCATTGAGCAATCTCTTTGGCCTCTGAATCAGAAACCATTCCCATTACGGCCTTCATTGCAGCAGATTGGCCATTGGCGCGCTTGCCGGATTTAATATCCATCATCTGGTTGTACGCATAGTCGGCATTCTGGCCGGCCAACTTTGGATAGATAGGCATGATGGGGGTATTTGCATCTGCACCATGGCAGGCAATGCAGGTTTTAGTCTTGAACAGGGAAGCGCCGTCAGCGGCGGCATTGCCAATCAGGCCCAGGGACAGAACAGCGGCACCAACAAGCATTGCAACGGTTTTCATCTTCATCAGAATTTCCTCATACTAACAACAGTTATATCCGACCGGACCACCCTGTCGGAGTTATATTCCAATTATCTAATATAACATCACGAAATTTTATTTCATAGTAAAACCATCGGTCTTTTGTGAGCACCTATGCCATAGTCGGCTTTTTCGATTTAAACATAAGCAATCAGTCTTTGAGGTAGATCTCACTACCCTTATCTGCATACTCTTGAGCCTTGGCTTTAAGCCCATCCTCAACAGCAGTCTCAACCCCCAGGCCATGCTCAGCGGCATACTCGCGTACATCCTGGCTGATCTTCATTGAGCAGAATTTGGGACCACACATGGAGCAGAAGTGGGCAACCTTGCCAGATTCTTTGGGCATGGTCTCGTCATGGAACTCACGCGCCTTCTCCGGGTCCAGCCCCAGGTTGAACTGGTCCTCCCAGCGGAATTCAAACCTGGCTTTGGACATGGCATTATCTCTTATCTGAGCACCGGGATGACCCTTAGCCAGATCAGCTCCGTGGGCAGCTATGCGATAGGTGATAATACCTTCGCGCACATCCTGTTTATTTGGCAGACCCAAGTGCTCTTTTGGTGTGACGTAGCAGAGCATGGCACAGCCATACCAGCCGATTTGGGCGGCACCTATGCCGGAGGTGATGTGATCATAACCGGGGGCAATATCGGTAATCAGTGGGCCAAGGGTATAGAATGGGGCCTCATAGCAATCCTCCAGCTCCTTATCCATATTCTCTTTGATCATCTGCATCGGCACGTGACCAGGACCCTCGATCATCACCTGCACATCATGCTCCCAAGCAATCTTGGTCAGCTCACCCAAGGCTTCCAGCTCACCAAACTGGGCCTCGTCGTTGGCATCTGCCAGACAGCCAGGACGCAGGCCGTCACCCAAGGAGAAGGCTACGTCATAGGTTTTCATTATCTCGCAAATCTCTTCAAAACGAGTGTAGAGAAAATTTTCCTGATGATGCGCCAGACACCATTTGGCCATGATGGAACCACCACGAGAGACAATGCCGGTGACACGCTTAGCAGTCATAGGCACATGGCGCAACAGTAGTCCGGCATGGATGGTGAAATAGTCAACACCCTGCTCCGCCTGCTCGATCAGGGTGTCGCGCACCACTTCCCAGGTCAGATCCTCGGCAACTCCTTTTACCTTCTCCAGGGCCTGATAGATGGGTACAGTACCGATCGGCACTGGGGAGTTGCGGATAATCCACTCACGGGTCTCGTGGATGTTGTCACCGGTGGATAGATCCATGATGGTGTCTGAGCCCCAGCGGATACCCCAAACCATCTTCTCCACCTCATCGGCGATAGAAGAGGTGACAGCGGAGTTACCCAGGTTACCGTTGATCTTCACCAGGAAGTTGCGGCCGATGATCATCGGCTCCACTTCTGGATGATTGATGTTAGCCGGGATGATAGCCCTGCCAGCGGCGATCTCACTGCGGACAAACTCCGGGGTGATCTCCTTCTGGATGTTGGCACCGAAGCTATAGCCCTTATGCTGCATTGTCAGCTTGGCGTAGGCCGGATCATCCTGCAGCTCGTTCAGACGCTGGTTCTCGCGGATGGCTACGAACTCCATCTCGGGAGTAATAATACCCTTGCGGGCGTAGTGCATCTGAGAGACATTGCAGCCTTTCTTGGCTTGGCGTGGCGCACGGATATGCTCAAAACGCATTGAGGCCAGCTTCGGGTCAGCCGCGCGCTTAAGCCCATACTCAGAGCTGGGGCCATCCAATTGCTCTGTATCTGCCCGTTCCTCAATCCAGTTGCCACGCAGATCCGGCATACCCTTAAGCAGGTCTATCTCTACATCGGGATCGGTATAAGGGCCGGAGGTGTCATAGACCGGGATAGGCGGATTCTTCTCCACTCCAAAATTGGATGGGGTGTCAGTTTGCATGATCTCCCGCATCGGCACCCGAATATCGGGGCGCGAACCTTGAACGTAGATCTTATTGGAGTTACGAAATTGTCTGGTGACCTCTTCCGACAGGCGGATAGTTTGCTTTATAAAGTCTTCGGGGATGGCGCTCATGCGTTGGTTCCTCATGTGACAAAGAGGAAGCGAATACCTGGACCCAGGTTCCCAAGCTTCCCTCCGCCGTTTATGCGCCCCATAGGGCGTCCGGATCAGGTTCAAAGGGTTTCTCTCAGCCCGCCATTCCCAGCAACTTACACCTTCTGGCTCGGCACCCCTAGCTACCCGACCATCATAGGTCGAGTGGAATCACGCAAGTTATAGGATGAGGCAACGCATTGCAAGAGCTGGAACCCTGTGAAAAATGAGGAAAATAGTAGTAGGAGCTTGCCTGAAAACCAGAAACTTCGTAGTCTATGCACCTGCTGCGGTTAATAGACCGTGACAATAACCCTATTACATAATTTAAGGTCATATCGATGATTGCCAACAGCCTCGAACAAGCCCGTGTCAACATGGTGAAACAGCAGATCAGAACCTGGGAAGTACTCGACCCAAAGGTACTTGATCTTATTGCCAAGATACCTCGCGAAGAGTTTGTTCCTGAAGATTATAGGGAGTTGGCATTTGCAGACACCGAGATATCAATTGGCCATGGTCAGCGGATGATGTCACCCAAGGTAGAAGCAAGAATACTCCAGGCCCTGGATGTTCGACCACTAGACAACATCCTGGAAATAGGCACCGGCAGCGGCTATCTGACCGCATGTCTCGCCAGTGTAGGAGGCAGCGTAACCAGTCTGGACATCCACGCTGACTTTACCGCCAGGGCCAGTGAGCTGATGAAAAAACACGGCATCGATAATGTAAAACTTATTACTGGAGACGGCCTAGAATCTCCCCAAGAAAACGGACCATTCAACGTGATTGTTGTAACAGGGTCACTCCCCAGAATCAGTGAAAAGCTGAAACGCCAGTTAGCTCTGGACGGAAGACTGTTTGCAGTTGCCGGCGATTCTCCTGCTATGGAAGCAACGCTAGTCACCCGCGTCGGTGACTATCAGTGGCGGGAAGAGGCCATCTTTGAGACCGATCTAGCTAGACTGAAAAACCCGGAAGCAGTCGCCCAGTTCGTATTCTGAGCCTAGCCAGAAGAAAACCGGCCCGCCCCAAACCATGCCGTATAATCTGCTGACGTACCTGGAATCAATTCTGCAAAATATACTGCTCTAGCAAACAAAAGAGTCTATCCACAGCGCCCTGGTTTTCCTGCACCACCCGGCGGCCATTTTCCCCCACTCGGGTGCGTTCACTGGCATCTACCAGCCAGTGTTGAATCACCTTGGCCAATTCCCTAGGCCCAGTTACAACCTTTGCGGCATCCTTCTCCAGCAGCAACTGGCTGATAGCAGCAAAGTTGTACATATGCGGCCCAAATACCACAGGCTTACCTAGCGCCGCTGGTTCCAATACATTCTGTCCGCCACGTTTAATAAGACTTCCACCCACAAAGGCCACATCGGCTGCTGCCAGAAACAGCGCCAACTCGCCCATAGTATCCCCCAGAAAAACCTCAACATCCTTACCGCATGGGTCACCAGTAGATCGCCTAATACAGTTGAAATGCTCGCGTTTGCAAAGCCCGAAGACCCTGTCAAAGCGCTCCGGGTGGCGAGGTACCAATACTAGCAATGCATCTGGAACCGCCTTACAGATGACGCTATGGGCAATTAGTATCTGTTCGTCTTCTCCTTCCTGGGTGCTGGCGGCAACCCATACTGGACGACCTTCCCACTCACGACGCAACACCTCAGACATGTCCAACAGACTGGCAGGCAGGCGTGAATCAAACTTAATACTGCCGATAACACTGATCTTGTCAGGCGCTACTCCCAGCCGAATAAACCTTTCAGCATCGGCATCACTCTGAGCAGCAACAAAGCCGATAGCAGCAAAAGTCTGCCTAGTAAAATTCGGCCATTTTGCATACTTGGCAGCAGACTTCCCTGAAAGCCTGGCATTAGCCAGAATGGTTGGAATGCTCTTCTTCTTACAGACCGCAAGCATATTTGGCCAGATCTCAGTTTCCATCATAACCAGGAGGCGTGGTTTGGTGCGACGGATAAAGGAGTTGAGAACAAGAGGCATATCGTATGGTGCATACACATGCCGCACGCTGTTTCCAAACAGGCTACGCACACGATCGGACCCGGTTGGTGTGGTGGTGGTAATAACAATAGGACGTTCAGGATAAGACTCAAGCATCCGCTTTACCAGCCGCTCGGATGCCTGCACCTCTCCCACGGATACAGCATGAATCCAGATGCTTTCTGTAATCTTAAACGCCGGAAAAATCCCGAAGCGTTCCAACCAGCGGCGGCGATAGGCCGGGGCGCGGATACTACGCCAAAGCAGGCGCAGCAGAATAAAGGGTACTAGCAGGTAGAACAGTATTGTGTAGAGATGCAGCATCTTATTTTTCATTCATTCTCGCAGAGACGCCAAGGGCGCAAAGCTACAACTTTTTAGTTACAGGGCACCTCAACTTAGACCTCTTCGCGTACTCTGCGACTTTGCGTGAACATCAATAACATATAAATATCCTGATGGGTCGAAGTCGATTGCAGTGAGTGAGACTGTGAGTAAAAACTCATATGTATACCGCGATCGATCCATGGTTAATAGCTTATTGGGGAAACAACTCGTCTTCCACACAGGCGCAAAGGGCGTGGGCGAATACGATGTGCTGTTCCTGAATAACCCTGGTGTCATGCCCCTGAGCCAGGATGGTGTGGTCCGCCAGAGTGGCGGCAACCCCGCCGTCCCGTCCGGCAAACAGAATGGTAACAAACCCCAGTTCCCTGCATTTCTCAAGTGCGTTGACAATATTTGCTGAGTTACCGGAGGTAGTGATCCCCAGAAATAGATCCCCAGCCCGCATCTTGCCTTCCACCTGACGCTGAAAAACCATATCGTAACCGTAATCATTACCGATGGCTGTAAGGGTGGATGTATCCACCGTCAGCGCCTCTGCCGGAAGCGCTGCCCGATCCCGCCCCAGACGACAGACGAACTCCGCCGCCAGATGTTGTGCATCAGCTGCCGAACCACCGTTACCGGCGATATACAGTCGACCTCCACTGCGGTAGGCATCTACCACCTGGGTCACAGCCTGGTGGAATATTGCCAGTTGTTCGTCCTGCTGCATAAAGGCCTGCTTGGCCTGGATCGAGTCCTGCATGGCGCTCTTGAGTGCTTCTGCGTATTTCATATTTAGGTTTAAATCGCTATCCGACGGATTAAGTTCAGGAGCCTATTTCACCACAGAATCAAACATCTTTACATTGTCTTCCAGGTGTTTGGGGTTGATGGTGCCAACGATCATGCTGCTGACTCCGGGCTGAGAGAAGACAAAATCCATGGCGGCAGCTACCGATTCTGGCCCGCTCACATGCCCACTCTGCAAACCTTTCTTGATCAGAACACCTCTGTTTCTGGCAGCAGCTGCTTCCAGAACAGGAAGATCTTCCAGGTAATCCGAATTACAGGTCGCCATCACCACATCCATCTCTTCCACTGCGCGCAAGCCTCCCTCCGCTGACTTGCTGGACATACCGTGAGCACGAATCAGGCCTCGCTGCTTTAATGCGCGCAGTGCATCCAGAACTCCCTCATGTTCCAGGATGCGGAGATCATCGCCATCGGAGTGGATTAAAACCAGATCAAGGTAGTCCATGTTCAGTGTACGTAGACTGTTCTCAACTACCTGTATGGTGGTATCGAAGGAAAAATCAAATCTGGATTCTCCGTTTTCAAAAAACTCCCCAACCTTGGATACGACTACCCAGCGATCTCGCGGACCTGGGAGCAGCTTGCCTAGACGTGCCTGGCTACTACCGTAGGCGGGTGCTGTATCCAACAGGTTTATCCCCAGGTCAGAAGCCAGGGAAAGCAGATTGGTTATCTCCGCATCTTCCGGTATCTCGAAGGGCTTTGGGTATTTGACCTGTTCATTACGACCAAACTTTACCGTGCCTAATCCCAGCGGGCTGACCATGATTCCGGTATCGCCAAGTGACCTAAGTTTCATTCAGGCACAACCTCCCAAGGCGGCAGTGCAATGTCTGGCCTGGGCAGAACATTCAGCCCTGACAATGATCGCTGTTCTGGTACAACACCGTCTTGCTTAAGCAGATCCAGCATCTCCTGGGCCAGCCGTGGCGCAAAGGCAAGCTTAGTGGGCCAGGCAGTAATCACTCCAGCTTTATTGCTCAGATAACAACCATCTGGCCGCATGCCACCTGTAGTTTTTGGTTCTGCCCTGTCGATCCGCAGAGTGGACCAATCGGCATTAGCAACATCTACCCAGGGTAGCACTTCAGCCAACTCTTTTTTCACCACAGCAATCTGCTGCTGTGGTGCGCGTTCCACTCCGCTCTCCGCCACCTGTCCACCCAGATACCAGGCCATTTGACCATTAGATATGGGACAACTGGTTATGGTGATGCGCGGGGTGGTGCCGGAACCGAGACAATGGGCAAACAGTGGCGGCAAATGACCCTTCACCACTACCATATGCAAAGACCTGAGTTGCATTGCCGGATTATCCCGGCCCAACTTTTTCAAGAGCCAGGCATTGCCCTTACCGGCTGTCAGGATCAGGCGCTTGGCTTGCAGTTCGATATCATGCCGCGGGATTTTTATCAGGCTGGTCCCATCCGACTGTGGCTGGAATTCAAACGAATCTTCTTCGATCTTATAACACTGTTCATCCAACTGACGTGCCAGCTCCGCAACTAGCGAACTGACATCCAGCACCTGTTCTTCCAGACGATATAGACTACCGTTAAAGTCCCTGTGTTGAAACAGTTCAGGATACTCATCCGGCTCAACCTGGGTCATACGGCTGCGCATCGCCTTACCGGCAAAAAACCCAGCCATGCGGGAGATAAGACTACTAGTGGACCAAAGATATTGGTGGTCACACAGGACTTTTACCCGGCTAAGATCGAGTTCGCCCTTGCCCTCAAGACAGGCGCGCCATAGCTTTGGCATGGCAGCTATGGCCCGAGCCGACTCGGTGAGATTGCCAGTAAGTGCATACTTGGCACCGCCGTGGATGATCCCCTGAGAGGCGATGGTCTGAACTCCGCCCAGGGCCTTGGATTCAAATAGTGCCACGGAGTATCCGGCCTGACGCAGACGCGCCAGGGTCCAAAGACCTGCTATGCCGCCTCCGAAAATGGCTATGTCAGCTTTGGCCTTTTGCATACTGGTCGTTTATAAGATCACTCAAAACTGTTGATACTATCGCCACGGCCAATACCGTAATAGGCAAACCCGTCATCGGCCATGGCTTCTGGATCATAGATATTTCTACCATCGAAGATTACCGGTTCCCGCAGGCGTGCTCTTATGAGATGAAAATCTGGGGCACGGAACTGTTTCCATTCCGTTAATATCACCAAGGCATCAGCGGCTTCGAGAGTATCTTCCGATGACTCGCAGATTACCAGATCGTTTCTATCTCCGTAGATGCGTCTTGCCTCTTCTCTTGCCTCGGGGTCGTAAGCCTGTACTTTGGCACCGGCCGCCCACAGATCCTCCATCAGAACTCTGCTTGGAGCTTCACGCATATCATCGGTGTTGGGTTTAAAGGCCAGACCCCAAAGCGCAAACACCTTGCCTTCAATATTATCTCCAAAGTGTTTCTTAATCTTGGCAAACAGTCTTCGTTTCTGTGCCTCATTGACCTGATCCACTGCCTGTAGAAGCTTTGCCTGGTATCCATGCTCTCCGGCTGTGTGTTCCAGCGCCGTCACGTCCTTGGGAAAACAGGAACCGCCATAGCCAGCGCCGGGGTAGATAAAGTGATAGCCGATGCGCCGATCAGAACCTATACCAATCCTTACCTGCTCAATGTCAGCCCCAACCCTCTCGGCGATGTTGGCCAGCTCATTCATGAAGGTGATCTTGGTTGCCAGCATGGCGTTGGCCGCATATTTGGTAAGCTCGGCAGAACGTAGGTCCATCTCGATCATACGATCGTGATTCCGATTGAACGGTGCATATAGTGCGCGTAGATGTTCAGCCGCATCACGGTTGTCTGTGCCTATTACGATGCGATCAGGCTTCATGAAATCATCGATGGCATTACCCTCTTTCAGAAACTCGGGGTTGGATACCACATCAAAACCCATACCCCCCATGCCGCGCTCTTCCAGGGTCTGCTGCAACTCCTGGCGAACCCTGTCTGCTGTCCCCACCGGCACAGTGGACTTGTCCACAATCACCTTGTATTCGTCCAGATAGGTGCCAATATCACGGGCCACAGCCAGAACATATTTCAGATCAGCCGAACCATCTTCGTCTGGTGGAGTACCGACCGCGATAAACTGATACATACCATGGGCAACGCCCTCGGCGGTATCTGTGGTAAATGCCAGACGACCTGCGTCCATATTATCTCTGATCAACTGATCCAGACCCGGCTCATGGATCTGAACCTCTCCACGCTTGAGACCGTCAATCTTTTGTTGATCTATATCCACACACAGGACATCGTTACCAACTTCTGCCAGACAAGCCCCCGTCACTAAACCAACGTAACCTGAGCCAAAGATTGTTATTTTCATAGAAGGTCCCTTAGCACAGCAGGGGTGGTTTACCCCGACCCCTACTGATTATTTGGTTTTACTTCTGATGGCCTCGATAGTGCCGGTGGTGGAGCAGTTATCTACAAAACTCATTACCCTTACTTCTCCACCTGCCTCTCGTACACATCTAGCTCCAGGAATGTCGTCAGGATTATTGTCTCCACCCTTGACCAGAAAATCTGGCTTCAGGCGGCAGATCAAACGTTCCGGCGTCTCTTCAGAAAATGGCACCACCCAATCCACACATCCCAGTGCAGCCAGGACAGTCATACGTCGTTCCAGACTATTCACCGGACGATCGTCGCCCTTTAGCTGCCGCACAGTCTCATCGGTATTCACCGCCACAATCAGGCGATCTCCCAGACGACTGGCCTGTTCCAGATAGGTGACGTGTCCGGCATGCAATATATCGAAACAGCCATTGGTAAAAACTATGGTTTCGCCCCGAGCTCTGGCCGTACCCATGGCCTGGACCAATTCCTCTTCATCCACCGCACCCCGGTGGATAACCTGTTGTCTAGCCAAGGCGTTGCTGATCTCATCCAGAGATGCGGTTGCCGTACCCAGTTTGCCAACCACAATTCCAGCAGCAACGTTGGAGAGCTGAGTAGCCGCTTCCATTGGCATGCCAGCGGCCATGGCTGCCGCCAGTACTGAGATAACGGTATCGCCAGCGCCTGTAACATCAAACACCTCGCGGGCATGTGTTGGCAGATGGCGGGGAGTTTTACCGCTCTCCAACAGAGTCATACCCTGTTCGCCCCGAGTTACCAAAAGAGCTTCGAATCCATACTGATCCATCAGAGAAGATCCACGCTCAACGATCTGCTCATTATCTTCACAAGACCCAACCACCGCCTCCAGCTCGGACAGATTTGGCGTGATCAGGGTGGCACCGGAGTACTTACTGAAATCCACACCCTTGGGATCAACCAGCACTGGTTTGCCGGCGCTACGAGCGCGGGTAATAAAGTCACTGACATCTCGCAGTGTTCCCTTGCCGTAATCGGACAGAACCACCAGATCCGTATCCGGCAGCAGATCTTCAAACTGGGAAAGTAGTTTTGCGGAATCAAATCCGGGAAACCCATCTTCAAAATCTAGTCGGATAAGTTGCTGATGGCGGCTTATCACCCGCAGCTTGGTGATGGTAGGAAGCCCATTCAAGCTTTCAAAACAGCATTCCACTCCCTGCTCATTTAGCCGCTGCACCAGAATGCGAGACATTTCATCATCGCCGGTCAAGCCAAGCAGGGTGGCCTTACCACCCAGGGAAGTGATATTTAAAGCGACATTAGCGGCCCCACCAGGACGCCCCTCTTCCTGGGTAACTCGCACCACGGGAACTGGAGCCTCTGGGGAAATCCGATCGGTACCTCCATGCCAGTAACGATCGAGCATTACGTCCCCGACCACCAGCACCTTTGCGTTATTAAAATCCGGCAGATCTTTCATTGATATAGGTAGATTACTTTTAAAAATCAGATGTTAACACATGACAAAGCGCTTTCGTGGCAGATATTCTTTCTTACCCGTGTACGGTTTCGGCTAGCGCCATGATACTTTTGGCCTGGCTCGCATTAAGACCGGCAGCCTCAACATAAAAATTCAAAAAGCGTTTCACGCCAAATTTTGCGAACACCTCGCGATGAAGCTGAGTGCGAAACAGATGGCGAAAGTTGCGACGGCGCTGATCCAGCCTGAGCGAGAACCAGGAAAAACGCATATCTGCAACATCTATCAGACCCAATTCTCCGTCTGGCAACAGCAGGATATTGCCAAGATGCAGAGAGCGAAAATGGATTCCTTTTTGGTGCAACACGGCTATGAACCCCGCCAGTTTATAAAACAGTTCATCTGACATATCATCCCGCTCTGCAATCTTTTCCAGAGACTCGCCTTCCAGCAGCGGGTAGATCACGCCATGACGGCGGATTTGATGGCAATAAAAAACCTGCTCAACCTTCACACAAGGAATGCCCATCTCTATAAGGCGCTTTGCATTGCGTCGAAAACGCAAAGAATATGGATAGATTGCCGAGAGTGAAAGCCAGCGCTTTATTCGGATCAATTTTACGATGCGCCCGTCCTGGGTAAGTAACACTTTCACACCAAAGCAGTCGAGCATCAGCTCAGTCGCGCCTTGAATCAACTCCTCGTATTCACTTACTGACATCCACTGCATAACAGGTTCAGCTCACCTCTTTTTCTTTAACTAATATATTTTTGGTTGGCATGCGCCGACCCAGGTGCCTTGCCACTTCACGGTAGAGTCGACTTGCATCGCCAGGTCTTCTGGGATCCCCCAGGTACCGCCAGACAAAACGCATGCGGTCATACTTACTAAGCAAACTAATGGCGATACGAGCAAGACCAGAAAGATCAACCACTACACCTCTACGATGCCGAAGCCGCATGCGGGAGGCGCGGGGCGCATCAATCCAAACTGGAGTGTAGCTATCGCCGTCCTCTTGCAGCAGGATATTGCGCCACTTTAGATCATGGTGAAAAAATCCGGCCTGATGCGCTGTTTGTACCTGCTTGACTAGCTTTTCTGCAATCTCTTTATATATTCGTTCGCGCTCATCTTGCGGCAGGTAATACCAGACTTTCGGACCAAAACGGCTCAGGTCCTGACTATTCGGGACCTCGCGCGTCACGATAAATGATGCAATCAAAGCTCCGAAGACCCTACGCTCAGCAAACGCTACAACCTCTAGCGTAGGTATCCCAAGTTGTTTTAGTCTGGCGTAGGCCCAGGCCTCGACCGCAGCCTTGCCGGGGCGAAACATAAACTCATACCAGCGTTTCAGAGGGTAGACATAACGTTTGAAATAGACAACCTGTCCACCGTCCAATTCAATACGAAAACAACTGGAGTGGGGGGAGCCGGAAACACGTTTACCTACTTCAAGTTTACTCCATGGATAATCAGTGGCTATCCCCACACTGGCAAGTTTATCCTGCCACAGAGGATCGACCTGAAAGGTTTGTCCGTGGAATGTTTGTGGTGATCGGGTGAGGGAGATCATCGTCGGGTATATTATTTATTTGTCTGATTTTGAAAATTGGCCCAACAAAAAAACTGGTGCAACCACTGGGAACAGGCATCAAACCAGCCTAGGGATCGGTTGTATTTGTCATATCCAGATCTTCCCATAAACTATAGCCATCACTAGGCAAGAGGATTCTGTTTTATGTCCAGTCCATCTACCAAGCTTTCTATCCTATGCTCAGGTACCAGGTCGTTTATCGCCGCCAGCAGTACTTGTTGATCATATTGCTGGCATGCTGCCTCCATTGATCTGATCCTGGCTTCAAGCTCATCCCAGTCAACCACACGATGCCTAGCCAGCAATATTTTTTCATGGCTGGTTGGTTCTAGCTGCTCGCTATCATGAAACAACTCTTCGTACAGCTTCTCACCAGGACGCAGCCCAGTATAGTTTATATCAATATCACTGCCCGGCTCTTTTCCGGATAGCCTTATCATCTGTTCCGCAAGGAAACTAATCTTAACCGGAGCCCCCATGTTTAGGACAAAAATCTCTCCTCCATCACCAATAACAGAAGCCTGCATTATCAACAGACATGCCTCTGGAATTGTCATAAAAAAGCGCTCCATGTCACGATGAGTTACTGTAACCGGGCCACCACTTGCTATCTGTTTTTGAAACAATGGGACTACACTGCCAGCTGATCCAAGCACATTACCGAAGCGAACTGTGATGTATTTAGTTTTGGACCTTTGATTAAGGTTTTGGCAAAATATCTCTGCGATTCTTTTGCTTGCCCCCATGATACTGGATGGATTCACAGCTTTGTCAGTTGATATCAGCACAAACTGCGAGCAACCAAACCTGTCTGCATTTAATGCAACAATACGAGTACCAATAATATTGTTACTCACAGCCTCCCTAACCTGGTTCTCAAGCATTGGTACATGCTTATAGGCGGCTGCGTGATAGACCACGTCCGGTCTATATACCTGAAATACTCTCTCGACTGACGCAAAATCGCTAACATCGCCCAAATGCACTTTCAATGAAACATCGGGGCAATCCCTGCGCAGTTCCATTTCTATTGCATAGAGATTGAATTCACTGTGCTCGAACAGTACCAGTTCAGAAGGCCCAAGCCGCGCTATCTGCCGACAAAGCTCTGAACCAATTGACCCGCCGCCTCCTGTAATTAGAATAGACTTTCCATTCAGCCCGCTGGATATTGCATTCCAATCAAGTGTAACAGGCTCGCGCCCCAGAATATCTTCAATAGAAACATCTCTTAATTTCCCAATAGAAACCCGTCCCGACAACAGCTCATCCATATTTGGAACCGTTCTAAAGGGCACTCCACTACGCTCACAAATCAAGACTAATCGACGCATCTCCTGTGTTGATGATGATGGAATAGCAAGCAAAATCAGCTCTATCCCCAGCTGTTCTGTAACAAGAGGAATATCATCACACACAGACACCACCGGAACCCCGTGAACCTCCCTTCCCAGGTATTGCTCATTATCATCTACAAACGCAATGGGCTGATACTGGCTTATTGAACTGCGTAGCATTTCACGCACAAGCATTTCGCCGGCTCCACCTGCACCTACTATCAGTACCTTTTGGCCATCGACAGAAGGCAGACGGCGGTCTTTCGCCCACCTATACAAGATGCGAGGACCGCTAAATAAAAACAGTAGCAATAACGCATATATAAATGGAACAGAGCGTGGTATCAGGTCTAACCTGGTTATAAGAAACAGAACTCCGAGCGAAAGAACAGCGCCTATAGCTACAGCTTTGACCAGCCTCTCCAGGTCTGAGACCGAGGTAAATCGCCAAACGCATTTGTAAACACCAAACCAAATTGATATTAAGATTTGAACAGGGATTATAATAAATAGAGCTTCAATAGCTCTCTCTAGAGTTGGGGCAGGTATAGCATGTAAATTAAAACGAAAAAAATATGCCAAAATCCAGGCTATAGAAACCATTACAATGTCATGCGGAATCGCTAAAGCCGAATTATTAAACTTGTTTGTTATAAAATTCATATCAACACCAGCACTCCCTAAGCCACATCCCCAACGCCAAAACAGTCTCTTCTGGCCGGGATGATTTGGTCTTGCTTACATTAATAACATCCTTAACGATCTTAACGTGCGTCCACTGACTTACGCTTATGCCTATTCCCCAAACAGAGTAGGTAGAATACCTTATGAGGGATGAGAGACAAAGACTTATACGCCCAGATACTAGGTGAATCAATTTTGGGTGCAAACCAACAAGAGACCTGCTAAGTTCTAGCCAATTAATTGCAAAAAGCAGGATTATTATGACACGTCCAGCAGTGTTTTGCTCCGGCGTTGATCATAACTGGATATATCTCATGGGTAAAAAACTTGTATTGTTTGATTTAGACGGAGTGTTGTTAGATTCAAAAGAGAATATGAAATTATCTTGGATTGTAGTATGTAAAAAATATAATCTTGATGTTAAATTTGAGGATTATTTTTCTAAAATAGGCAGACCGTTTAAAGATATTTTAAATATTCTAAATATTAAAGAACAGCAAAATGATATTGAAAAA
>RRYU01004804.1_pt1 | contig 50979 bp, 31 predicted proteins | sample 2162651 | NCBI WGS metagenome assembly RRYU01 (sample SAMN10267283, study PRJNA491782) | microbial mat metagenome | isolation source: biomat in the production well | place: Japan: Minami-Kanto gas field, natural gas well KTG3 | collected 2017-06
CGCCCACCGACACAGCCCCTCCGTTCCATAGGCAGTCGCCCGTCCTGGATGGGCCGGGTGGCTGTGGCGGGTCAGGATGACATGGAAGCACATTGAAAAAGCCATGTCATCCTGACCCCTGACCGGTGGTGGTTGTCCCCAACACACCCATGTGCCCGGTTTGCATACGGCGTGTCTGGCTGGCGAAGGGAAGGATCTCGTCGTGTTCGTTGTTGATGCGATGAGATCCTTCCCCGCCCACCCCCACAGCCCATTTGTTCCATAGGCACGCGCATACCCTGGATGGGCCGGGTGGATGAGGGGGGTCAGGATGACATGGTTCTTCCCTTGCCCACCGACACAGCCCATCCGTTCCATGGGCAGTCGTCCGTCCTGGATGGGCCGGGTGGATGACCGGGATCAGGATGACATGGTTCTTCCCCCATCCACCCCCATCCAGCCCTTCCGTTCCACACGCGTGATGCCACCCTGGATGGGCCGGGTGGATGACGGGGGTCAGGATGACATGGTGTGTCGATGCCCCCGGCCCTGCTCACCCGATTCTTAAAAAATCGCGCTTCGTGCGGTGGGGAAGGGGATTCCCCTTCCCCACACCCCATCCCCTTTTGTCACCCCAACCCAGAACACAGGAATCAGAACACAGAACACACCCATGCTGGTGCTATCCTACCACATGTACGCTATAGCACAAGCTGGTTATTCCCCACTGTGCTGCGGGCGGGAATGACTGGAGAGCCGCAAACCGTCGTTGCTGTTGCGGTAGCGCGGGATGTCGTGGAGTAGCGGTTCGCCCCGCGGACGTATTCCTTCTCAAAAGAATACGATCCGCTGCGTAGCACCCGAAAGTCAGCCGCTTGTTCCAGATAGGCATCTGTCCACTCGTCTTCAACCACGTAGGGATAGCCTTTCGGCCATTGTGTGGCTGTCCACTCCCAGGCGTTGCCCGCCATGTCTAGCACGCCATAGGGACTGGCCCCGTCGGGAAACTGGCCTACTGGTGTTGTTTGACCAATGCCAGCCTCATCGATATTGGCTCGCCCATCCTGCCACTCGTTGCCCCAGGGCCAGATCAGGCCGTCCGGCCCACGAGCGGCCTTCTCCCATTCGGCCTCAGTCGGTAAGCGAAACTCCTGGCCAGTCTGCGCACTGAGCCAGCGCGTATAGGCGACCGCTTCAAACCAACTGATACAGACCACTGGCTGGGTATCACTGTTCCACTGCGGATCATCCCACGCACACGGTGCCGTAATGCCTTCGTCTTCCCGCCACTGCCAGCCTGTTTTCGTCCAGTATTCCGAGTTGCTGTAGCCATCGCCCTCGACAAAGGGTCGGAACTGGGCGTTGGTCACTTCAGTCTTGCCGATCCAGTAGGTCTCCAGGGTCAGTTCATGCTGCGGCTTTTCACTATTGTCCGCCAGCAGATCGGCATTGCTGCTACCCATCAGGAAGGGACCAGCAGGGATTTCGACCAGTTCGGGTATGGGTATGGGCAGTGGTGGTTCTGCGGGTGTCTCGGTGCTGGTGGCAGTGGCATGTGCCACACTGGCCAGATCAATCACCGCAATCTGGGGCGTATCATCTGTCACGGCGATTGTCTGCTCGGCTGGTGCATACCCCTCTGCTTCGGCCCGTACCTGCCATGCTCCCGGCGGAAGTTCTGCAAACCAGTCACCGTTTTTGCCGGGGGGCAGCGTTGTGCCATCAGGGCCGGTCAGGGTGATGGTCGCGGTGATGCCCTTTGTGGAGACGAGGAGGGCAGCAGTGTCCTCAGCCGGGCGAAAAAGCGCAACTGACCCGGCAATGGCAGCCAGCCCCGGCGGCATGGCATGCATTATTTCTTCCTGCATGATCAGCGGACGATCACCGGAGTCAAACAGTTTGCGCAGCCAGCTTAGATCTGACCCCGGGAATAGCACGCCGTCACATACAGCCAGTTCTGCTGCCAACTTTGCCGTCGCGTGGTTCTGGTTGTCTGTCCACCAGATCACCTGGCTCTGCTGCAGGCGTGGCCCCAGGTCGGCCTGGATCTGCGGCCATGCCCGGTCGAATTGATCGGCTTGTATCGTGTAGATCAGATCCACCGAGCCAGTCTGCCAGAGCAGATCATGCCACCCGGTATGCGTCTGCTCTGCTGCCTGGCTGCCAACGAGTTCTATCCCGATACTGAGCCGATCAGCGGGAACCGGTTTGCCTCTGGTGTGCTGCTGCCAGCGCTCGCGCCATGAAGGGAAGTAAACAGCTTCAACGATCGCTGGATGCAGGGTCGGGCAGCGCTCAATCGTCAGGCCCATGTCTGGATAGGCTTCCTGGCAGGGGCGTATGGCATGCTGCCGCTCTGCGGTGATCTGCAACATGGTACGATGTCCAGGCCCAAACGGGAATTCCATGGCGGTATGATGCCCACCGCCATACAAGGTCAGGCGGTAGGTCTGGTCATGCTCCAGATCATGCTCACCCGGCAGTGCGGCAATTGTCCCTGACGCAAGCGGTGTCCAGTCTGTGCCATCCTGCCGCTCTAATCGGGCCATGGTCGTGTCGTCTAACCCAAGCACCTGCCAGTTCTGGTCGGGCGGCGGGACATTCCAGGCGCTCCAGGCGCTCCAGCCAGCCAACCCGATACTCAGCACGGTCAGTACGCCCAGCGCTACCCGATGTCCCCAGGCAATCGGAAAGGCATCTAGCTTGTGAATGGGGAAATCCGTAGCGATCCGGGCCAGGCGTTGCAGGGCAGCCGGACTGGTGGGTTTCAACCGCAGCGGGATCTTCTCGGTCTGTTCAGGAAAGCCAAAGTTATCCAGACTGCTGCTCAGTGCGCCTCCGAGCGGCGTTTGCGCCATCTGGGCCAGGCGTTCAAGCGCCTGATCTGGCTCTAATTCCAGGCGCACGCGTTCCCTGACCGTCTCCCAGGCCAGGCCCGCCAGACCGTCCGGGTCGTCTGGGCGAGCCTGGTCAATGGTATGCAGAATAAAGCGCAGGATCTCTTCCTGTTCATGCTCTGTCCGGCGAGTCAGAAAGCCGCGCCGCAACACCATAAGTACCTCGTCGGAAAAGCGCATCCCCACGACATTCGAGCGTGTGCCGGGCAAGGCATACAGCCGCTCAATCTGCTCGGCAGGCAGATCGGGATGGAACGTCTGGCGCAGGGCATCGGCCAGACCGGGGCTGACTGGTTGGAGCATAGCGCAGTCCTGGCCCCAGAGCAACGCCTCGCCCAGCAGATGCTCAACATAGGCATCAAAGCACATACTGGCCTGGTCGGGTAGTTCCTGGAGATGATGTGCGACGTCGGTAAAATCTGTCGCCTGACCCTGTTCAGTCAGAAAGCGCCGGGCGACCAGCAACAGACCAGCGGGCGTGGCCGGGTAGATCGGAATGCCATAGCGGGTGGGCAGCACGGTGCTGGCATCCCAGAAGCGCGGCTCACGCACATCCAGCCAGGCAAGCATGGGCCAGCGGGCCAGCGCTTCCAGCGTAAACATGTGTTCAGGCTGGCAGAGGCTCTTGCCATCGGTGAAGATCAGCAGCAGATAGGCCTGGCGCTGATCCGCCAGGTCGTCCAGATGATGAACGATGCCATCCGTCGTTTTAAACATATCTGGCGCATCCTGGAACTGCCCATACAGGACTGGCACACCCCGGCGGGCAATGCCAGCGGCCAGTTCGCGTGCCAGCGGATTCCAGGCGGTTGCCTCGGCCAGGACATCTTCCAGGATCAACAGCGCCCGAATCTGCTTGCGTTTATGGAAGCTCAGGGCTGGTGTTCCCCCCTGTTGCATCGTAGCCCGGATCGAAGCCCGTACATCCAGTTCGCGGCCACGCTCGTCGCTCTGAAAATAGCCCATTGAGTCGGCCAGATGATCGAGCAGATCATCAGCCAGCCAGGGGCCGGGCGTGCCGCCGATTGCACCCGGGGAAAAGTGGCGTGAACCTGCCGGATTGAAAGACGCTGGTTCATCCTCAGGGATTTTATGTGCCCGCCAGAGCCAGAGCGCATAGAGCAACGCCAGGCAGAGCAGCGCAAACGCCAGGGCGGCGTAACGTTGCCAGGTATCGGGCCGATCCACGGGAATCGACTGGATGTCCAGGACGTACGGCACATCCAGATAACGACGCTGCTGATTCGATGAAACAGTTCGCACGGGGGCCAGGCTTCCGTTCAGCGCAACCGCTTCGACAATATCGGTATCGCGTACCCTGATCGTGAGCCAGGCGGCGCGGATGCTCACTGACTGCGGATTGGGGCTAAACTGCACGGTAACCGTAAACATCTCACCGGCTGGCAGCAGGTGCCCGGTATACGTATCAGCAAGCCTGAAATCGGTGGCGTGGGCACCATCCAGCACCACATCCAGCGTGAGCGGGCCATTGCTGGCATTGGTAATAGTGCAACTCTGCGTGTCTTGCGCATCGCTGGCTACAGTGCCAAACTCCAGCGCTGCTGCACAGATCTGGAGCGGTGCTGGCGCATGGAGTTGGTACACCATGATCAGCGCAGCGATCAGACCGCATATCAGCGCCACAGATGCAAGCCGCCACCACCGGAACAGTGGCCGCTGTCTCCTGGTTGGCTGTCGCGCTGGACGATCGAACACACGCGGGAAAGATGGTATACTCTTGGGTATTAGCCCATGCCGGGGAGGAGGTCGTTGGGTCAATCCACGCAGGTCGGCAAGGGCACGTTCCAGGTCTACCTCGGCGTACACATCTTCCGCACTGGCTGGCAGGGTAAAGAAAGCATCGAAGCGTTGGGCGAAGATATCGTGCTGATCCTCATTTTTGGCCAGCAATGCCAAAAGCGCAGCGCGGAGCCGGGCAAGCGTCCAGGGGCCGCCCGTTTGCAACACCAGCGCGACCCGCTCGTAGTCGCGGCTGGTCAGGCGGATGCCATCAGCGGCAAGCGATAGGAGGAAAGAATCGAGTGGAAATCGGTGCATATCGCTGCCCTCAGAGACAGAACCTGTGTAGTGATAGTCCAGATCGCTTCTAGATCGTAACAAACAACGCCATGACCTCACGATCTGCTGCTAGTTCGTCATGCAAATGACGATTCTGTAACCGTTCAGGCAGTACCTGCGCCAGCGGGGGCGCGGGGGCCTGCGGCCCCCGCAAAACCTTCTTGTCGGCCCGTTTTGGCGGCAAAGCCGCCAAAACGGGCCGACAAGAAGAGACTCCGGGAGGGGCAACGCCCCTCCCGACCACCCCCCCTGAACGGTTACGACGATCCTAATTATACCCGATACATTCAAACAAGCTGTTCACGTTTGGGGAAGCGATTCACCGTTGCGAGCGTCAGATTGTTCACATACAATCACAAGCAAACCTACACATGTACTGTTTCATACGTTCCACACGCATATGCCGAAGCGATCCTGGTTTGACGCTGTCTACCTCCCCGTGATTGATTAATCGTCGGACAGTATCCTCGCTCCTGCTGATCGCCGCTTCCTCTGTTAGCGAATGTCGGGACTCCCGACATTCGCCTCATGATGGTTACCACCCCTCGCTGTACATCACGCCCAGGTTCGGGCCGTGCCAGCAGCGTCAGGTTGTACACGGTTGTTATGTTACAGGAGTTACGCGGTCGATCTTCAAACCAGACGTTTGACCGACCGAAAGATCTGTTTCGCCTGCGGCAGCGTGGAATTGTATGTCTTTTTTCCAGCATGTTTCGCCTCCGGCGAAACATGCTGGAGAAAAGATGATCTTCTTCCGCCCTGCCGGAGGCGAATGACAGCCTGTGCCTGGACGACCGCGTAACTCCTGTTATGTTACCGCATATGTGATAGCGTAGGTACGAGTGGCATGCACCGCAAGGAGGCGATCATATGATGGTCGTACACGTTCATCGCTGTGAGCATGTATAATGGACATAAGTACTTACATTTGCGCGGAAGAAAGCCAGGCATACGCCTGTCCGTATATTTTCCTGTGCATAGTACCGTTTCATTCGACTGTATCAAGCATGGCGCTTGCGCAGAACGCGCATCCTCAGCACCCTTCCAGACCCTTTTGCGTCAGTTCATCAGCGTGTACAGTTCAGGTTTTACTACCATTGAGGTATGCGAGTGAAGAAGTTGCTTGTAATATTGATACTGATGTTTCTTGTGTGTGCGCCTGTGGGCGTCTGGCCTGGCGCAGTGCTGGCGCAGGAACAACCGGAAATACCGACGCCCGCAACAGAAGATGCTCCAGATGTGCCCGAACAGATCGATGTACAGCCTGTGGCCCAGGATGAGCAGATCGCCGAGCGTTTGACGCGGATCTTACGCGCAACCGACTGGTTTGTCGCGCCCGAAGTAGAGGTTCGAGACGGAGTTGTGTTTCTGGATGGGCAGACACGCACGGAAGAGCGTCAAACATGGGCCGGGAATCTGGCGCGTAATACCCAGGACGTAGTGGCTGTGGTTAATCGCATTGAAGTTGTTCCCGGGCCAGTGTGGGATTTTGCGCCAGCAATGACCGAAATACGCACGCTCTGGCGGCGGACAGTGCAGGCTATTCCTGTGGTTCTTTTTGGTATAGTGGTTCTCGTTTGCGTGTGGTTGCTCATGAAGCCGATTGCCCTACTGTCGCAACGTCTCTTGCACAACCGTCTTGGTTCACCGTTGCTCATCGACATTGCGTCGCGGGCTACCGCGATACCGGTGTTTCTGCTTGGACTGTACCTTGTGCTACAGGTTGCAGGATTGACCCGCCTGGCACTGACCCTGCTCGGTGGCACGGGCGTTCTTGGCATCGTGATCGGGTTTGCCTTTCGTGATATCGCCGAGAACTTTTTTGCCAGTGTCCTGCTCAGCGTGCAGAAACCCTTCCACAATCAAGATCTTATCGAAGTGGCGGGTTATTCTGGCATTGTACAGCAGATGAATACGCGCAGCACGGTGCTGATGACGCTTGAAGGCAATCATATTCAAATTCCCAACGCAACGGTGTTCAAGAATACGATTACCAACTATACGGCCAACCCCAACCGTCGCTCGGACTTTGTGGTTGGTGTGGGGTATGATGCGGTGCTGTCACAGGTGCAGGATATTCTTGACCAGGTACTTAGCGATCACCCGGCTGTGCTAGAATCGCCCGAGCCACTGGTGCTGGTTGATGCATTGGGTGCAGCAACGGTGAATCTGCGTATCTATTTCTGGTATGATGCTACGCAGTATGCGCCGATCAAAATCGTCTCATCGCTGATGCGGTTGACGAAACGGGCACTGGCCGATGCTGGCATCTCTATGCCGGATGAGGCGCGTGAGGTAATCTTCCCGCACGGCGTTCCCCTGGTACAGGTGCAACCGCCCGAGGAGACGCCAGATCAGGATGCACGTGAAGCAGCGAAAAAGCCCGTCCGCCAGCGGCCTGTCGCGGCATCACCAGAGCCGGTGACGACTTCCGCCGAGGGCAATTTGCGCAGTGAAAAAGAGGAAATCCATACGCAGTTGTCACGATCACGTCCGGTTGAAGCAGGCGATAATTTGTTAGGTGAGGAATAGCAGGCGATTTCCAGCCAGGAATGCCCATAAGCATGACGCACTCTCAACCATTTCATTCCTGCCAGAATCGGCCACGGTGGTACCGCAGAATCGATCGCGGGGCTATAATCGTGCTACTATGCTACGGTGTGCTGGCATGGAGCGCCCAGGCTGGCGGGCGTTTTGCGGTTGCGCCACTTGACCCGACATGGACGGCGATCCAGTGGCGCGGGACGCTGCGGGTGGCAACCGATGTGGGGTTCCGTCCTTTTGCCGACGAACAAAACGGCCAGCTCGTCGGCTATGATATTGATCTGGCACGCGCTGTGGCCGATGGCCTGGGGTTAGAGGTTGAGTTTGTGCCAACTGGCTTTGATGCGCTGTACGATGCACTGATCAGTGGCAAAGCGGATATGATTGCCTCGGCGTTGCCTTATGCGCCGGAATTAAGCTATCGAGCGCGTTTCTCGAGCTTTTATTTTGATGCGGGGCAGGTATTGGTAACGCACCAGGATGCGACTATTGCCGGAACGGACGACCTGGCTGGCCAGCGGCTGGGGGTGGCGCTTGGTAGTGATGCCGATGCCTATGCACGACGGTTAGTCGAAGCAAATGATCGTATACGGCTAGATTCGACCTATGAGACGCCATCTGAGGCACTCCAGGCACTGCGGCGGGGACAACTTGATGCCGTTATTACCGACAATGTGTCGGCGTTGATTGCTGTGCAGGGTCAGCCAGGGTTGCGTATTGCTATGGCCTTGACTTCGGAACCGTATGTGCTGGCGCTGCCTGGGGATGCGTTTCAATTCCAGAGTGAAGTGAATCATGTGCTGGATACGTTACGTGCAGACGATTTTTTTACCGCGCTTAATCAACGCTGGTTCAGGTGAAAAGGGTGCGCGTCCTTTTCACACATACGACGTTATCTATATGATTGGTGTCACCTTATTCTTCTCCTTCCAGTTCTTCTTCACCCATACCTTCTTCACCCATACCTTCCTCCTGCTCAATACCTGGCCCCACGCCTTCTTCTACATCCTCTGGTTCCCCGGCACAACCCGTGAGGGCCAGAGTCAGGACAAGCAAGATCGAACCGAGCATTGCCATCACTTTGCGCTTCAATTGATCCATCTGGAAAACCTCCTGTATGCATATGTTTATCTGAGGAGCGGCTGCCATAGGACGTTACTCGCGCACCCGTAACCTCATCTTGCTTATGCTCCCAGCGTCTCATCATCGCAAAAAGTGTGCCAGAAATTCCGTATGACAGTCATTTCGCTGATCTGGCAGCTATGCCTTTCTGTTGTGGTATCAATATTGCTATGTTCCCCATGCACGAAATGGTTAGCGCACCAGGTGAACAATAGGCTTGAAGGATGCTGAACTGCCGGACTAGCCAGGCTTCATTATTATGCGTTAAGACAAGGTTTCAGATTGACCAATCACAGACAGATTGTCCGCTTGAATCATCTCTGCCCCTGGCCCCCACCCCTGCAAGGGATGGGGAGTCGGACCATGAGTCCCTCTCCCTGAGGGCTTATCAGTACCCGCAATTCTACCGCATCAGGATGCGGTAGAGCAGATAGCTTCCCGCCGTCCACGGCTACCGGCGGGGCGCAGCCCCGCCAAGATTCTCGTGTGTTCGGTTTGTTGTGGCGGCTTTGCCGCCACAACAAACCGAACACATTTTTTTGCGGGGGCCGGAGGCCCCCGCGCCCCCGATGTGTGGGTACTGTATAGCCCTGAGGGAGAGGAGGCAGGCTTACACGGGTAGGTTTTTTGGATGTATCCCATCAGGACGCCATATGGCCCCTCTCTCCCCTGCCCCCCTCTCCCCATTGGGGAGAGGGGGGTATCCACCTGGCGGTGTCACACGGCGGCGTAGCCGCCGCGTGACACCGCCGAATCGTCTCCCCCTCCCCTGAGAGGAGGGGGCAGGGGGGGTGAGGGCGTATCGTCCAAACAAACTGTACAGTAAACCTGAACCTTGTCTAAGCCTCCAGACAGAGGTTGGCGTTTTATGATATGCTAATTGAGGCTATAATTTGACATGAGTGTCACTTTGTTCTTTCCGTAACATATGCAAAAAAGGATAGGGTAAACCCCATGGCAGGTACAACGCATTATGATGTGATTGTGGTTGGTGGTGGCCACAACGGCCTGGTGTGCGCTGGGTATCTGGCGCGGGCGGGCCGGCGTGTACTGGTATTGGAACGGAGATCGATAGTGGGTGGGGCCGTCTGTACGGAAGAAGTGATTCCAGGATATCGCATAGATGTCGGTTCGTCGGCGCATATTATGATTCATCTGTCGCCGATTGTGCAGGATCTTGAACTTGAACGGCATGGGTTAGAGTATATTGATATGGATCCCTATGCTTTCTATCCCTTGCCAGATGGCAGCGGTTCTATCAGTTTTTATCGCGATCTCGAGAAGACCTGCGCCAGTATTGCCACGGTCAGCCGCCATGATGCCGAGGCCTATCGGCGTTTTATGGCCTTCTGGAAGCCGTTGAACGAGGCGGTGTTTGATGTGTTTCTGAATCCACCCTCGGCGTTGCGTCTGCTGGGAAGTGTGACGCGTAGTTTGCCCAACCTGCCGCGTGGGACGCCCATGCACGAGGTTACCCGCCGACTTTTTACTAGCTATGCGCGGCTAATTATGGAAACTTTTGAAAGCGATGCGATGCGGTCGGCGATGACCTGGCTGGCGGCGCAGAGTGGGCCGCCGCCAGATGAGATCGGCGCGGGAGATTTCTTTGGGTGGCATGCCATGCTGCATACGACGGGGGCCAAGCATCCGCGTGGTGGTAGCGGCATGTTGACCCAGGCGCTGGCCCGTTCGCTCATAAGTGCCGGGGGAGACCTGGTACTGGATGCGCCGGTGAGCCGCATCGTTGTGCGCCAGGGCAAGGTACAGGGCGTTGAGTTGGAAAATGGTGGATGTTATACGGCTCCGCTGGTGATCTCAAATGCGCATGTGTTGACAACACTGCTGGGCCTGGTTGGATCTGAATATCTGCCGACTAACCTGGTTGAGCGATTGGAGCATATCCGTGTGGGCAATGGTTTTGGTATGACGGTACGCTGTGCGGCCAGTGAGCTTCCCGATTATCTGGCTGCGCCCAGTGGTGGTCACCCGCACGAGAGTCACCATGGTTTGCAACTGTTGTGCCCGGGTATGGATTATGTGCGGCGCGCCTATGAAGATTATCTGCGCGGAGAACCGGCGCGTGACCCGGCGGTGATTGCCATGACCTTCAGTGCCATAGATCCGGATGTAGCGCCGGCTGGCAAGCATACGGTGTTTCTCTGGTCGCAGTATTTTCCTTATGAACTGGCGAATGGCCAGCAGTGGGACGACATCCGTGAACAGGTAGCAGACCGGGTGCTGGAGGTTCTGTATCAGTATGCGCCAAATATGCGTGGTGCGATTATCGACCGCTTTATTCAGTCACCTCTCGATCTGGAACGGCGACTGGGTTTGTTACGCGGCAATGTGATGCATGTCGAGATGAGCCTGGATCAGATGTTTTTCTTCCGTCCCCTGCCCGAACTGGCACACTATCGTACGCCGGTTAAGGGGCTGTATCTGACTGGGGCCAGTATGCATCCCGGCGGTGGGGTATTCGGGGCCAGTGGCTATAATACGGCACGCGTAGTGTTGAAGGATGCGAGTATCCAGCGCTGGTTGCCGTTTGCGGCTGTTGGCGCGGGCGCGGTTGCCGCTGGTATGTGGTTGGCTCGCCGTCATGCGTAGGGTTAACGCATACACTACAGAGACACAGAAGTACGCAGGATTGCGATCTATGCTTGCTGGTTATCCCCTGTCGTATGCGCCTGCATGCCTGGTGTGCCGCCGGTAGGGGTGGCGGTGCTATACCCATGGTGATACGTACTATGGACGGTGGACGGTAGTCTACCGTCCACAACGATTCATGCTGGTCTACGGTTTATGCTTCACCAGTGCAAGATGTTCGATTAACGCACGTACCTGTTGATCGATCATCGCCAGTGCCTCTGCTGGTGCGGTAAAATGTACATCGTCGACGTGCCAATAGAGTACCAGGCTGGCCCATTGGGGATAGCGTTCAAGCATAAGTGGCCGATGTTCGATCTCGCACAGGGCAATAATTCTATCGGCGGCCTGGAAATCAGATGGTGTCACCTGGAGGGGCAAACGTAGGTCTGATTCAACCTGAATGTCGCGGGCAGCCAGACCCTGTAGAGCATGGATGGAGATTGCCCCGACATTGTAGATGCCCCGTTCGATAGCCAGCGCGCGCGAATTAGCCTGCCAGGGTAGTCCAGAGCGGCATGCCAGGGTATTGAACAGGATCTCGGCAAAACGACTGCGGTAGTAGTTACCGGTGCAGAGAAACAACAGGTGTTGCCGGTATGATTGGCTATGCATCTTTTCTCCTATGTGCGATATGCTATACTGCACCTGTGCAGTATAACGGATAGTACCAGGGGAATATTATGAAACGTTTAACACTTATCCGACATGCCAGGGCCAGCCATGGGGACTCGCAGGTGTCTGATTTTGACCGGGCGCTCACGGATCAGGGGGCGCAAGAGGCAGCCCTGATGGGGTTCCATCTGGTGAAACAACGCATGCACCCCGACCATGTGATATCTAGCCCGGCAAAACGGGCCTTGAGTAGCGCGATTATCATTGCCGATACGGTTGGTTTCCTGGCCCAGCACATTGCCACAGATAAGCAGATTTATGATGCCACGGTGGATGCTCTGATGCACGTGGTGCATGGCATCGCCAATGGCTACAGTAATGTGCTGTTGATTGGGCATAACCCTGGTCTGCTGGAAGTCTGTCAGTATCTGACTGGCAAGCAACTGGATAAGCTACCTACCGCTGGTGTTGTGTCGCTGGAGTTTAATGTGTCTTCGTGGGCCGATATCAAGCAAGGTAAGGGCAAAATCGTGTTTGTTGACTATCCCGGGGCCGGCGATGAGTAAGGGTGACAACTCTCTGGTGTGCAGATAGCCAGCGCCGGTTGTATTTCTGTTTGAATGGCTGTAGTAAAGTGGGGTGACTGTGTACCTGTTCACCATGCGAGTCGCACAGGCGTCCCCGCTGGCGATCGAACAGGCCGGGATGGGTATGCCACCCCACGATGCGGTGGGTCATGACGAGGGTTCTTCGATATAGAATGCGTAGTTACTACGCTGATTTTTAGCCCGATACATCGCTACATCGGCATGATCTAACAGGGTTGCGGCATCTTCGCCGTCCTGTGGGCACAGGCTAATACCAATACTGGCGCCAACACTCCAGGAAGATGCATCGATCCAGATTGGCTGGGACACACTAGTGATAATAGTCTGGGCAATCCGGCTGCAAGCGGTAGAGTCGGGCAGATTCTCCAGCACAATTGTGAACTCGTCGCCGCCCAGGCGTGCGACAAGGTCGGTTTTACGCACACAGGCTACCAGTCGGCGGGCGACAATTTTCAAGACGGTGTCGCCCTTCAGATGGCCCAGGGTATCGTTGATGGCTTTGAAGCCGTCTAGATCAATCACCATCACTGCCAGAAGACTCTGTTCATTGCGGCTATGTGCCACAGCATGCACAAGCCGGCCATGAAAATGGTCGCGATTAGGCAATCCGGTGAGGTGGTCGTGGGTTGCGCGAAAGAATAGCCGATCCTCGGCGCGCTTGCGTTCGGTAATATCGATCATCACGCCAACATAGTGCGTGGTCTGTCCCGTGCGGTTCTTCACCGAACTGATCGCCAGCCACTGGGGATAGACCTGGCCGTTCTTACGGCGGTTCCAGACTTCGCCCTGCCACTGGCCGTTGGCATTGAGGTGGCTCCACATGTCATTGTAGAAATCTGGATCGTGGCGATCAGATTTCAAAACTCGCGGTTTCTGTCCCAGGATCTCGTTGGGGGTGTAGCGGGTGATCGTGGTAAATGCCGGATTGACCGCCACGATTTTCCCCTCGACATCGGTAATCATGATCCCTTCAGAGACACTATCGAAGACAATCGCCTGCAGGCGCGCCTGTGACTCGTTGCGTGCCCGTTCCATGGCATAGCGAATGGATCGGTCTAGCAGCAGAGGTGAAAAGTCGCCTTTGATCAGGTAATCCTGTGCCCCAGAGCGCACCGCGTTCAGGGCTACCTCTTCATCATCCAGGCCGGTGAGAATTATCACGGGTGTTTCGATGATAGCCTGTTGCAGGTTAAAAAATGTATTCAGGCCCATGCTGTCAGGCAGAGAGAGATCAAGCAGAATAGCATCGTAATGGGCCCTGGTCAATTGAATACGTGCTTCAGCCAGACTGCTTGCAACATCCACATGGTAGCGCTGATAGCCGGATTGTTGTAAATGGTCGCAAATCAGATAGGCGTCGGCCGGATTGTCTTCGACAAGTAGGATTGCGAAAGGATGCTGGTGACTCACGGTTGCTCCTGTTCTTCGTTCGACAAGGTCGGCATGGCGAATGAATGTAAAAAAAGCCGATGGACAATTGCGCGTTGGCATCCTGTCGATGGGTAGGGGCGATCGGCCGATCACCCCTACCAGGCGATTTTCATCCCAACCGTGTGTGCCTCTACTATACAAAATGCATGGTTACAATGTCCCACAGCACCTCGTAAGTAAGCGGTTTATTCAGATAGCGGATCACCTGTGGGAAAGACTGAGCCACTTGCTCGTCGGATGGATTAAGCGATGTGGTTAGCAAGATGACCACCGGGCAGGAGTCTTGCTCCTGTGTCTGACGCGCATAAGCCTGCATAAAAGCAAAGCCATTCATCCTGGGCATATTGATATCTAGAAAGATAAGATCGATATCGGCAGCATTCGTTTGCCGGAGGTGCGCTAACGCCTGTTCGGCGTACTCAAAGACCTCGATATGGCGTGCCACTTCGGCCTCTTCGATAATAAGCTGATGGTAATAGTTATCAGCCGGATTATCATCGATCAACATAATCGTATTCAAGGGTGTCATTACTCGTCTCCATGCATGCCGGTGTCGATTTTATAGATGGTGAAATAAAAGGTTGTGCCCTGTCCGATCTGGGAAGACAGCCAGATCGTTCCGCTGTGCAGTTCGACAATCTGCCGACACATAGCCAGACCCAGACCCGTTCCCTCGTAGGTTGTCTGGGTATGCAGGCGGCGAAAGATGCCAAAGATCTCCTCAAAATATTGTTCTTCGATGCCGATGCCATTATCCTGGATCGTGAACAGCCAATGGCTAGACTCCTCGCGCATAGAAATATGGATTTCCGGTGGCACATTCGGGCGATGAAACTTGATCGCGTTGGCGATCAAGTTTTGCAAGAGCTGGCGCATCAATGGCTCATTGCCAATAAAGGGTGTGCAATTCTGGTGATAAACCGTGGCAGCGGAGCGGTCAATTGCGTCTTGCAGATCGGTTTGTACCGCGGCCAGCAGCTGTTCGCAGTTGATCGGATGATAGGTCATAGATGTACGGCGCAGGCGTGAATAGTTAAGTAGCGCAGTTACCAGTGTTTTCATCCGAATAGCTGCATCGGACGAAAACTGCAAGAAGGTCTGGCCCTGCTGATCGAGCTGGTTTGCATAGCGTGTTTGCAGCAGGCCCACAAAGTTGTTGATTGTGTTCAGCGGCTCTTGCAGATCGTGTGACGCGGCATAGGCAAACTGTTCCAGCGCCTTGTTGGTACGCGACAACTCAGCTAATGTCTGTTGCAACTGCTCCTGGCTTTCACGTATGGGCTGAATATTCCGTGCCACAGCCGCCGCCTGCTCAATGCGACTCCCCGATCGTATCGGACTAACGCGGATCTGATGGCACATTTTCTCACCCAGGGGGGAAACGGTAGAGAGATAATAGACCTCTTCCGTGCCTTCGTGAAAAACGCGTTGAATCGCTTCCCGGGCCTGCGTCAACTCTTCCTGATCGACAAACCAGTCATAGATCCGGGTACCGACCACGTTTTCCATGCGATAACCAGGTTCCATGCGATTGATCATCACAATACGCCCATCGGGATCCAGCACCATGATCACATCGGGTGAGGCATTAAAGATTGCTTGAAAATGCGACTTCATAGCCAGAGCCAGGCGTTCGGATTTCTTCTGCTCATTCAGATCGACGAACGTGAGCACGACGCCGCCAACCTCCTGGCGCACATTGATAAAGGGATAGATCCGCTTCAGGAATACACGCGCGTCGGTAGTCTGGATCTCTCGTTCGACGGGTTGGCCGGTCTGAAGCACCTGGGTAATATGTTCGTTCAGGATACGTACATCTTCCGGGTGAAAGTTGGTCGCCAGATGGGCCAGGGGGCGGCCAAGATCGCTTTCGATCAGATTAAACTCTGACTCAATCGCGGGTGTGAACTTGCGAATACGCAAATTTGTATCCAGGAAAATGGTGCCAATTTTGGTACTATTAAGTAAGTTATCCATATCGGCATTCAGGGCAGCCAGTTCTTCAATTTTCAACTGATATTCGGCATTAACCGTATGAAGTTCTTCGTTGACGCTCTGAAGTTCCTCATTCGTACTCTGCAATTCCTCGTTGGCAGCCATCAGTTCTTCATTGGTGGCCTGAAGCTCTTCATTGCTGGTCTGGGCTTCTTCTAGCGCCGCCTGCAAATTGGCGCGGGCCTCTTTCAGTTCCTGTTCTAGCATATCAGACAACTGCCGGTCGTTTGTGACTGCCAGGGTATCAACAGGGTTATGCAGCAACCGCTGGGGATTGGTAGAAGGTTGCGGCCTGAAAATGATCATAAAACAGTCACTCGTGCCCATGGGCACGCTAATAGGCACCACCAGAAGATTAAGGTACTGGGTCGTGCCATCCACAAGGGTGAGGCGCACATCTTCTACCTGCACATGTTCGTGCAAATGTAAGGCTTTGCGCACGGCTGCCGTAAGCATCAGCGTCATATGTTCTGGAATCATCTTGAGTAGATTGAACGAAAACCGCTCTTCGGGTAATTCCAGGTACTTCTTATAGTACCCAACGGCATGCAAAATATTAAAAGTATCATCAATATAGACACAGGCCGCATCCATATCTTCCAGCAAGACATTGTTTAGCTCCTCGGCCAGGCGCGTCTCGATACGCGTGCGCTGCTGGCGTTGTCCTGATGTGATGCTGCGGTAGGGGTCAGGCAGTGTGGTGAGATGATTGATTGTATTGCGCGCCTGGATATTCTGATAAATGCGCCACTGGCGATTAATATCTTTGAAAGATGACATCAACTCGCCCAGAGTTTCGCTGGGGCCAAGCATCAAAGTGCCATTGAGCGCCAGGGCATAATGCAAGGTATCGAGCAGGCGACGTTGCATCTCAGTCTGCAAATAGATCAGCAGATTGCGGCAGAGCACCAGATCCATCTTGCCAAAGGGCGGATCGCTCAACACATTATGCTGCGAGAAAATAATCATGCGGCGCAGGTCAGGCGAGATCTGATAGCGGTTGCCCACACGCGTAAAATGGCGCTGTAAGCGGGTTGGCGTCAGGTCGGCAGCAATACTGTCCGGGTAGATGCCAGCGGCGCCGCGATCCAGATGTTCTTTTTCGATATCGGTGGCAAAAATCTTAATTTCAAGCAGGCGGTTGCTGCGTGCCAGCGCTTCATGCAGCAGAATAGCCAGGGTATAGGCTTCCTCACCACTGCTACATGCAACCACCCATGCCTTGATCGGCTGGTTGGGGGCTTTGCTCTGAATAATCTGGGGAATGATATCCTGTTCCAGCAGCGCCCAGGCTGGCGGATCACGGAAAAACCGTGTGACGCCAATCAGAAACTCGCGGTAGAGGACAAAGGCCTCCTGGGGGTTTGTTTGCAAGAATACCAGATACTCGGCCAGCGTATCACAGTTGTTTACTGTCAGGCGGCGGCGCAAGCGGCGCAGCAAGGTTGGTCGTTTGTACAGGCGAAAGTCCAGGTCAGTATGCTGCTGAAGCAGGCGTAAAATCTGGGCAAAAATGAGTTGTTCTTCATCGCTCAAAGCCGCTTCGGCCAGATGATCGCCGGGGGCACTCAGGTAGCGGATCAACTCGTCGGGCATTTGCGCCACGGGTAGTACATAATCGACCAGGCCGGTCGCTATGGCACTATTGGGCATGCCATCGAAGGCGGCAGTGCCGGGACTCTGAACCATTATCATGCCACCAGCATCTTTGATTGCATGCAGACCGCGCGCACCATCGCTGCCCGTGCCTGACAGAATAATACCTACGGCACTCTCGGTGCGTTCAGCCGCTAACGACTCAAAGAAAATGTTAATTGGCAGGTTCAGAATGGTGCCGCCAGGTTTGTCGATAATGCGCAAGCGGCCCTGGTGTAGCGTCATGTTCTTGCCGGGCGGTATCAGATAGACATGCCCCGGACGTACCACCATTTCATTGGAGGCTTCATAGATGGGCATGCGCGTATTTTTAGCCAGCAACTCGGCCATAAGCGACTTATAGTCGGGGGAGAGATGTTGCACAATCACAAAGGTATGGGGAAAGTCGGGTGGCACATAGTCAAAGAAGGTTTTCAATGCCTCCAGACCACCGGCAGATGTACCGATACCAATAATTGCAAACTGTTCCGGGCGCATATGGGTTTGGATTGGCAGAGCGTCTGTGGCGATATGCTGATCGGGTGGGTGTTCGTCAACAGGCTGATTATGAATAGAACTGGTTTGAGACATAGTTTTGTACCTGTGACATGTGCTTTTCAAGCAAGGTGACTGGTCATAGGCAAATCGGCATTCATACGTTATGTACCTTGCGCCTATGGCTGCTGGTCGGTGCTGCAAGCGGAATGTCGTTTCACGTTAAGATTGCTATCTGTATTTCTATTGTACAGTAATTCGATGTGAGCCATGCCTGCGATCACTCTTTTCACATACAGTAGTATGCCACCCTGACATGTCTGGTAGAATGCTGCTTAAACACCTGAATCAGACAGTCTGGTCTTATGTGACAGGACGTACGCAGTCATCCATTCTCCGAGCGGATATCGCCTCCCGTTCGACACGCTCACGGCAGGCGGCAGGGTGGCAGAAACCCATCGTTTTCCAACATGTTTCGCCGGAGGCAAAACATGTTGGAAAAAAATAGACCATTCCACGCTGCCGCAGGCGAAACAGACCTTTCATCCGCATCAAACGTCTGGTTTGATACAACCACCGCGTAAGTCCTGTTATGTGAAAGGAGTAACCGGGGTGAATAGTGTCCGGCTGTGTAGCGTATGTGTGCCAGCGGTTGAACCTGTATCGGCGTGAGCCGTCCTATGAAAGACATCACACCCGGATAGTATGAGGCGTGGATCATAAATAAGGTTTTACGTTAGTTTAGTGGAGATTGTATATCATGTCAAACCAGGGTGGGTCGCGTAACTGTTCATAACAAAATACAGTAAAATACGGCAGCATTGTTATTCAGTACCAGATAGGGAAACCCATGTCGAACATAACCACGGTACAACCTGTACCACTGGCATCGGCAGTCAGTCAACGTCGCTGGTGGGTGCTGGCTGCCTGTGTGATTGCCAGTTGTGCCAAAAACACCGAGCCGCCGCCCTGGATCTATCGGCCACCGGAGGTACAGGCCTTTAACCAGGCCTGGGTTCACTACAACCTGACGATGAGTTTGTTCTCGCTGGCAGCACTGGCTTTTTTGCTGACCGGGGGTGTGCTGGGGGATATTTTTGGCCGACGGCGGGTTATGCTGATTGGTCTTGGCGGGCTGATTCTTGCCAATTTGCTGGGGTTATTCTCTCCGGGAATACCATGGTTTGTTGTCTCGCGCTTTGCAGCAGGCATGAGTGGTACGCTGGTGTTGCCTCTCTCGCTCTCCTTACTGTATCTGGCCTTTGCCAACGATCCGGTGATGCGCGTGCGGGCGATTGGCGTGTATGTGTTGCTTACCAATATCGCCGTTTTGTCGGCTGGTATGTTGGGATCGCTGATGAATCAAGTTTTTGGCTGGCGGGTTACCTTTGCCGTGCCCACGCTGCTGGGCATCATTGCCTTTGTGCTGGTGCAGCGCGAGGTTTCCGAGAGCCGGGTAGCGCAGCAGCGTTTCTATGATGTGATCGGCCATGCCGCATGGGCGCTGATTGTTATGAGTGCCATCGTTACATTCGTTTCCTGGTGGTTCAGCGGAACATATTCGACGATAGCGTTCAGGGCGGCGCTGATAGGTGTGGCGATCGGTGTTGCGCTGCTGGTCTGGTGGGATCGACGCTCGCCGGACTCGATCTTTGGTCAGAGTGGGATTAAGCGGCGTGCTTTGATTGTTCTAATTCTCTACGGCCTGGCAATGCAGTTTGGCTTTGTGGGCCTGATTATCCAGTTGCGCCAGGTCTGGATTGTGGCCCATAACTATGGTCCTGTACTGGCATCGGTAGCCCTGGCCCCCCTATTGATTGGTATGGTTACCCTGACGCTCTATGCCTCGCGGCGGTTGGTTAATCCGCGGCCGCGCCCCTTGTTGAGTGGTGCATTGCTGGGTGGGGCAGCGATCTGTGTTATGGCCTCGTTCACCAATGCGACGGGTTTTTATCCCTGGCTAGCGCTGCTGCTGCTGCTGCTGGGCGCGGCGATGATGCTGGCGAATATAACCTGGACATCGGTATTCCTGGTGTCGCTGCCTGAAGATGTGGTGGGCGTGCGTACCGGTATTAATAGTTCGGTGTTTCAGATGGGCGGGGCACTTGGTAGTGCTATAACGACGGCTCTACTGACCCGAAATGGTATCCAATCCTACCAGGAACTGCTGCTGGCAGCCGAAGTGCCAACGGCGCGTCTGAGTGAGGCTCTGGACGCACTGACTAGCATCCTGGATCCGGCTACGCCAGAAGTGGCACTTGATCCGGGCATTAGCGAACGCTTAGTAGACGGGTATCAGATGGTGTATCTGGCAACATTCAATCAGTTGCTGCTCTTGATTGCCGGGGTGTTTCTGGTGGGTAGCCTGGTGGCCTGGTTCGGTCTGGCGAGGATCAGTCGGGCAGTGCAGGTGACAAAGTAGAAAGCGGAGCCAGCCCTGAGAGACCTGTGTCAGTTTCGGCTATGTACCGCTTAACCAGATCTGAACGTCTGCCGCATGCACTGCCCGACCGCGGATCGCGGCGTAGCACATCCGTCACCTCGTCGCGCACATGCTTTTATTCTTTTTCCCCCCTGCCGGAGGCGAATCGCTGGCTTTGGATGGAAAACTACGTACGTCCTATTCTTTACAAAACTATATATAATATAATGTAACCCAACAAATGCAATACTCCTATGGAGGATAGCCATTCTGTTGTTCCTCAATGTGGAGGAAGCAACCTATGGATGCAATGAAGCAAATTCTCGCCACAAAGCTTCATCTGCCACGGTCTACCAGAACGCTCGTGGCACGCCCTCGTCTGCTTAATAAGGTAGACGCTGCATTGAACTGCCCCCTGACAACGGTGATTGCTCCGCCTGGATTTGGCAAGACGACGCTAGTGAGTACCTGGGCGGACGATGCAGCCGCGAACAGTGTGGCGGCGGTCGGGTGGTTGACACTTGACCAGTATGACGATGAACCGTCACGCTTCTGGACAGCGGTCGTTGCCGCATTGCAAAGAACTTTTCCAGGGTTGGGAAGCGATATGCTGTCACTTCTCAGCTCAATGACGCCGTCATCGCCCGAATATCTCTTGACGCCAATTATTAATCAGTTAGCCGAGTACGCCCCATCACCACTTGTCCTTGTTCTTGATGACTACCAGGTGATCAATACATCAGCTATTCATACGGCACTGGCCTTTTTCATCAATCACCTCCCGGCGCATGTGCATATCATCTTGATCAGCCGGAGCGATCCTCCTCTGCATCTGGCGCGCATGCGTGTATGTGGCCAGGTAGTTGAGATACGGGCCGATGATCTACGCTTTACACCAGAGGAAGCCACCAGTTTTCTCAACGACGTGGTGGAACTTCAGCTCTCACCGGATACCATTGCTGTGCTTGATGCCCGCACCGAGGGCTGGATTGCCGGATTACACCTGGCGGCGCTCTCGATGCAAAACCACAGTGATCGCGCTGCGTTTGTTCACTTGCTCACCGGAAGTCATCACTATATTATGGACTACCTGGTCGAGGAGGTTCTGCAGCGCCAACCTGCATCAATCCGCACTTTTCTGTTACAGACTGCTATCCTTGATCGTCTTTATGCCCCCCTCTGCGACGCAGTGACAGAAAACACCGATTCGGCTACGATGCTGGAAGTGCTAGAGCATGCGAACCTCTTTCTGGTACCGCTCGACGATGAGCGCCGCTGCTACCGCTATCACCACCTCTTTGTTGAGATGCTCCACGCCCGGCTTCTCCAGGAGTATCCCGCACTGATTCCAGAGTTGCACCAGCGTGCGAGTACCTGGTATGCACAAAATGCCGCTGATGGGATGGATATGCATGGAGAGGCAATCCACCACGCCCTTGCGGCTGGTGATGGCGAACGGGCTGCACAGCTTGTCGAAGCGGTAGCAAAAAACCTCTGGGTGTTTAACGACCTTCCAACGCTCCACGCCTGGCTTACGTCGTTGCCTCTAGCTGCACTGTATGCGCATCCACGGTTGGCGGTGATGCTGGCCCAACTAATGCTTTTCAATGGGATATTTGATGGCGTCGCCCCGCTGCTTGATGCTGCCACCGAGACAGTTACACACGCTGCGATATCCGACAACGAGTGCGCTGCGCTGCTTGGTGATATCGCTGCTGTCCGTATCCATGCCCTTCGCCTTGAAGAACGCTATGATGAGGCGCTGTCCCTGACCAGACAGTCACTGGCCCAGTTGCCGCCATCCGAGCGGGTTAGTCGGTCGCTGGCAGCGTTTGGACTGGCCATGACCTACCATATGCAGGGCTCATTTGTTGAGCATCTGCTGAACGTTTCTACCCATGGTATACCACAAAACGCCCTGCTGGAACGCGAAGTGGGATTGAATGTACAAAGCCCAGTTCCCCCCATGAATACTTCATTGCACCAGGTATCCGATTCCATCGGTGCATATCTGGTCGAGCCACTCAGTGATCGCGAAATAGAAGTGTTACAACTAATAGCTTCCGGCCTCTCCAACCGGGCGATTGCCAACCGGTTGACTATCAGCGTACCAACCGTGAAAAAACATGGCAGCAACATCTACAGTAAACTCCACGTCCTCAACCGCACCGAGGCAGTCGCACGTGCGCGTGATCTCGGTCTGTTGACGTGATACCTCTTGACTACAACCGCGCCATCGCCAGAATACGACTCAGAGTACGACTTTCGTATATTGCGCTTACACCCGTCTGATCGATATCATTCCCAGAACACGCTAGCTTGCACTGAACGGAGATGCATACGCGCCCCTGAGTGCCAGAGCGTTTGATGGAAGCGACGCCATACCACGTTTTTGCTACTCACACACGGAGGGACAACGATGGCGATCTATCACATTCGCATCCGCGGCCACCTGCCTGATCGCTATGCGGCATGGTTTGCTCCCCTGACTATTACGCGTGAGCCGTCGGGCGAAACATTGCTGATGGGAGAACTGGTCGACCAGGGGGAACTCTTCGGTGTGTTACTGAAGATTCGCGATCTGGGACTGCCCCTCCTGAAGGTATCTCCCGATCCCAATTGGGATGTGTCACACTTTGAGCAGGAGGCATAAATCTGTGTGAACGTCTTCTATCTCCCTATCAGATACTTGTGACATGCCGAAATGCACCACATGATGTGGTGAGTAGTCTATACGGAGGGCACATATGTCTGCTCATGTACAGAATCGTACCTCACATGCCATTGTGGCTGACGACCACCGGTTTCGCATCGAAGATCAGACAGCGGAGGTCTATGGTGGAGCGGTTCACTACTGGCGATTGGATCGTGACAGGTGGGACGACATCCTGAACAAAGTCAAAGATATGGGCTTTACCACCATCTCGATCTATATCCCATGGGAAGCGCATGAAATCGAGAAGGGCAAGTTCGACTTTGGCGAGATCAATCCGAGTAACGACATTGATGCATTTCTGACGATGATCGAAGCGAAGGGCATGAATATTGTTGTGCGCCCCGGTCCACAGATCAACTCAGAGTTGACATGGTTTGGTTATCCGGGACGCATCCTGGCGAACCCCGAACTCCAGGCGTTGAACGGGCAGGGCACGAAGGCCGTTCTGACCCAGGTGCCGCGTCCGATACCGGCGTTGAGTTATGCCGTTGATACCTTCTTTGATGAGACGGCGCTCTGGTATGATGCAATCTGCCCCATCCTCGCCAGACACGCCTATCCGAAAGGTCGCCTGGTAGCGGCGCAGGTTGATAATGAGATGGCTTTTTTCTTCCATGTCAACGCGTATGCCTGCGACTTTAGCCCTGCGTCGATCCGCAATTATCAGGCCTTCCTCCAGGAGAAGTATGGGGCAATCGAAGCGCTCGTTGAACTTTATGGACAGAACTATCCTTCTTTCGATCAAGTTGACCCACCGCGCCGCTTCGAGGCGACAAAGCAGCAAGATATCCCGTACTACACCGACTGGATCGAATACCGCGAGCGTTACCTGATTAATTGTCTGGATCGTCTGGCGGGAATGATGCGTGAACGTGGGCTGCAGGATATTGCGATGTTCCATAACTATCCGCACCCGCTTGGCCCGGGTGGTGCCGTCAGCGGATTTACGACGCCATTCAACCTGATGGGGTTAGAGGAAAAGCTGGATTTTGTCGGCTTCGATATCTATTCGCGCAAAGAGTTGTATGACCATGTCAAAACCGTCGTCTCTTATGTTGTAGGTACAAGTCGCTATCCATACATTCCCGAGTTTATCGCCGGTGTGTGGCCATGGTATTTGCATCCGGGCGAGTTGTACGATGAAGAGTTCGTGACCAAAGCCGCATTGATGCATGGTATCAAGGGCTTCAGCCGCTACATGATCGTCGAACGGGATCGCTGGCTGGATTCGCCCATCCGGCGAGATGGCCGCGTGCGCGAAGACCATGCTGCCATGTTCGGTCGTGTCAATGCCATGATGACACAGCACCGCTTTGTGGATCTGCGGCGGCAGAGCGACGTACTCCTGATGGCGAACCGGGATTATGACCGGTTGGAGGCGGCGAGCGTGCTGGTTTCCTTCCCCGGTGATTTTCTCGAAACCCCCGGTGGCTTTTCTGAGTATCCCAACTTTATGACAGTCTCCGAGAAGGCACTTGGTTTCCAGGAGCCGATTCAAGCTGCCAAGGCCAACTGGTTCACAACATGGTATAGCGGGCTGACAGAAGCCGGGTACGGTTACCTGCTTTCGGATACCGCGCTGGCTTCGGATCGCTGGCAGCAATTCAAGGCGCTGGTTATGAGCTCGTTTGAGTATATGGATGCTTCTCTGCAGCGCAACCTGGTCGAGTTTGCCGGGGCCGGTGGCGTTATTGTCATGGGGCCACGTTTACCCAACCTGGACGAGCAGATGCGCCAGAATGAAACGCTCGCTTCCGCGCTACAAGCGACCGAACAACAGTCCCTGTCAACCGATGCTGGCACTGTTTACCACGTTGGTCGTGGACGTATTGTGCATGTGACCGATATGGCGTTTGCTGCTCAGGCGCTCATAGCCGCTTTACAGGATCTCGACCTGGTTCGTTTTACCAGAAACGATCCCCGGCTGGATGTTGTTATTCACCGCGCCACCAATACCGCACAGCGGCTGGTTGTGTTTGTTGCCAATCCAACGGCCGAACCGATCAATGCAGAAGTGGGCCTGAACGTCGATCTCACAGCAGTCCAGGAAATCTGGGAAAACCGGACAATCCAGGCGCAGGGCCGCACGCTGAAAGATGCGCTTCCGCCCTACACGATCAGGATCTATGAATGCACCGTATAGTTCTGGAGGCAAGATACCATGTTGCATGAAAATGTATGGATGGCTGACATCGATGTCAATCACTGGCGGAATCTGCAGTCGCTGTTGCTGGAATCAGCAAAAGGGAAGCGCCGCATCATCCTGATACATGAGAATGGCGAACTGCTCAAGTTTGTTCACTCACACCGCGCTGCAATCGTGCGCAATGTTGACCACGTAGACCATCCGCATGACGTTGCCGAGAAAGTCTATCACGCCAATGCAGATAAGGCCGACTTTGTTGCAGTGTTTGAACGTCGGGCATTTGACCAGTACTTCGGCCAGTTTCAAGATACATGGACCCCTGATGAAGATCTGGATGCGTATGTGCATCGGACGTATGCCTTGATGGATGAATATCCCGATGGGATCGTTACCTATCCCGGCCCGGCGCGTAAAACCCTCGGCTTGCAGTGGCGTGTGGGCGCTGGCTATGAAGACGTGAAAGCAGCGGTAGAGCGGTTTGTCCCCCCTGATTCAACCGTGGTTTTTGGCATCTTTGCAGACAATGCGCTGTGGGCAACCCTGGTGCTAGAGTTTGACGCTGACTGGCGGGCGAGGGTAGTGACAACCGCTGATCCATCGCAACTCGGCGCAGACACCGAACGCGATGCTATTGCCCGTAATGTCGTGGGATGGGTGAATCGCACCTATGCATCCTGTTCTCTGGGATTGTTTATGGATCTCGACAGCGCCAGAACCTTGCTGTCCAGCCAGGATAAATCCACAACGATTCATGATCTAGTCGCAAATGGCAAGCTCTGGGCCGATCCGCTTCCGGCATCGCTTGCAAAGCTGTTTTCATCTGCCTGATCATAGTTGATTTAACGCTGGTTATTGCTGCAGGAGCCAACAGCCTGTGGAACTGGCAACACACAATACTATAAGTGACAGGAGTTACGCGGTTGTCCATCTACAGGCGGGGATTCGTCTCCTTTCACGTGTAGGGTTTTTCCGTAGGGACGCGCTTCTGCGCGTCCGCAGGGCGTTCTGATGCGGAAAACGTCCGCACGGACAGGCTTCTGCCTGTCCCTACGGATGGCATCACACCGCCATCCGTCCAAAAACCCTACACCTGTAAGGGATTCATCTCCCGTTCGACACGTAGATCGTACCATTCGTCAAGCAGATCGCGAGCATGACAAATGGCACGGCAGGCGGCAGGCAAAAAAATGGGCATACACACGATCTGTACCACGCTGTCGTCTACTGTGAGCCTGTCGAACAGCAGGCGAAACAGGCTTTTCAGCCGATCAAACGCCTGGTTTGCAAACTCACCGCGCAACTCCTGTCATATATAGAACAAGGAGAGCAAAATGAAGACGATCAAGGTATCCTCTATTCTGGCAGCCGTCATCCTGATGATCGGCATGGCTGGTTGCGGCACGACCGATGAAATAGCCGATCAGACAAGCGCTGCACCCACCGCTCCTGCTGCCGGGGAACCGGCCGCTGGTGGCATCGCAACCACAACTGATCCGAGCGAGGCGTTGAGAGATCTACAGGATACTGTCTACAGCACTGGCCCGAATGGCGAAGAGGCCACGCCTGCCGATGAGTTAAACCTGACTGATGACGAACTGGCGCAGATTCGAGATATGAATGCCACAGCCGCGATCGTCATGCACTACGGCGGTAACGACTGGTCTGTTGCTCAGATCGAGGGCCTGCAATCACAGTTTGCAGAGATGGGCATCGAGGTTATTGCCACCACCGATGCCAACTTCAGGCCAGAGAAACAGGTGTCGGATATCGAGACGGTGCTTGCGCAACAGCCGGATATCATCGTGTCAATCCCGACCGACCCGGTAGCAACGGCTGATGCGTACCAGCGTGCCGCCGCGCAGGGTGTCAATCTTGTCTTTATGGATAACGTACCACAGGGCCTGCAGCAGGGCGAAGATTATGTCAGCATTGTATCGGCAGACAACTACGGCAACGGTGTCGCATCGGCGCACCTCATGGCCGAACACCTGGATGGCCAGGGCAAGATTGGGTTGATCTACCATGCAGCCGACTTTTTCGTCACCAGGCAACGCTACGATGCTTTTAAGACGACTATCCAGGAAAACTATCCAGATATTGAGATTATCGAGGAGCAGGGCATTGGTGGCCCCGATTTTGCTGGCGAGGCCGAACGGGTAGCCGCAGCAATGTTAACGAAGAATGCCGATCTGGACGGTATCTGGGCGGTCTGGGATGTTCCAGCCGAAGGAGTCATGGCGGCGATACGTACAGGAGGGCGCGGCAATGTCATTGTGACGACGATTGATCTTGGCCAGAATGTGGCGATCGAGATCGCCCAGGATGGCATCATCAAAGGTCTCGGTGCCCAACGCCCATTTGATCAGGGGGTTGCCGAGGCAATCCTCGCAGGCTATGGCCTGCTTGACAAGCAAGCGCCACCCTATGTTGCGCTGAACGCGCTGCCCGTCACAACAGAGAATATTCTGGAGGCATGGGAGGCTGTCTATCACCAGGAACCACCTGCTGCACTTCAGTCAGCGGTGATGGCACAGTAGCAATTTTGACCACAATAGCAATCGTCTGGCGAGGCGCAATATGCTGCGCCTCGCCTAGAATGAGGAAGTCGCCATGATCGAACATCAATCTGAGCTTGCAGCAGTAGAGATGAATGGTATTGTCAAATCCTTTAATGGCAATCCGGTGCTGCTTGATGTCGACTTTGAGCTTCGCAAAGGCGAAATCCATGCGCTCATGGGCGGGAATGGTGCTGGCAAATCTACATTGATGAAAATTCTCCAGGGCGTCTATACGTCCGATGCGGGTGAGATCCGCGTGTCCGACGTTCCGGTTCAGATTCGATCACCTCAGGACGCTAGAAGCCAGGGGATCGGGATGGTTTTCCAGGAGTTTAGCTTGATTCCCACCCTGACCGTAGCGCAGAATATTTTTCTGACCAGTGAACCGCGTGATAGATTCGGTTTGCTAGACGATGCCGAGGCCGAACGTCGGGCATACGCTCTGTTTAACGATATGGGTGTGGACATCAATCCCCGTGCGACGGTAGCCGGTTTGAGTACTGGCTACTGGCAATTGACCGAAATCGCGAAGGCGTTATCCCAGGATGCCCGTGTGCTGATTCTGGATGAGCCAACCGCTGCGCTGACCGTGGCGGAGACGCAATCGCTCTTCGGTCTGATTCGCACCTTGAAGGCCAGAGAGATATCGATCATTTATATTTCGCATCGCATGGAAGAGATTTTCCAGATTGCCGACCGCATAACCGTTCTGCGGAACGGAGAACGGGTGCTGACTGCCGCCACGTCGGATATCTCTATGCATCAGCTTGTTGAACAAATTGTGGGCCGTAAGATGGATCAGGCCTTCGCATGGGAAGAGCGCCAGGTCGATCGTAGCGGCATACCCTTGCTAGACGTGCAACACCTGCGGGCCGGTCCACGTGTGAAGGATATCACGTTCCAGTTGTATGCGGGCGAGATTCTGGGCCTGGCTGGCTTGATGGGTAGCGGGAGAACCGAACTTGTACGGGCGCTGTTCGGCATCGATCGTATCCGATCCGGGCAGGTATCAATTCGTGGCAATGCGACTACCATCCGCAGTTCCCAGGATGCGCTTAATGTCGGCATCTGCCTGGTGCCGGAAGACCGTCGTGCCCAGGGATTGGTGCTTATCCACACGGTCAAGGATAATATGCTGCTGCCCCTATTGAAACGTATGCAGCACAACGGGATTATCAACGATAAGCAGGGGAGTCGTCTGGTCGAATCGTATGTAGACAATTTGCAGATCAAGACCGACTCAATCAACAAAGTGATCCGCCTGCTATCTGGCGGTAATCAGCAAAAGGTAGTCATTGCCAAATGGCTGGCGTCTAATCCCGACATCCTGTTAATGGACGAACCGACAGCGGGCGTCGATATTGGTGCCAAGACCGAGATACTCGATATCATCCGTCGTCTGGCCAACGAGGGCAAGGGCATTGTGGTGATCTCATCGGAGTTTACCGAACTACTGGCGGTGGCAGACCGGGTGTTGATCCTGGGGAACGGTCTGGTCAGACAGGAACTGGAGCGGCACGAGATCGAGAACGAAGGGGCGTTGGAACAGTTCGTTCAGCGCGCTTCTGCCAAAGAAGTGCGCCTGACCAATGCTGATCTGCAGAAGATCAAGGCGATGAAGGCCAAGGCCGCAATTGTTATGCACTACCGTGGCAACGACTGGTCGGCTGCACAGATTGCTGGCCTGAAGTCGCAGTTTGCAAAGATGGGTGTTGATGTTATTGCCATCACCGATGCCCACTTCGAACCAGAGCAGCAAGTCTTGGATATTGAGATGGTGCTGGCACAGAAACCGAACATCATTGTCTCGATCCCGACCGATCCGGTGATGACAGCCGATGCGTACAAGCGAGCAGCGGCTCAGGGTGTCAAGATAGTCTTTATGGATCAAGTTCCTAACGGATTGGTACAGGGCAAAGATTATGTCAGCGTTGTTTCTGCCGATAACTATGGCAATGGTGTTGCCTCGGCACACATTATGGCGGATAAGCTAGGTGGTCAAGGCAAGATCGGTATTGTCTTCTATGATGCCGACTACCTTGTGGCGCGACAGCGGTACGATGCCTTCAAGCGCATTATTCAGGATGACTATCCTGGTATTCAGATTGTCGCAGAACAGGGCATTAGCGGTCCCGATTTTGCTAGAGATGCGGAACAGGCTGCGGCCGCAATGCTGGCGAAGCATTCGGATTTGCAAGGTATCTGGGCCGTATGGGACATCTTTGGCGAAGGTGTGATGGCGGCCATCCGGCGCACTGGACGCCAGGAAGTGATTGTCATCACAGTTGATCTTGGCAAGAATGTGGCGATCGAGATCGCGCGGGACGGGATCGTAAAGGGATTAGCGGCCCAGCGCCCGTTCGATCAGGGAGTTACAGAGGCCACCCTGGCAGGCTACGCACTCCTGGGCGAGACTGCACCGGCAGATGTCATTTTTGGAGGTATGCCTGTCACCCGGGATAATCTGTGTGATGCCTGGAAAACCGTCTATCATCAAGATCCACCGACCGAGGTACAGGTAGCGATGAAGAAGTAGCGCGATAAGAGGAGGGACGCCATTATGTTATCCAGAGTATTTAATCAGAAATCAGATCAACCTGGAGCATTCAACCTTGCCGGATTTAACTGGCGGCGATATGTCGTGTACTTCGGTTTTATCTTACTTTTCGTCTTCTTTGCGATCACGCTGCGCGACTCCGGGTTCCTGAGCTTGAATAATCTGTTGAATATCGTACGTCAGACAGCGATTATTGCGGTTATGGCGGTAGCTGTCACCTTTGTGATATCGGCGAGTGAGATTGATCTTTCGGTTGGCTCAGTCGCTGGACTTGCCTCGGTTACGACTGCTCTGGCGATCGGCCAGTGGGGTCTTCTACCGGGCATTGCCGCCGGTCTTCTGACCGGTGTGCTGATCGGTGGGGTCAATGGTTTGCTGGTGACTGGTATTGGCATTCCCTCCTTTCTCGTCACGCTTGGTATGTTAGGCATCGCCAGTGGAACTGCGCAGTGGATTACCGATACGGCACCTGTGCCGATCTCTAACCAGGTTTACAACAACATTTTTGGATCGGGGCAACTGGGGCCAATCCCGTCGCTCCTATTCTGGCTTGTGATCGTTACAGTTGTGGGACATATCGTTCTGCGCAAGACGCCCTACGGGCGCAAGGTACTGGCGACTGGCGGTAATGCAGCGGCAGCACGTTTCAGTGGTGTCAATACGAATCGGATCAAGTTTCTCGTCCTGACGTTTTCAGGGTTGTTTGCTGCCGTGGGGGGCATGCTGTATGCGGGACGGCTGCACTCAGGACGTTTTACATTGGGCCAGGGAGACGAACTCTCGGTGATTGCGGCGGTCATTCTCGGCGGTACCAGCCTGTTTGGCGGCGTGGGCACGGTGATCGGATCTGTGCTGGGCGCACTCATGATTGGCCTGATCAATAACGGTCTGATCCTGATGGGGTTAGAATTTAGTCAGCAGGTTATTATTCGCGGCGTCATTATTATTCTGGCAGTGGCGCTGGCTGAACGTAATATTAAATAACAGGAGTTATGCGGTTGATGTTCAAACCCGGTGTTTGATCGGATAAAACACCTGCTTCGCCTGCGGCAGCGTGGTCTTTTTATTCTTTTTTCACAAAGTGTACCACTTGCTGAAAGAAAGGCCTGTTTCGCCTACGACAGCGGGGTACTCTTTATTTTTTTCAAACATGTTATTAGTACGAAAAAGCCCTGGGCTAGTGTAGGTTTCCAACCATCAACTCGGCGAAACGCGCATCTGAATCACCCCGCCCCCTGCCCCTGCACGGTTCAGGGGTGGACAGAAAATATGTTCGGATAGTATGCACCGCATGGGAATGCGATGCTCCCCCTCTCCCAACATGGGAGAGGGGGCCGGGGGGTGAGGGCCACTCCGCGTCTGAACGGGCTATCCGTCTATCGTGCAAACGTTCTGTCCGCCCTTCAACCCTGCACGGGGCGGGGTCATGCTGGAGGCAAATATCTGCCTCAAAAAGTACCAGCTCTAAGCTTTATGGCTGCAAGACCATCTTAATACAATTGTCGTGCTTGTGCTTGAATGTCGCATATCCCTCGGCTGCTTCTTCCAGACGTACGCGGTGCGTAATCACGAACGATGGATCAATATCGCCGTTCTCGATGCGCTCTAGCAAGGGGCGCAAATATCTATGCACATGCGTCTGGCCGCCAGTAATGGTTAACCCTTTGCCAAAAGCCGCGCCAAAGGGAACTTTATCAAGGAGGCCGCCATAGACGCCTGGAACCGACACGGTTCCGCCCTTACGGCAAGCCTGGATCGCCTCACGCAGAACATGCGGTCGGTCGGTTGCCAGAAACATGGCTGTTTTTGCCTGGTCATACAGAGCATCGATAGAGTTGCCATGCGCTTCCAGGCCTACCGCATCGATACAGGCATCGGGGCCATATCCACCGGTCATCTCTTTCAGTGTCTCGATTACACCACCTTCCGAGAAATCGATCGTCTCGGCCTTACCCTGTTCTTTTGCCATACGCAACCGTTCCGGCACGTCGTCAATTGCAATCACACGCTCTGCGCCAAGCATGTATGCGCTACGCATGGCAAACTGGCCAACCGGACCACATCCCCAGACCGCAACCGTATCGCCAGTTTTGATGCGGCAATTCTCTGCGGCCATATAGCCAGTCGGAAAAATATCCGACAGAAACAGCACCTGCTCATCGCTGAGGTAATCAGGCACTTTGATTGGGCCGATATCGGCAAAAGGAACACGTACATACTCGGCCTGGCCGCCAGCATATCCCCCCATCATATGCGAATAGCCAAAGAGTCCAGCAGGCGCATGGCCATAGGCCTTCTCGGCTATCCATGCATTCGGGTTTGAGTTATCACAGAGCGACCATAGCCCCTGCTTGCAAAAGAAGCACGAGCCACAGGATATGGTAAACGGCACCACAACGCGATCCCCGATGCGTACATTCTTGACCTCTGATCCAACCTCAACAACTTCGCCCATAAACTCATGGCCCAGGATATCGCCCTTGCGCATAGTTGGAATAAACCCATCATAGAGATGTAAATCAGAGCCGCAAATGGCACTCAGAGTTACTTTCACAATCGCGTCACGTGGATTGAGAATTGTAGGGTCGGGCACTGTTTCAATGCGTACGTTGTGTTTGCCGTACCAACACAATGCTTTCATAGGTATTTTTCCTTTCGGCGGTTGCTCGCAGGACATAAAGTGCCGCTGAACATCCGCCGGTATGACGGTTCGATTATCATCTCAGGTTATACCCGTCAATGCGGGCGGGTCACTCGCCGGAAAGGAATCTTCCGACGCCTCTTGCACAATATCTATGCTCGTAGATGATCTGGCCCGTTTGGATAGACGCTGATTAAAGGGCGGCGTGGTGCGGCCAGACGGCTGACCGGTGATGGTGGGGATCTCACCGGTTTCCATAAGACTCTTGAAACGCCGCAGATCTTCCTTTACCTGCTGGGCCGTGACGACATTGAACAGCTTGGCCAGCGTATGACCAACTGCACCCGCCGGGGGCTTATAGCTCATGTCCACATGCACACGGGTGCCTCGTCCGCCAGGTGCCGGGATAAAGCGCACACTGCCGTGATTATCAACATCAGCGTTGGGCAGAGACTGCCATGCGATCATCTCGTTCTTGCGATCCTGCGTAATCTCAGCATCCCATTCCAGCCTGGTCTCGGCAGGCATTTTGATGCGCCAGTGCGAATGCGTATCATCTTGAATGGTCACGTCGTCGATATGTTTCATAAAGTGCGGCAAGTTCTCAAAGGTCCGCCAGTACTGGTACAACTCTTCCGGCTCACGATTAATCGTAATCGCTGTCTCAATCTCAATCGCACGCTGCTCAGATCGGCTCTGGCCATTGCCCATCGTATTGATATTCAGTGCTTCATACACATAGCAATGTCCACTCAGCCCGCGATACACCAGTATGCCACCAACAAGTGTCCACACTAGCGAGCGGTTTTTCATGCCATAGACTGTCAGCGCACTGCCACCCACTGTCGATACCCAGCGCTCGGCTGAATCAACATTGATATCGCTGCTCTGGTGACTGCGCCGGGTAGCCGTATGTGAGTGCTGTAGTTCTTCTGTGGCTATCTGAGGGTCAATCATAATCGTTCCTCCTACCTGGTGGGTCTATCTTTCGCTATCCATATGTAGTGCATGGCTGAATGTGGATGTATGTGCAAGATATGTGCCAGGCTTAAGTGGCGCAAACCAGGCAGTGGGGTGCTTGTCACTCACCGCGTATATGTTAAAAAACAGTGGCAACGTATGTACGAAATACCTGGTTTCATTGTCTTTTTATGTCTTGCAGAACATTTGTGGCTATGCTAGAATATGTACAAATGTTCGTATACCAATCTTGAAAGACATCACTGAACCCAAAGACGAAGACCCATGGCAAAAACTGACAATCCGCTCAAACAACTTATTACCATGGCCATCAGTGACGTGGCTGCCTGGCTGCTGCATACCGAAGTACGTGCCGCTGTCGTGGCAAACATTGAACTGTCCACCAGTCCAGATCCGATTATTTCCGACCAGGTCTTTCATATCACCCTGGCCGACGGGCGCACGGTGCTGCTGCATATCGAGTTCCAGGGCCGTCGTTCGCACAAGCCCATGCATCTGCGTATGCTCGACTATATGGCCCGTTTAGTCGACTACTACCGGCCAACCCTGATGTATCATGTAGTTATCTATGTCGGGCATGGGGCCGGCCGTCACGATACGGGCGGCTACCAGATCCACATGCCGGATGGCAGCATTAGCCTGGCCTGGACCTACCAGGTCATCCGGCTGTGGCAACTTGATGCGGAGGACTTGCTGGCGACCAGACGGCCCGCGTTGCTGGCACTGGTCGGTCAGACGATCATTCGTGACCCGGCCACTGTGCTGCCACGGGTCATCGCTAGCTTCAAGACGGTTCCTGACCCGGAGGTGCAACACCGTTTGCTGACAACATTTCTAGCCTTAGTGCATGATAAGGAGATTTTAGCCATGGCTGAACACTTGATTGACGATGACGACTTTGAGTTGGATACGGTGGGTATGCGCTGGCTGGAAGCCCGCGGCCAGAAATGGATGGAGCAGATTATCGAACAGCGGGTCGCAGAAGGCCGCCAGGAAGGCATTTTTGCAGCACGGTGTCGTGATATTCTGGATGTACTCCGGGTGCGGTTGGGCCTGGATGATGCAACTCAAGCGTTGATCTCAACCGATCTGTCCACGCTCACCGACGAAGAGCGGCTACATGCTTTGTTTCTTGCAGCCCTGCAAGTTGAGAGTCTCGCAGCATTTCAGGCGACCCTGGCGGAACAGCTTCAGCATAACGGGTTAAAATGATGCCACATCTGGTTAAGGGCATATGCAGAGATCGAACCGGTTTTGCCAACCTGCCCGGTCTGGTAACTGTTCAGGTTTCGGGGAACCCATTCACCATAGAGACACGCAGGAAAGCATTCTTGCAGCACAGTGTCGTGATATTCTGGATGTACTCGGGGTTCGGTTGGATCTGGATGATGTACTCAAGAGATCATTTTCCTCAGTGTAGCACAAAGGCCACCATGGACGACGTTCGGTTGGATCTGGATGATGCACTCAAGAGTTCATCTCAACCTATCTGTCTACGTTGGCCGACGAAGAGTGGCTACATGCTCTGTTCTCGTGTTAGCCGGTCGGCAAAACGGTCATACTGCGCAGGGTTGCGTTCGCGAATGTGATCGATCAGTTGGGTAAACTGGCCTGTACGGTGACAATAGTCCAGCACCATGCTGATCATCTGGTCTTTAGCCATACCCAGTGCCAGTCTATCGTACACTTCGGTGAAATAGTCAAAACAGAGATCACGGATCTCTTGATCGGTAAAGGCATTCATCAGCAACGTACGTAGCACGGCAGTATCCCAGCGCAGCTGCCGCAGTTGTTCGGGCGATAGCGAGTATCGTCCAAGTTCGATGGATGCAGGGGTTGCGTGTTCATGTGTACTCCCCTGCTGGACAACGTGGATAGTCATACGGCGGGTTTCTTCGTATGAACCGCCGTCTTTATCGGCATACGTCAGGGCAACTTTGAGCGGAACCGACGGGCCATACTGCTCGCGTTGTGGTCGTATGGCAACTTCTAGAATCTCGCTTGCTTGTGGAAACAGTCTCTGCATCGTGAAGTTGCCTTCGATGTCGAAAAAAGTGCTATCAAAGCGAATCTGGATATCGTACGCAGGGCCATATCCGGTATTCTCAACACGTAACTGCAGCGTGTTCCACTGATATTCGACAAAGGTATCCTGTGGTTTGCCGACTACCAGTACTTCAGGCTGATGGCGATAGCGGCGTACCTCATGCTGGCACTCCGCTGCATGCTCATGGTCAAAGTTTTCAAGGTAGCGCTGTGCCGCGTGTTCATACAGTTGGGCTGCATGTTCATGCTGATCAAGCTGTGCATAGATCTGTGCGGCTGCAGCAAAATCTCCTTGCAGTGCGTAGCTGGCGGCTGCCTGAAGCTGGTCATCCTGCTGAAGATATACCTCAGGGGCGGCCAGTTCCGGCTTCAGGGCGGGTTGCCAGCGTATGGCAATAATCTCGCCCGGGCGAGTTGCTATGATCACCTGTTCGTTGTACACCAGCGGCAGGGTAATAACAGGAGCGTCTGTGTGCAGATGCCACAACTGCTGGCCCGATGAAACATCCAGCGCGTAGAAGCTACCATCTTCGGTGCTACAAAAGAGTATGTCATCATAGACGGCTATTGGGGCTGAGACATATGCGGGTGTGTGAAAGCGCCAGATCTCACTGCTATCGTCAACGCGTAGAGACAGCAGGGCGTAGGTACGCTGGCGTGCGCCGTCGATATTGCGGTATACCCGGCTACCAACAAACACCTGTTTGCCAGCGACGTAGGGCGGTGAGGTCAGACCCTGCCCGCGTTCGCCCTTGTACTGCCAGAGTAGCTGGCCGTCCCGGGCAGCGAATGCATAGAGATTGCCATCCCAGCACCAGGCAAATACGCTGCCATTAGCAATCACAGGGCGGGTGGCAAACCAGCCTTCTTTATCCGTTGTAAAACTCCAGCCTGTTGCAGGATCAGCGATGGCATACGCCGCCATAGTTGCGCCACGCCCGCCCGCACAGAGGATGCCTGCACCCACGGCGGGAGCAGCCATTCCCCAGTTGGGATGTTTGACGATCCAATGTGGTTGGCCATCGCTGGCACTAACGGCATGCAGCAAGCCATCAGATGAACTGACATAGACGACGCCCTGTGCCACTGCCGCCGCCGAAAGGCTGTGGGCCTGCGTGGGGTAGCGCCAGGCTGCCTGGCCGGTTTGGGCATCCAGGGCCAACAAGGGTTGTCCTGGCACTGGCACGGTGCACCCATCTACTCCACCGACAAAGATCCGTTCGCCGTCACTGGCGAGGGCGTGGGTGGTTAGATGGGCATCGAGCCTGTACTGCCAGGCAAGTTGCCCTTTATGTTCGAGATCCAGGGCAACAATTGTGCCGTCTTCAGTGGCCACGCAATAGTGCTGACCTACAATCACCGGATAGCTCTCCGGCCTGGCGAGTGTATGGCCAGAACTGGTGCGCCAGACTACCGCGCCGATATCTTCATCACGTGGCTGGCGCTGCCAGCCACATGTATGGCATACGGGCTGGTTGAGAATCAAGGTATTGCATTGAGGGCAGAAGATAAACATTAGAGTCAGGTCAGGCAGTATTGCCAGAGTATACCATGAAGACCAGGTTTCAGATCAGCCATTCCAGGTTGACAATCGTGCGAGGATGCGTGATGCGAGGATGCGGTAGAAGCGCGTCGTCTATCCAGCGTGTCGTGCCAGACCTGTACCTGTGTACCTGGTTCCTATGATGCCAAACCACGTAAGTGTACCGACGATATGTTTAAATATAGCTGGCTTTATTTGAGCAATTTTGTTTGCGAACAAAACCTGATTAGCGGTAAAGAGTTTACCTGGCCTGATGTAGCTCGGAGAGCGCAATGAGCCTGTGGCAAAATCTTCATCTGATAGAGCAGTAGCATAGACATCGCCATACGGATTGCTGGTGATCTGGCAGAGAATCCAGTCGCCGCGCCCTATGCCAGCAATGACAAGCGCAGGACGCAATTTGGCCTGAGACAGATCGCTAAACGGAAACGTCACCAGCACTATTGATCCTGCTGTAGGTACGACCACGCTGCATCCTCCTCCGGGCGATTCCAGTCCTCAGCCAGAGCCGCTTCGCTGAGGAGGGTGACTTCGTCAAGCACAGGTGGTTCATCAAGGATAGTTATGAGAACACGGCGACGCTGGCCGGGGGGTAATGGGACTGTTTCTAGCAACTGGACATTGCCATGTTCATCTATGAATGCTTCTATGGTTTGTAATATAGTACGCCCCCGATCTGGAAAAGGAGAAATGAGAGAGTAGAAAGCTGTTAGGTCAGCAGTATTGCCATAGTATACCATTTAAGTGCAAGGCGCAATGTAAACTTGTAAACTTGCATATCTATGTCATCCTGACCCGATTGGACTGCCTGGTCGCCTGGTTCAACCAGCCTTCTGGTTGAATCGGATGGGCCGTATCGCTGGTGAAGGGAAGGATCTACAGTGTGTCTTAATGCTGAATCAGGGACATCCTTATCAAGCGCAAAGCGCAAAGTACATGGTATACGATTTACTGTCCTGGTGGTTTAATATTCGCAGGCACCGTCACCCCAACGGACTGCCAATAATGATCTGCACCTGGATGGATCTGGATCGGAATACCAGTCACACCATTCTCGCGCGACATCTCGCTGGCGGCCGGGTGAGCCACACGCATCTCCTCCAGGCCTTCGTCCGAGTAAAGTGCAATCATGCTGTTATACACCAGATCTGCCGACACATCCTGGTTTGCCACCAGCAAAACCGCATCCTGGAAGGACGAGACCGCCTCATCGTTCCCCGGATACATCCCACCCGGAATATCCCGCTGGGTATAGAACGGATACTCATCAAAGAAGCCCGCCTCGGCACCCGGAGTATACACATCTATCAGCTTAATATCGGTATACGTCGATGCTTCGGTCACAGACAAATTCGGCAGAGCCGCCAGAATCCAGAACCCATCAAGCTGCCCATCGCCCATCGCCTGGGCTGCCTGAGTATACCCCAGGAACTCGATCTGCATCTGGTCGAGCAAGCCCATGTGCGCAAAGTAGCGCTCGGCCGCCAGGGCCGCACCTGAACCAGCATTGCCCAGGGCAATACGCGCACCCGCCAGATCGTCTACTGTCTCGATCCTGCTATCAGCCTTGACGACCAGTTGCACAACGCCACCATATAACGGAGCCATCGGCTGCACATTGGTATACTCTGTCGCGTCCTCTGGCAGTAACCCTTTCTGGCCCAGGAATACATCACCCGCATACACGATGCCATACGCGAAATCACCCTCGTTTACACTCCGCAGATTCGCTGCCGATCCGCCAGTGCTCTCGGCTGCAATATCCAGATAGTCATACCGCTCCTGCATAATCAGCGCCATTGCGTTTGCAAAGGTATAGAATGCACCACCGACCGGGCCGCCACCAAATGCCTGGCGTATTTCCTCGGTAATCGCCACTGGCTCTAGATCACCACTGGTCGTCCCTTCAGCCCCCTCACTGGTCTCCGTCGCCTCTTCTTCCGCTGAAGCCTCAGGGTTTGCTTCTGCATACTCCCCTGAAGCCTCAGGGGTTTCTTCTGCATACTCCGCCTCGTCTGTCGGCTCTGCTTGCGGTGTTTGTGGGGGCCGGGCTGTGGCCGCTGGAATGGCTGTGTTATTGCCGCTGCCGCTCTGCGAGCCAAAGAGCCAGACACCTCCGATGCCGAGATTGCGCCAGCCAGGCTCTGTTCGGCCAGGGGCATAGCAATCAACAGACGGCCCTCGATCTGCGTGACCTCATGGATGACGATGATGTTGGGATGATCCAGGCGAGCGACAGTGCGGGCCTCCTGCTGGAAGCGGCGCACAAAGGTCGCATCGGCCAGCAGCGGCGGGTGCAAAATCTTCAGGGCCACCAGGCGGTCGAGGGTGGTATCACGGGCCTGAAAAACGGTGGCAAAGCTGCCTTCACCCAGCCGGGCGATCAGTTCATATTTGCCGAGGTGTTCGCTAGTCTGGTCGTCTGACATTGTTCTCATCAGTTCACCATGCGGCTGCGCCGCACACGGTCGGCATGAAAATAGGGTCTGTAGGAGCGGTTCGCGAACCGCCCCTACCGTCCATCGGCTATTTTCACATCAGTAACAGAACATACACGATTATGTATTCACAGGCGAATCATGCTAGACATATGCGTGGCGGTATTGTAACACATGACACCCTATCTTTGCGCAAAAATAGGATGTCATGCCGCCTGCTCCGTGGGATCTTGTCTTCTATGTCTCAGTGATTCCATCTTGCCTACATACGAGGTCAGCGCATAACCAGAGGTAGAAATACGTACTGATTCCGTTGCGGCTGTGGCTCGGTGGTCGGCTGTGGCTCGGTGGTTGGCTGTGGCTCGGTGGTCGGATCGAGATCATGGTCGAAGCCAGTTTCGTGTTCTATCAGCGGCGCTATCAGTGAATCATTCGGCATGGCCTCCGCATCGCCGCTGAGCTGCGGTGGCAGTCCATTGCCAATAAATCGTGTCCAGCCGTTGTCGCGGGTGACATGGAACAACTGATGTTGAATATAGGCTATGTAGGCGCTGCGCGGATCCGTGGTGCTGCGGGGAGGATAAAATAGCCCGATGCCATGGGCATGATCCAGATTGACATCAAAGGTGACATATCTATCTCTGGTTGGATCAAACGCCGTGTAGTTATGGGTGGCATGCGATTCAGCCATGACAAAGGGCGGGATGCCGCTGGCTGGATTGCCCTGTACGGCGTCAATCAACGCACTGGCGGCAGCGTCCAGGTCAGGATCAGTTGACCTGGCGCGTACTCGTTCGGCGAAATCAACAATATCCACATAGGCGTCTTCAATGTCCAATTCAAACTGCCGCCGACCACCAGAGTCGTATTTCTGTGCATTGTCGCGCAGGGTGCGTAGCTCACTCACCCGATTGGCCCGGTCAGAGTTGACATAAGATAGAAGTTGATCGCCAAACAGGCTAATGCTGGCATCCAGCCGGTCGAACTGGGCCATATCGAACACCGAGATGGTGTAGGCCAGCTGTTGCCTGCCGACAAGGTCGGCATAGGTTGCAGCGACGGCACTGGCATACATCTGGGGATTGGTCGCATTGCCAGCATGTTTGCGGTAGTGTTCATAGGCAAATATGCCCCAGGCGGTAGTAGGCGATGCAATCACATACTGCGCCAGCCCATCGGCGATGGCGGCGGTTTCGTACAGGCCAAATGAGCAGCCGTCGTAGTGCAGCACATCGATTGTGCGTGCGCCGTTGTCGGTGGCCTGTTCCAGGGCGCTACGTAGTTCAAGCGGGGTCAGAAACGGCTTGCCGTTTGGCGCCGGGCTACTGCGATCTTCGGCGAAGCCTACCACACCATTGGCATGATCGGCCAGCGCCAGCATATAGTAATCGGACGCGGGAAAGGTTGTGTAGCCCCAGGTAATGAAATCACGCAGGGTTTCCATCTCGTCCATACGTGCTTCGGGCAGGGGCTGTTCCATCCATGCCCCCATGCTGCTCAAAATATAGCGCCGCGTATCGTTCACACCCGGGCCATCGTAGAGGATGCCCACCTGTACACGATCCTGTGGCCCGGCCCGTTCCAGCCGGTAGAGCATGCCGTTGATATCGGGATTGCTGCCCATCCAGGGGTTGAGATCGTTGTCAGCCGCCGCATAGATCAGCAGCGTCCAGGTGGACTCATTCTGGCCCGTACTGCCGTTAGCATCACGGATGATGATCTTTTCTTCCACTGGCTTCGACCAGAAGCCCTCGTTGTCTTGCACTTCAAAATGGATCATATGCGTGCCACGCGGAAAGTCGGCAGCGGCTTTTGTCAGGCTGCGTTCGTTACTAAACACAACTGGCTGCCCCTGGGCGTTCAGGTAGCTCCAGCGATAGGCAATGATCACATCGCTGTTGTCGGGGTCGGCCCCGCTACCGGCAAAGGTAATCATATCGCTGCCCTGACGGGCATCACGCGGCAGCAGCCGGTTGATTGTGGCGATGGGCACTGGTTCCGAGAGCGAGCCGGAGGCCTGGTACAGTTGTGTGTCTGCCAGGATCGTGCCGCTGGCATCTTCGCCACCTGCGGCAACCATTTCGCCGCGATAGGCATCATAGGCCACGGCCATACGGTGGCGAGCGATCAGCGGTGTGGCGGCAATACGCTCGCGCCAGAATGCGCCGTTCCATTCCCAGGTATCCGCCAGCACACCGGCATCGCTTAGCCCACCTGTGACGACGATCACGCCCCGGCTGGGATCATAGGCGGCGCCATGGCCGGTGCGGGCAACAATCGAGTGGGGGGATGTTACGTTGCGCCAGGTTGTGCCGTCATATTCCCATACATCGTCCAGCAGGCCGCTGGTATTCTGGCCGCTGACCAGCACAACCACACCTCGATGCGGGTCGTAGGTGAGTGTGGCCCCGGCGCGATCTGGTGGTACGGCGGTTGGCGTGATCTGCTGCCAGGTGCTACCGTCATACTCCCAGGTATCGCTCAGATAGCTGCTGCCGTTTTGTCCGCCGAACAGTACCCATACAGCACGATGGGCATCGTAGGTCAGGCTGGCATAGGCACGGGCGGCGGGACGACTGGCTGGTGTCTGTTGTTGCCAGTCTGTGCCATCCCACAGCCAGGTATCGTCCAGATAGCCACTCGCACCCAGGCCGCCGATCATCAGCAACTGGCTGCCATCCGCGTTGCGGGCAATCTGGTGCGCCTGGCGCTCTGGGGGCATGGTGGTCGGTTCTAGCAGTAGCCAGCGATTGCCCTGCCAGCGAAACGTGCGCTGGCTCAGGCTGCCGTCCGGCGCGCGCCCGCCAAATAGCAGGCTATAGCCGTCGTGCATATAGTCCATGGCCGTGGCACTCAGCTGGCCGGGAACATAACTATCGTCGGGTTGCTCTCGCCAGGTACTGCCGTCCCAGAGCCAGGTGTCAGGGCGGGTTAAGCCATAGTTATAGGTAGCACCGCTAAAAAACATAAGTATCTTCAATTCAGGTATAGAAGTGACTACGAAAAAACGTCGAGGAGGCGGTACTGTAGTAATATCATGGTGACTCCATAAGCTACCATCCCATTCCCACATCCCCGTCCATACATCATGTACTGATGTTCGGTCAAGGAAAATCATGCGTTGACGGACGCTGTCATACGCCATTGGCCCACAAGACCACGAAGAAACACACTGGGGACCTAAAGATGGAGATAGCTCTATCCATGTGGTTCCATCCCAATGCATAATCTTTCTTGAACTATCATAAAGAATCGTTTGCTGTTTTACCGGATCATAAGCCATAAGAGGTTGCGTGGAAACTTGCCCTGAGGGAGAAATAGCTGGAGTAACGTCCATCCAGGTGCTTCCATCCCACTCCCAGGTGTCATTTAGAGCTTGAAAACCGCTGTCCATGCCTCCAAAGAGAACTGTACGCTGGCGATGACTGTCATAAACCATCTGGGGTCGCTGGCGTGGAGGTGGTGAAGTGGGTGGGAAGAGTTCTATCCAGGTGTGTCCGTCCCAAATCCAGGTAGTAGTTTCACCATTCCGCGATCCACCATACATGATGACTTGTTGATTGGCTTCGTCATAGGCTATTGCACCTCGGTCAAGGTATGGAGGTCTCGCGGGTGGTGTACGAGGTGTCCATGAGACTCCATCCCATTCCCAGGTGCTATACTTGTCGGAGCCTGATCCGGTACCACCGACCAGAATCACACGCTTCCGGTTTGGTTGATATGTCATCTGGTAATCGTACCGACGAGCGGGACTCACCCGTGGCGCACGCTGGTTCCAGTCGATCTCATCGAGTTCCCAGGTCTCATGCGCGTAAGTTTTAGCATCGGCGTCGCTATAGCCGCCAACGAGGATCACATGCTGGCGGAGTTGGTCATACGCCAGCATTGCCCCGGCCCGTGGTGGCAGATCAATATTCAGCGTGGCCCATGCGTTGCCATCCCATGCCCAGCTATCTTCCAGCGGCTTGCCGGTCGCATCCACACCACCCACCAGCACCACACGCTGGCGCTGCTGGTCATAGGCCATGGCATGGCCGCTGCGCGCCGTTGGTGCAGTAAGCGGATAGACCCGCCGCCAGGTGCTGCCGTCATACTCCCAGGTATCTTGCTGCAGGATGCTGGCACGCAGGCCACCGAACAGCACCACATGATCGCGATCACGATCATAAGCCAGGCTAAACCCGCTGCGTGTGGGTGGAGCAATGGCTGTGGCAAGCTGCTGCCAGTTTGTGCCGTCCCAGGCCCAGGTGGCGAGCTGGTCGGGAGTATCGCTGCTTGCCCCAACCAGCAGCACCCGTGTATGGGCACTATCATACACCATCGCCGGGCTGGTACTGAAGGTCGGTTGTATGGCTGACTGGCGCTGTAGCCAGGTAGTGCCGTCCCATTCCCAGGTATCGTTAAGCATCGTGCCGTCGGCATCTTTGCCGCCAAACAGCACCACACGCTGACGGGCCGCATCATAAGCCATGCTATGCCCCGACCGGGCGGCAGGCGCTGTGCGTGGCGCCAGGCGCATCCAGGTCTGGCCGTCCCAGCGCCAGGTTTCGGCCAGCAGCACATCGCTGGTATCAGGCCGCGCCAGGCCGCCAAACAGGATAAGCTGCTCGTGGGCGGCGTCATACGCCATCGCGGCCTTACGAAACTCGGGCACCAGTTGTTCGCCAGTTGTCCAGGTGGCATTTAAGGCCACCTGCGGCAGCACCACATCTTCCTGTTGACCACCCTCGTGCGCGATAAATGTTTGTGTTTTATGCTGCCCTTGCGCACGGGCGCTGATCGTAATCTCATCACCAGGACGAGCATTTAGCCAGGTGGATGAATCCAGGCGCGCAAAATAGTAGGGCTGGTTCGTCCCAAAGTCGTGCCGGGTCTGTACCGTAATACTCTTATCGCCCAGCGTCAGGGTGACATCCGCATCGGCGATGGGCACACCATTCAGGTAGACATAGCCACTGATACAGCAGACCGCCGTGGCATAGTCGTCGATATCCATCGCGCCACGGCCACAACTGCGCGGCAGCGGCGGCGCCGCCAGATCTGTTGCCGCAGCGACAGGGTGGTGGGGTGGCACAAACGGTACAAGCAACAGGGCAACCAGAACAAACAGCAGGCGACGTGACATAAATGGCTCTCCTTGATCCAGGATGGGATACTGTATGGTTTAACCGGGTACGGATTGTTTTTCCATGCCAGATATGATCTATATCCAACCACGAAGGGCACGAAGCACACGCAGATGCCAGAGCAGGCGTGTGGAAAGCGGAACCTCTATTTTCTGCGTAGCCGTTGTGGCTCAAAAATAGCATCGCTCTATGTATGTGTAACTATGATCACAACTGTAGTTGGTTTACAGATCGCTGTATATAGGAAAACAGGATGGAGGGGCTGTAGTACTGGGGGTATAGGGCAAACCTGGTGTCATGTATGGATGGTACTATCCATAAAACAACATGGAGACGCCAGGAATCTCCTCGGCGCATGAAACCACAGATGAACATGAATGAACACAGAGACCGCGCATCCCATGGCCCACGGGCCACGGGTGTGAGCAGACACCGTGTCTGTTTCTGAGGAGCACCGCCCATGCGCCGTGTGTGGACGGACACTGCTCCCAGGCGGCGTGAGGAATCCTCGACGCACACACCGACACACCCATGTCATCCTGACCCGTTGCGATCACCTGGTTGCGCATCACGCCAGCGCGTTGGGGAACGGATGGGCTGTATCGATGGGCATGGGAAGGATCTCCATGGGTGCGCAATGAAGACACGATGAGATCCTTCCTCTGCCCTCCCACACACGTCATTCCGTTCTCACATTGGCCTGATGCTCTGGGGGGCCGGGTGGCTGACGGGGTCAGGATGACATGGATGGGCATTGGGGGGCACGGGTGCTACGCATGACACGGTTCTCATGATTTTTCATGCGTTTTCCATGTCATTCCGACCCCCTCGGCTTATGCTCGGGGCAGGCAGCGGGAGGAATCTCCAGCGAACACTAGCGCCCAACCATGTCATTTCGAGTACCACGATTGCAACGCGCCGTTATACACACCGCGCCAGCAGTTGAAAGGCGGACCAGTAGACCGGGTGATCGTAGCCGTGCGTACGTACAACGTGCTGCGCCTGTTGCAGTGCCTGGGGAAAGCTTGCGCCAGCCTGAACTGCGGCATAAAATGCCGCCATCAACAATCCGGTTGTCGCGTCCTCAACCGGCCACAGGCTGGCAAGTACGGTGGCTGCTCCGGCTACCAGGAATGCCCCTGCCAGCGCCAGCATGACGCCGCCGCGTTCTGGCACTGTGCCGGTATCGCAGGCACTCAGCGTCACCAGGCGTGTGCTGTGCAGATCGAGGTTCAGCGCCTGGGCCAGCAGAAATGGCCCATCGGCCAGGGCCAGGTGCGATAGTAGCGGTGCATCGCGCCGAATATGCCCATGGGCAGCAATATGCAAGATGTCGGGTGTTGTTATTCCACTCAGGTCGTGTGTTGATGCGGGATGGCGGCAGTCTAGCAATGGGAACACCTGCTGCAGCATAGCCAGTTCAGCTTCGATATGCACAAGCGGTGGATCGCCCGCGTAGCCAAGTGCCACAGGTGTACCTGGTTGCAACGACTGCGACCTGCCAGGCACAGTCGCCGATGGCAACAGTAGCAGCCGGTATCGCTCACCTAGATAGCCGTCTGGCATGCGCAGCGCCGCCCAGGGCAGCTCGAACAAGAGCGCATCTGGCGCGATGAGCAAATCCCCCGCTGCGGACAGCATCCCCTGAAGTGGTTCCAGCAGCAGTGTGTACATACGCGCCAGCAGATCATCAATCGCCTGCCGCTGGCGTCTGGCGGCGATCAGACGCTGTTCCGGGCTGTCATCGGATTGCAGACTCTTCACCAGCAGACTGAAGCGTCCCATAATTGCCTGGAGTGCCTCGATTGTACACACCTGCACCCAGTGTGATGGTGTGTCTGGCTGGAACAAACAGGCATAAATATGGGTTGTGCCCACCAGGTAGTCGATCACTGGATGTGGGGGCGGGCGCAGGGGCGCGGCATGCTGCACCTCTACGTGTGTCGCCGCGACGTGTGCCGCCGCGGCGGCGTGGATGCGTTGCTCGCACAGGGCGATATACGCCGGGTCGCTGGCGAAGCGGCGCTCCTCCTGCCAGGTGAGCAGGTCGGTACGAGTAGCCAGCCAGGCGGCATCAGGCTGGCGCGGCACAGCCGGCGCGGCGAGGTCGGCCCAGGCCCCACCTTTGGCTTCGAGCAGCGTCTCAACCGCCGCGTCGGACTGGCGACTCTTGAGCTGTGCTTCTACCAGTTGCACATAGACTGTATGCGCACCGCTTAGCAGGTTGGCTTTCAGTTCCTCTACTGGCATCTGTCGGCGCTGCTCAGTCAGCAGATCAGCGGCACGCCGCAGCGGTTGACATGCCGCTCTGGGGCGTAATAATCTAGCCTGCCCCACACAGGCACGCTGTTCCAGTCCAACCATGCCATGCTTGTGGGCAGTCACGGCGATTTCCTGGTAGCGTGCCAGCGCATCGGGCTGGCGCAGTCGGGCAGCCAGATCCGCGCCGAGTAGCGCCAGGTCAAGCTGCTCGGCCACCGCCCCTAGCTCGTGCAGGGTCGTCGTCGCCGCATCGATCCGCGCCAGGGCGTCTGGCATGTGCGTACGCTTTTGGAGGAGTTGAGGATGCAGCGCATAGCCGTGCAACAATGCCTGCCAGGTAGGTGCGCTGGCATCGGCCAGCAGCCACGCCTGTTCTAGATGCTGCTGAACCTCACGCGTGCGGCCACGCGCCAGAGCCAGCCGCAGCGCCAGCAACCGCGCCTCAACGCTTTCGGGTGGTAGTCCAGCCTGCGCAAATGCGTCAGCGGCAAAAATCGCCTGCTGCTGCGCCTCACGCAACATATGCAGCCGCTCGTACAGACTGGCCGCTTCGATGGCAACGGTGGCCTGGTCAATTTGCAGGTCAACTGCGGTAAAGCACTCACGCGCCTGATGCAGCACTTGCAGCGCGGCAAACAACCGCCCCTGATAAATGGCAACCCGCGCCAGATTAACCAGCGCCTTGCCGCGCACCTCGGCGGCATCACCGGCCTGCCGCAAACCCGCTTGCAAGACCGTGTTGGCTTCATCTAACTGGCCGAGTGCCATAGCGGCCATGCCCTGATTGACTAGCGCGGATGCATGGATCAAGCGATGCCGGTGGCGTTCGGCGGCAGCAACAGTGCGACAAGCATAGTCGTGCATCTGCTGATAGCGCCCACGCAGCCCCTCCAGCACAGAAAGGTTAAGGTAGAGACGCATCCAGTGGGGATGATCGGGGAAGGGGGCCAGATGGCTGATTGCCTGTTGCAACGCCGCTTCAGCCTCGTCCAGTTTGCCCAGATAGCCCGCCGTGATGCCATAGCCCAGCAAGACGCGTGCAGCATCTTCGGCGGGGCCATGCTGCGTAAAGAAGGTTCGTGCCGCGCTGTAGTGATCCAGTGCCTCGGCATGCGACCAGTTGAGCAGCGCCAGACCGCTACACCAGTGGGCGCGTGCCTGATGTTCCGGCTCTCCCGTCTGTTTCGCGATGCGCCAGACCAGGGTCACAATCTGTTCAGCATCGGTGACCCGGTTTTCGTCGAGGGCAGTTTCAATCGCCGCCAGTGCCGTTGCAAACAACTCCCGCTGCGCAGGTGGCGCGGCAGGCAGCATCAGTGAGCCGGTTGGGTAGGCCATAGAGGCCTGAAGGAGATGATCAAAGCCTGCATCAGTCATCGTGCAACGCAAGATCCCGTACTAGAACCATGCCCTGGTCAAAGGTTGCCAGCAGTTGGTAGGTACCCGTGCGCAGGCGCGCGAAAGTGAAGAAGCCGTCCTCATCAGTAGTACGCGGACGTGGCCGGGCGCCTTCTGCCGCAAGCCGCACCTGTACACCAATGGCAGGCTGCTGCTGCTGGGTGATATAGCCCTCGATTGCCCAGATTTCGCCCGCACGCGGAATAATGCGCAGGGTAATCTGGGCCTGCAAGTCGGCCACCACAAACGCCTGATCGCGATCATCGGCGGATGGTGTGGCGCGTAATCCCGCCACTGCGCCCACCGGCAGCGCCAGAAACTCGGGCAACCTGCCACGCCGGGGGCGCTGCCGCTGCGTCAGGCTGCGAAACTCAGACTCCAATGCTTGATAGGTCGCGTGGCCCACTTCATTCTGACGTACATATGCTGCCACACACAACTGCTGCGCCGGCGACGCCTGCCCAGTGATCACATCAACCAGTTCTTGTGCATCGGGCCGATCCAACCCAGCAAAAAGCTGCGTAAATAGCCCACTGGCGCGGCGCAGGTCGTCCAGTTCCTGCCGCAGTTCCGGCGACTGTTGCAGTGCCTGGGCAACATGGGGCACATCCTCACCAGCCAGATAGGCCAGCAGATCGCCATCTTCGATTGAAAAACTGTTCATAGCATACCCTGGAAGATAGGCATTCCGTCTCACCGCAGAGGGCGCAGAGGAACGCAGAGATGGGTCGAGGCGATCGTCCGGTCGCCCCGACGAGCCGATTTTAATGCCGACGTTTCATAGCAATCATCTCTCCTCGCGGCGTGAGGAATCTCCAACGATGGACAAAGATTACACTGATACAGCGATAGAACGCCGTGAGATTCTTCCCTTCGACAGCACAACAGCCCATCCGATTCAGCGTCACACTGACTGGATAGACTGGCGGGTGCAGCAGGCGGGTCAGAATGACATGGTTAAGCACACTGCGATCCATGTGATCGATGTCATCCTGACCCGTGTCAAACGGCTGGTCATCACATTACACACGGTCTGCTGTGTTCCCAGAAGGTATGTCTGGTTGGCTGGCGGGAAGGATCTCCATGATTCAGCGTTGCAACAAGGTAAGATTCTTCTTACAGTTATTTTTGGCTCAAAAGAGCCAGCCATATAACATGCTACGCTTCCAACATTTCGCGTACCTCCGGCATATCCTTGAGCAGCCGGATAGTCTGTTCGACCAGCCGAAACACATCCTTTTTCGCTATCCCCAGCGCCTGGGCAATTGCGGCGGGCGTTTCGCCTAACGCAAAGCGGCGGTGGAAAACCTCGCGTCGTTTTTGATCCGGCAGCAGTTCCAGCCAGCGTTCCAGCAACATACGGCGCTCGACCTCGTCGGTCGGCAATGGTGCAGCTGGCTCAAATCCGGTTGACGTGCGCAAATTATCCAGCGAATGGTGCTGTGCCTGGTGCGCACGTACCTCATGGACAGCACTGAAACAGGTCAACTGCAAATACACCAGATACGCCGCGAAGGTTGTCACCTGGAAAGGCTGTTCGGCACGATAGAACTTGCGAAACAGGCGCGTCGCCACCTCTTGCTCCAGTTCATCGTGTATATCACGCAAATCGGTGGGGCAACGCTTCTGGATAACCGGGCGCGAGATATGCAGCAACGCGGCAAAGGCAGCGTCATCCTGATTGGCAGCAGCCCGTCGCACAATCTCCAGGCAGCAGACACTTTCCTGCCGGGAGGGATTACGGCGATAGTGCGCCAGTTCATCCTCGCAGCAGTCTTGAAGCTCTGGAAATGGTAGCTCATTGAGTGGTGTGCCTGGCGCTACCGATGACGTATTCATAGGTTGATCATATTCTCCACTCCACAGTCTGTTTGCACCACCAGTATACCAGTATTTCAAGCAGGCCGATACATTGCCTGGCCTCATGGAAAAAGGTGGAATATTCTAAGCGCAAAGCGCAACGTATAAAGCGCAAAGCGCATCCCAGCGCCCAACCATGCCATTCCGACGGTCGCCGCCCCGCCGCCTCTGGATGCCAACCGCCCCATAGCAACGGCGGGAGGAATCTCCCATGGTGATGCATGGATGATCATGGGAGA